>ERZ808246.661-NODE-661-length-27649-cov-20.059071_pt1 | contig 27649 bp, 20 predicted proteins | sample MGYA00521083_ERZ808246 | MGnify/ENA primary metagenome ERZ808246 (study PRJEB31516, sample SAMN03275577) | gut metagenome | biome: mammalia-associated habitat; material: feces | host: Papio cynocephalus | place: Kenya | collected 2012-07-07 ...
ACAACACTCTGTCTAGATTCGAAAAAAACTTCCTGATGCAAATGTAAGAGTTACTTTGTTTTACCGAAAGGGCAAAATCGTCGGTGTGTTCCGTTTGATAAATTCATTTCCGTAATGTTGTGTGATTCTCTTATGCTTTATCAGTACGGTGAAATGATGTTTTTTAGTTATTTTTGGTATCATAAACTGAATTTTTTGAATGAAGAGATTTTTATTGGATGTGTCGTTGCTGACCAAAGGTAAGATCAAGAGTGCCTTTGTGGTCGCCTTGGCGGTGACCTTGGGAGTGAATGCGGCTTATGCGCAGACTTGTTGGACAATAGGAAAGGATCAGGCGATAGAGATGAATCCGGAAAAGGTGAGTCTTCCGTATTCGGACCACATCGAGATGAGCGGAGAGCGGATTTCCTGTGTCGTCAGATGGTGTGTGGACAAGGATGGGATGTTCAGTCAGGAGAAATCACTGGTCTTCCCGATGCTGAGGCGAATCCCGAACGACACACACGCCAGCCTGCTCTACAGGATGGAGACGGACATCATGTCGTCTGTCGGGATCAATTCTCTTGTCCCCAGGCAGCTTTCCACGAAAAAGGTGTCCATAAACGGAGCCCTTTCCGTCATCAATGAATATGGTGTCGGCAAGGCCAACATCGGAGGTGCCGCCGGTGATTACATGAGACCGGTCGCGGAAGTGAGTCGGACGATATTCCCCAGCAGGACCCTTCCTGTGGTTTGCGAGATGTTTGTCCTTAGGAATATGTCAGACAAGGCGTTGACGGTCAACGTTCCGGAGTTCAGTCAAGTGGTCAGGACACTGGCGGACAAAGGGGTGGATGGAAGTTATGTGATAAGAGCCGACATATTCGGAAGCGGGACTTATATTCTTGAGCCGCGGGAGGAAGTAAGGTTTCATGCGGCGTTCCAGGCCTACAGGGCAGACTCCGAAAGGATGATTGCCCCGGACTTTGACGCCGAGTATGCCGCAAGGATGGCTTTCATCCGTGAAGACATTGACTCTTCCTTGATCTTGAGGACTCCGAACGCGGCCATCGACACGGAATTCCGTTTCGCCAAGATCCGGGCTTCGGAGAGCATTTTCAGGGCAAAGGGAGGTCTGATGCACGGACCGGGAGGCGAGTCGTATTACGCCGCGCTATGGTGCAACGACGAATGTGAGTATGTGTCGCCGTTTTTCCCGTTCCTGGGCTATTCCACAGGGAATGAATCCTCGTTTAATTGCTACCGTTTGTTTTCCGGATACCAGAATGATGGATTCAAACCGATTCCGAGCTCGATAATCGCTGAGGGAACGGACATCTGGGACGGAGCCGGGGACCGGGGAGACGCGGCCATGGTCGCCCACGGAGCTCCTCGTTATCTTCTGGCGCGTGGCGACAGGAAGGAGGCTGAGCGGCTTTGGCCTTTCGTGAAATGGTGCCTTGAATATTGCCACAGGAAACTTAACGCCCAGGGTGTTCCCGAATCCGATACCGATGAGTTGGAAGGGCGTTTCCCTGCCGGAGACGCCAACCTTTCGACCGCCTGCCTTTACTATGACGGACTTGTCTCCGCCACATATCTCGCCCCGTTGATGGGAGAGCCGGCATCCGTCGTAAGATCATACCGAAAGCAGGCCGCTGATCTGAGAAAGTCGATAGAGCGTTATTTCGGTGGCAATGTGAGCGGCTATGAGACTTATCGCTACTATGACGGCAATAATGTGTTGAGGTCTTGGATATGTCTGCCTTTGTGCTTCGGGATCAACGACAGGGCGGAAGGCACGCTCGCCGCTCTGTTCTCCAAGGAGATGATGACGAAGGACGGGATTCTGACACAGCAAGGCAGCACGACATTCTGGGACAGGTCAACCCTCTATGCCTTGCGAGGCGCCTTTGCCGCCGGCTACGCCGACGAGGCGCTTGAGCAGCTTCATGATTATTCAGCCCGCCGTCTTCTCGGGACTCACGTCCCATACCCCGTCGAGGCTTATCCTGAAGGGTCGCAGCGACACCTGTCGGCGGAAAGCGGACTGTACTGCCGGGTGATCACCGAAGGCTTGTTCGGAATACGTCCGACCGGATTTGACTCGTTTAGTCTCAAGGTTCAGCTGCCGTCCGGCTGGAACACGATGTCCCTTGATCACATAAAGGCTTTCGGCAAGGACTTTGATATCGAGGTGCGAAGGGTGGATGGCCAGAGGATCAAGGTCATGGTCCGGTATGATGGAAAGACCCATGAATATTCAATCAAATCAGGTCAGGAAATCAAAAACGTAAAATTGAAGTGATGACAGAAAGAATTTGCATGATGATCACGGCCTTTATTTCTCTCCCGTGTACATCCGGCAGATGCCGAGGGTGAAGGCCTTGTGGGTGACGGTGCGGAAGCCGGCCTCGCGCATCGTGGACATGAACTCCTTTTTGCCTGGAAAGGCGGCGACGGAGGCGGGGAGGTAGGCGTAGGCGGCCTTGTCACCGGAGACCTTTCCGCCGATTTTCGGGAGGATGTGGAGGAAATACAGGTCGTAGAACCAGCGGATCACCTTGTTCTCGGGGCGGGACAGCTCAAGGATCACGAGGCGGCCGCCGGGTTTGAGGACGCGGAGCATTTCCTTGAGGCCTTTCGGTCTGTCCTCGAAGTTCCTGATTCCGAACGCGATGGTGACTCTGTCAAAAGTGTTGTCGGGGAAGCGCAGGTTCTCACCATCGCCTTCCTCTATGCTGATCATCTCGTTCAGCCCGGCCTTGCCTACTTTCTCACGCATCACCGCCAGCATGCCTTCGGACAGATCCACACCGGTGACATGGCCTTCGGCCAACGCCTTGGCGATGGCGATGGAGAAATCCCCTGTCCCGCAGGCCAGGTCCAGAACCTGGACCGGTGCAGGGGCGTCCACAATCTGTTTCAGGGCCTTCTTTCTCCAGATCCTGTCGATGTCCAGTGAAAGTATGTGATTCAGAGCGTCATAGTTCCCAGCGATGCTGTCGAACATATTCCTGACTTTTGATTTTGTCGGCATATTCTTAGAAAATTAGAAATCCCGCTCCGGCGAGGGTGGAGAGGAAAAAGGTTGAGATAACGAGCATTGGAAGCATCGGATCGAGAGCCCGCTCGCTTCGGGTCCATACGCCTTGCAGATGCTTGATGTACAGCGGCAAGGTGATGATGAATATGAAGTGGCCTGGTGCGAAGTCATAGACCGCGCAGAAGACTATCATTTGCGAAAGACCCAAAGCGATCAGGATGGTCTGGTATGTTCTCGCGCCTTTCATTCCGAGTTTGATCGCCACGGTCACACGATTCACCGCATCCGTCTTCATATCCCTTATGTTGTTGACATTCAGTACACCGACACTGAAGCAACCGATGGCCGAAGCCGGAAGCAGCATGATCAGCGGTGGCAGCTCCCGAGCCGCGACATAGTACCCGCCAAGCACCGACACGAGCCCGAAGAATATGAACACGAACACGTCGCCAAGCCCTCTGTACCCATAAGGATTCTTCCCCAAAGTGTACTTCATCGCCCCTACAATCGCCGCCGCGCCAAGCGCTTCCAGACAGAGAGACTCTGTTTTGAATATGCTTCCGAAGGAGACCTGGATCATCGCCAGGCCGGAGACGACGCAAAGTCCGATGAATATTCCGATAAGTTTTTTGATGTCTCCGATGGTCATGTCACCGCTGCCGAGGGCGTACTGAGGTCCTTGTCTGTCAGCGGAATCGGTGCCGCTGAGCGTGTCGCCGAGTTCGTTGGACAAGTTGGAGAGGATTTGCAGACAGACCGTTGTCATGAAGATCAGCGTGGCTGTCCACGGAGAGACATCGGCTTTGCCGGCGGCAAGACACACACCGAGGATCACGCCCGCCAAAGACAGGGGCAATGTCCTTAACCTCATGGATTTTATGCTGGCTTTCAGCGTCATATTCGATAATTATTCGATTCTGTATAGCAAAGGTACTCATATTCTCGAAAATATTCATAACTTTACATTCCGTGTCGGAGTGGGCCCGCTTCCGTCGGTGCCGCGCCGAGACGGGAAAAAAGTTGAACATTAATATTCATGAATATGAAACGTAATTCATTCATTCTGGCGACTGTGGCTGCTTTTGCCGCTGTCGCTTGCGGTCCTAAGGTTTCGGACAAGACTGCCATTGAAGGCACTTTTGAGGCCAATGCACCCGAGGAGGTGAACATTAAAATTCAGGATCTTGGAATTGACACCACGATCGCAGTGACAGACGGCAAGTTCGCTGTAGAACTTCCTGCTTCCAAGACCGCTCTGGCTCAGCTGGCCGGAGATGGGGTCAGGGCAAAGTTCATATCAGACGGAACCCCATTGACCATCACGGTGAAAGATGACGGCTTTGTTGAGATCGCTTCCAAGACACCTGCGGTTTCCGTTCAGGAAAAGTATAAGGTTTACTCGGACGCAAGGGCTGCGATAGACAGAGACACCAAGGCAAAGTTGGATGCCCTTGGAGAAGCACCGGAAGATTCGGCGAGAGACGAGATCTTCGAGGCTTATGAGGCTGCTGTCAATGAGTGCAACCGTAAGGCTTTCGAGGCCAACAAGGACAACATAATCGGTGCCGCCGTGCTGAGCAATATGCAGTATGATCTTGAATTGGCTCAGGTGGATTCTATGCTGAACCTGCTTGATCCGTCCCTTGCCGAGACTCAGGTAGTCTCCAAAATGAGGACGGCTATTGACGCCAAGAAGAACACTGCTGAAGGCAAGATGTTCACTGATTTTGACATTGATGGCGTGAAGCTTTCCGACTATGTAGGCAAGGGCAAGTATGTCCTCGTTGATTTCTGGGCTTCATGGTGTGGTCCATGCAAGAGGGAGATTCCTAACATCAAGAAGGTTTACGACAAGTACGTCGGCGATGATTTCGATGTCCTCAGCGTTGCCGTTTGGGATCAGCCTCAGGCATCTGTTGACACCGCCAAGGCCTACGGTGTGAACTGGAACGAGATCATCAACGCCCAGGCCGTTCCTACAGAGCTTTACGGCATCCAGGGCATTCCTCACATCATCCTCTTCGGACCGGACGGGACCATTCTTAAGAGAGATCTCCGTGGCGAAGGCATTGAGACCGAGGTCGCCAAGCATGTGTCCGCAAAGAAGTAAGATGACGTTTTCGAACTTGTCTGATTACTGGATGTCGGCCTCTTATATTCAGTGATTTGAGCGATAAGAGTCTTACAGTCAAGGAGAAGATCGCCCTGTTTCCACATTCCCCGGGGGTCTATCGTTACTACGATGCCTCGGGGAAGGTGATTTATGTGGGCAAGGCAAAGGACCTGCACAAGAGAGTCGCTCAGTATTTCGTGCCGCCGGAGAGACTGAACGTCAAGACCAGGATTCTGGTCTCGAAGATCGCCGACGCACAGTTCTCGGTCGTGGACTCGGAGGCCGACGCTCTGTTGCTGGAAAACAACCTCATCAAGCAGTACAAGCCTCACTACAACATCCTGCTGAAGGATTCCAAGACCTATCCGTGGATCGTCATCACCAACGATGAGTTTCCGAAGGTCTATCTTACCCGTCGGGTAGATAGGAAGAACGGGACCTATTTCGGGCCGTACAGTTCTGTCTCACACGCCAATTATCTGCTGGAGTTTTTTCGGAAGAACTATCCGCTTCGCTCCTGCAACCTGAAAATCACCGGTGACGCCATCCTCCGGGGGAAGTTCCGCCCGTGTCTGGACCTCCATATCGGCAGATGCAAAGGCTGCTGTGTGGGTGCGGTCAGCAAGGAGGAATATTCATCCTACATCACCGAGATCACCCGTCTGCTGAAAGGCGGCGTGAACGAGATAATCCGTGAATATGAGACCGAGATGAAGCGTGCGGCCTCAGATCTCCGGTTCGAGGAAGCACAGGTCTGCAAGAATCGGATAGAGTCCCTGAAGAAGCATTACTCGCATTCTATAATATCCTCTGCCGCAGACACTTCCTGCGACGTGTTCTCGTTGGTCTTCGATGGGCAGGAGGCGTTCGGTAATTTTCTCCGTGTTCGAGGCGGGGCAGTCATTCAGTCCCTGAATCTGGGCTTCAAGATGAACATCGAGGAGGAACAGTCCTCTGTCCTCAGCACTTTCATCGCTGAGATCGAGTCCAAGTTCGGAGCTTTGGCGAAAGAGGTCATCGTTCCGTTTAAGCCGGATGTGGAGATAGGCGGCATAGAGTTCCGCATCCCGGCGCGCGGTGACAAGCTCTCCCTTCTCGAACTGAGCGTCAAGAACGCCAAGGAATATCTTTTCAATTCCATCAAGCAGAGGGAGCACACCGATCCTGACGAATATCGCCGCATGGTTCTCGAGGATCTGCGAAAGGCTTTGGGAATGAAGGAACTTCCGACACACATCGAGTGCTTCGACAACTCCAACATCCAAGGAACGAACCCGGTGGCGTCCTGTGTCGTTTTCCGTGACGGAGTCCCGTCCAAGAAGGATTACCGCAAGTTCAAGATAAAGACGGTCATCGGGGCCAATGACTTCGCCTCGATGAAGGAGGTTGTCAACCGCCGCTACTCCAGGATGCTGGAAGAGACGCCTGACGATCTTCCTCAACTCGTTGTGATAGATGGCGGAGAGGGGCAGCTTGAGTTCGCCCGTCAGGCTCTCGCAGAGTTGGGATTGATGGACAGACTGATGGTCATCGGCCTTGCCAAACGTATGGAGCTGGTGATCAGGGTTAACGATCCTTATCCCCTGTTCCTTGACCGCAACTCCCAGGCGCTCAAAGTCTTGATGCACATCCGTGACGAGGCCCACCGCTTCGGCATCACCTTCCATCGCAGCCTGCGGAGCAAAGCCCAGATCCAAAGCGCTTTACGGGAAATCAAAGGTGTCGGCGAACAGACCGAGAAGCGACTCCTGATGCACTACGGCTCCGTCGCCCGCATCGCCGCCGCCCCACTTGAAGACCTCTCCAAACTAGTTTCCCCGTCCCTCGCCGCCGAGATCCTCAAGGCCTTGAATCAGTCTTGACCTCGTACATTGACCCATCCCGTACACACTTGCGACCTCCGTGACATCCTCCGTGCGCGAGTTTGGCGGAGACAAGGTTTTTCGGTATATTTGGATATTCAAAAACACTAAGATCGGGAGACATGAAGAAAATTCTTGTGATGATTGCGGCACTTCTTGCCGCGGGATTCGGGGCTTGGGCTCAGGATGATGAGAATTCGGGTCTGGAGTGCACCAGCATCGTGGTCGGAAGGCTGGCGAGCACGGACGGGTCGGTGATGACCTCACACACTTGCGACGGGACTTCGCACACATGGGTGAACATCGTTCCGGCCAAGGATCATAAGCCAGGCTCGATGACTCCGATCCGCAAGAACTGGCGCAAGACCAAGTTCGTGACCGACACCGCCGGAATTAAGGTCGTGGGAGAGATCCCTCAGGTCGCGCATACATATTCTTACGTCAACACCGGCTATCCTTCACTGAACGAGAAACAAGTGGGCATCGGAGAGACGACGTTCACAGGACCGGACACGCTCATCAACAAGGACGCTCCTCTGCTCATCGAGGAACTATGCCGTCTGGCGTTGGAGCGTGCCGCCACGGCAAGGGAGGCTGTCAAGGTAATGGGCTCTCTGGCTGAGGAATATGGCTACGGCGATGGCGGTGAGTGTCTTACGGTCTCCGACCCGAAAGAGGTCTGGCAGTTTGAAATCGTGGGCGTGGGCAAGCATAAGCTTGGTGCGGCATGGGCGGCCCAGAGGATTCCGGATGATCACGTCGGGATCTCCGCCAACATTCCGAGGATAGGCAAGATCGACCGCTCTGACACCGAGAACTTTATGGCTTCGGACAACCTTGAGCAAGTTGCGATTGGCAACGGTCTTTGGGACGGGAAGGGCGACTTCATCTTCTGGAAAGTCATCGTTTGTTCCTATGCGCAGGGACGAAACTATCGCGAAAGGGAGTTTCGGGTGTTTGATTTGCTGGCTCCGTCGCTCGGTCTGAAATACGGTATGGATGATTTCCCGTTTTCCGTAAAACCGGATTCCTTGGTCGATGTCAGAAAAGTAATGGCATTGCTGAGAGATACTTACGAGGGAACGGATTGGGATATGTGCAAGAACTGGACGATTGACGTGCCTGAGAAGGACGGCGTTCCGGCCCACAAGGAGATGAGCCCTCTGGCCAATCCTTGGCTGACCACACCGATGCGCAACACGTTGAACAGCATCGCTCCGGGCGTGATTGATTTCAAGAGGACGCTTGCGGTGGCCTGGTGTTCATATTCAACGGTCATCCAGAGCCGCTCCTGGCTGCCGGACGGCATCGGGGGAGTCTGCTGGTTCGCCGTTGACAACCCTGCGCAGAGCCCTCGCATCCCGATTTTCTGCGGAAGCACGAAGCTCCCTGCCGCATTCGAGAAATGTGGTCAGCGGGAATATTACCCCAACAGTGTCCTGTGGGAGTTCCGCCGTGCCAACAAACTGGCTACGCTTTCGTGGCAGAAGACCAAGAAGGAGTTTACTGACAATGTGTTGGAGATGGAGTCGATGACTTTTGAAGGACTGCCAGAGCTTGAGGCGGAATATTCAAAGGCCTCCGCTCGCAAAAGGGCGAAGCTGCTTAATGCCTACACCGCTGAAATCCACGACAAGTGTGCTGCCCGCTGGAAGGAGTTGGAAGCGAAGTACTGGTCGATGTTCGGAAGGGGATTTTAGCACCGAAAGTGCCGAAATGGTAAAACGGTGCCTGCAATTTGTTTTGATAAGCGAAGACTATCTTTATGAATATTAGAATGTTGAATATAATTGTGGCGTGCTTGCTGGCCTTCTTGTTTCCGGTGGTGGCGTCGGCTCAGGATTGTTGCTGTTCGGAGGATTCTAGCCCTAAATATGTGGCGTTGTCTTTTGATGACGGACCGAGTTTGAAGTACACCCCAATGATGCTGGATGTGCTGGAGGAGAACGGCGTGAAGGCCTCGTTCTTCCTGATTGGCCAGAACATCACGGAAGAGACCGCCCCTATTATCAGACGTATGGTTCAGATGGGATGTGACGTGGAGAATCACACATATTCCCATCCTAATCTTACGCAGATTTCTGATGTTCAGATTCTTGAGGAGGTTGCTAGGACGGATTCCCTGATTGAGGCCTATGCTGGGACAAAGCCGAGATACCTTCGCCCGCCATTCACCGCTCACAACGCCCATGTCGCTGGACTCATTGACGGGAAGGTATTCATAGCAGGTCTAAGCTGTCAGGATTGGAGGGCTGACATGCCAATTGAGGATCGGGTGACAAGAACCCTTGACCGAGTCGAAGACGGTCGCATCCTCCTATTCCACGACACCAACGAGCGTACCATCGAGGCCATGAAGACCATCATTCCCAAGCTCAAGGCTCGTGGCTATGAGATCGTCTCTATCTCCGAACTCTTCCGCCTCTCCGGCCACACTCCCGCCTACAACTCCCCGAAGATGTACGGCCGGGCCTATAAAAAATGATGTATCAATTGGATAGTAAATGCCGTCGGGACTTTTTCCGTATTTTTGCCCCTATATATCGGGAATTATTCCGAGTTTTAGAGGGGTGAAATCGGGACTTTTTCCGGAGTGTTGATAACTTTTCGGGGAGGGCGGCTTTGCGGGGATAGGGTTTTTCGGTATCTTTGTACTGTCGCAATCTGCCGGATGTAGGAAAGGAAAGCCTATGTCGTGCAGATTTGTTTTGATGATTGAAAATTGACTTGTCGCCATGGCCTTTGTTCACCTTCACGTCCACACACAATACTCGATTCTTGACGGTTTCTCCACGATTTCCACTCTGTTTGACAGGGCTGAGGAGATGGGAATGCCGGCCCTGGCCATCACCGACCACGGTAACATGTACGGAGTCAAGGAGTTCTTCAAGTTCGCGAACAAGCACGTGGACAAGGCAACGGGGCATTTCAAGGTCAAGCCGATCATCGGGTGCGAGGTCTATGTGACCCGCCACTATGACCCGAAACTCAAGGACAGCGAGCATCGGTCATATTACCACCTCATCCTGTTGGCCAAGAACTTCGAGGGGTACAAGAACCTGATGAAGATTGTGTCCCTGGGGCACATCGAAGGACTCTACTACGGCAAGCCGAGGGTCTCGCACGAGATCATCGAGAAGTACCACGAGAACCTGATCTGCTGCTCCGCATGCCTTGCGGGCGAGATCCCAAAGAACATCGTTGCCGGCAAGATGGACGAGGCGAGAAAGGCGATCGAGTGGCACAAGAAGGTCTTCGGTGACGATTACTACCTTGAGGTAATGCTCCACAAAACGGAGGTTCCGGGGCTTTCTCTGGAGGTTTACGACGAGCAGAAGATCAGCAATGAGGGAATATTCCAGCTCGCTGCTGAGATGGGAGTCAAGGTGGTAGCCACGAACGATGTCCACTTCGTCAACAAGGAGGACGGCCCGGCGCACGACCACCTCATCTGCCTGAACACCGGCAAGAAGATTAACGAGGAGCCGCGTCTGCACTACACGCAGCAGGAGTACCTCAAGAGCGAGGAGGAGATGGCGGCCCTGTTCCCAGGTCATCCTGAGGTGCTGGAGAACACCCTTGAGATAGCCTCGAAGGTTGAGGAATATCAGATCGACCGTGACCACGTCCTTCCCAAGTACAAGATCGACCAGGCCTTCCTTGACGACCTGGACAACTATCTGGAGATGTACAAGGATGTCATCGAGGTCGGAAAGTGCGACAAGAAAGGCAATTACCGAGGCGATGAGTTCTGCAAGTCGGTGGCCTATCTCTGCCATATAACCTACGAGGGAGCCAGAAAACGTTATGGTGACACGCTCAACGCTGAGCAGACCGAGCGAATCGATTTCGAGCTCAAGACCATCTGCCGGATGGGCTTCCCGGACTACTTCCTGATCGTGCAGGACTACATCGCGGCTTCAAGGGCGAAGGGAAGTATGGTCGGTCCTGGACGTGGTTCCGCAGCGGGATCCGTGGTGGCATATTGCTTGGGAATCACCAATCTGGATCCGATCAAGTACCAGCTCCTGTTCGAGCGTTTCCTGAATCCGGACCGAATCTCGATGCCGGATATCGACGTGGATTTCGAGGACCTGTCCCTGGCCCATAAATATGTCGAGGACTCCTACGGCAAGGATCACGTCTCGCGCGTGATCACCTTCGGAACGATGCTCGCCAAAGGTGCCATCAAGGACGTGGCCCGAATCCACGACCTGTCGATCGATGAGTCCAACCGTCTGTCCGGAATGGTGCCCGACCGCCTTAGCGAGAAGGTGGAGAAGGAATATCTCTTCAACCCGAAGCTGGATGATCTGAAGCCGGGATTCAAGGTGGTGGAAAAGGACGTCGAGGTCGATGATCCGGACAACCCGGGACAGAAGAAAACCATCAAGAAGACATATCAGAGGGGAATGGAGGACACGGATGTCAAGATCACCCTCAAGAACTGCTATCGTCTTGTGCCTGAGTTCAAGGAGGAACTGGAGAACGGCACGCCGCAGGTCAAGGAGGTCCTGAAATTCGCCCTGCAACTGGAAGGCTGCATCCGTCAGGTCGGAATGCACGCCTGCGCCACGATCATCGGACGAGGCAACCTGACCGATTATATTCCTATCTGCCTTTCGATGGACAAGGAGTCTGGGCAATATGTCTGGACTTCTCAGTACGATGGCCACTACATCGAGGAGGTTGGAATGCTCAAGATGGACTTCTTGGGACTCAACACCCTGTCAATCATCCACAAATGTCTTGACAACATCAAGTTGCGCTTCGGGACGGACATCGACATCGAGGCGATTCCGATTGACGACAAGCCGACTTACGAACTCTACGGCCACGGCGACACGGACAGCGTCTTCCAGTTTGAGTCCGAGGGCATGAAGACCTGGCTTCAGAGGCTGCACCCGGAGCGTTTCGAAGACCTTATCGCGATGAACGCCCTCTACCGTCCGGGCCCTATGGACTACATCCCGGATTTCGTTGACAGAAAACTGGGCTTGAAGCCTATTGAATATGACCTCCCGGAGATGGAGGAGTTCCTCAAGGACACTTACGGAGTCACGGTCTATCAGGAGCAGGTGATGCTTCTCTCCCAGAAACTGGCCGGATTCACGAAGGGTCAGGCGGACAAGCTCCGTAAGGCGATGGGCAAGAAGCAGATCGCCATCCTAAATGAACTCAAGGACAAGTTCATGGAGGGAGGTAAGGCCAACGGACATCCGGAGAAGATGCTGGACAAGATCTGGAAGGACTGGGAGAAGTTCGCGCAGTACGCCTTCAACAAGTCCCACGCGACCTGTTACGCTTGGGTTTCCTACCAGACCGGCTGGCTGAAGTGCCACTATCCCGCTGAGTTCTTTGCCGCCAACCTCTCCTGCAACCTGTCTAACATGCCGGAGATCAAGAAGATTCTGACGGATTGCAAGGCTCATAAAATCAAGGTGTTGAACCCGGATGTGAATGAATCATATTCACATTTCACCGTGAACAAGGAGGGCAACATCCGTTTCGGACTGAAGGGGATCAAGAGTTTCGGATCCAATGTCGCCGAGGCGATCATCGCTGAAAGGACCGCCAACGGAACCTACGCCGACATATTCGATTTCGTTGAGAGACTTGGCAACTCGCTGGGCAGAAAAGCGATAGAGTGCCTTGTGTATTCGGGAGGCTTCGATTCGTTCGGCATCCAACGCAGGCAGTTCTTCCTGCCATGCCGCAGCGGCAACCTGTTCATTGATGAATTAGCGAGATACGCTACCCTTTACAGCCAGGATGCCGCGAACTCCGCCGCGTCTCTTTTCGGCGAGGTTGAGGAGATGAAGCCGGTAAGGCCTGATATTCCCGAAATGGTCGGCGCGGACGATGAGTTCGAGTGGCTCCAGAAGGAAAAGGAATATGTCGGGATGTACATCTCCTCTCATCCATTGGATAAGTATGCGTTTGAGATGGAGAGTTTTACGAACTGTGAACTCGCCAATCTGAACAAGCAGGTGGCTGAATGCGAGGCCTCCAAAAAGAAGATGAAAGTTGCGGTTGCCGGCCTTGTCACTGAATATTCCACCTTGACCACCAAGACAGGCAAGCCATATTCAAAAACCAAACTTGAGGACTACAGCGGGGCCTATGAATTGGCCCTTTTCGGTCGAGACCATGAAGCGTTCATGAGCTACATGAAGCCTCACGAGAGCCTTTACATCGAGGGAGATATAGAGGAAAAATACTTCATCAAGCCGGAGGAACGCGCTCAAGGCAAGACTTCGCCTTATGCATTCAGAGTCAAGAAGATAATGCTTCTGGGCAATGTCAACGAGACCTTGCTTAACGCATTCTCCATCAGCATCACAACCCCGATGCTCACCGAGAAGTTCCGCAAGGATCTCGTGTCTTTGGTGCAGGCCAACCGTGGTACTGTTCCTCTAAAGATGTACCTCTACGATCCGCAGACCAAGTACAAGATCGAGTTCCATTCCACCAAGTACAAGGTTGCTGTCACCACCGAGCTCGTCTCCGCATTGAAGCTCCTTGGAGTCCAATGTTCTCCGGTCAGGAAATAGATTATCGGTTTCCGTGAGTGAAACAGGTCGTTTTGCGTACGAGAGTCTAAACTGGAGTCATTCGTGCGTCATAATGCCGTTTTCGCGCCCAAAGTCGTTTTCCAGCTATGACAGAAATCGTGACAATCGATTGGATTTCTAGTTGGTAAGGCTTATCTTTGTGAAAATCGAACGTTATGAAAGGTGATTCATTGTTAGCGTTTATCGCGGGGGCGGCGGCCGGGCTGACCCTTGGGCTGTTGTTCGCTCCGGAGAAGGGTGAGGAGACCCGCAGAAAACTGAAGGAGACTGTCGGCGATGCCGCTGATTCGGCCAGGGCCCGGGCAAGACTTGCCAGAGTGGAGCTTGATGACTTGAAAGCTGAGTTACAGGACCAGGCTGAGGACTTGAGGGAGGATGTGAGAATCAAGATCCTTGAGCGGCTTGATAAACTTGAGAGCGTGCTTCAGAAGAACATTGAATATTCTGAACGGCAATCCGAAAGCGTTTGACAATGAATGAGTTCGCTAAACCGATAGAGGATCTTGGCAAGAACACGGCAGACTATGTCGAGGCCAGGATCGATGATCTTAAATTGAGAACGGCCAAAGGGCTTTCCCTTACGCTTGCCAAGTTGCTCTATATGCTTCTTGTCCTCTTCATCGTGTCTGTTATCCTTACGGCTTTGGCCATCGGCGGGGTGATGTGGATCGGTGAGCTGATAGGGAGTTACGCTGCCGGGGCCGGAATCGTTGCGGCAGTGTTCGCAGTGATTCTGACGATTGTCATCCTGCTGAGAAAGAGATTGTTCCGCAACACTTTCGTTCCGATGTTCATCAAACTTTTCTTTGACGAAGACAAATGAGATTTTCAGAAATCAAGACTATGGACGAGCTGGAGTCGGCTCAGAAGGATGTGCGGGAGCGTCTTAGACGCAAACGGTTTCTGATGGTGGAGTCTCTGTCGGATGTAAAGGAAGCGCTTACGCCTTCCAACCTGCTGTTCTCTGGCCTGAGAGGGCTTTCGGCTTTCCTGCCGGTGGAAAGATTGCTTCTTGCGGCCGTAAGAATATTCAAACGTAGATTGTTCAAGTGATTGCGCGGTCATATTCATTTAGTTTCGACATGAGCATATTCAAAGAAAGGATTGAGTCGGTTCGGGCGATGATGCGCTCGAAGGGGTGGGATGCCGTCATTGTGACGGGAAATGACCCTCATAACAGTGAATATTCCGCCGCGCGCTGGCATCAGGTGGCTTGGCTTTCAGGTTACACTGGAGAGGGGGATTTGGTCATCACTGAGGACCACGTCGGGCTTTGGACGGACACGCGTTATTTCATCCAGGCCTCAAGGCAACTTCCGGAGGCGGGAGCGGAGCTTCATAAGACACGTGTCCCTGATCAAGTACTTATCCCTGAATGGTTTACTAGTCGTTTTGCCGATTATGACGAGGTCGTCGTCGCCGTTGACGGACTTTGCGTGACGGCTTCTTTTGTGAAGGAAATTCAGGAAACCGTAGGTGAGAAGATCCATTTTGTCAACGCTCCTGACATGCTTGAAGTCCTGTGGACAGACCGCCCGGAGATTCCTCAGACCCCGATCATCACGCTTGGCCCTGAGCAAGTCGGTTGGTCCAGAGTCCAGAAATTCCGTTGGATTCGGAAATGGATGTCGCAGCATGGCTTAGACGCTGTCCTGCTGACTGCGCTTGACGAGATTGCCTGGCTGCTGAACGTCCGTGGGCAGGATGTGGCATACAATCCTGTCGTTATGTCCTACCTGCTTGTCACTCAAGATAATGTGCTTTGGTTTGTGCGTAAGGGACCGATTCCTGGCAATGATGGTGAAACGGAAGACAGCTTCCATGAACTGATGGCGGACGGAGTGAACATCCAGGAATATTCGGATGTCGGAGTCGCACTCTCGAACCTTGTTGACGGAAGCTACATCAAGGCTTTGTTTGTTGATCCTTCCGCATTGAACTACGATCTCTTCAGCATCCTAAATGAGGAGGAGTCTTGCTTCATCAGGACCGGAACATCGCCAGTGGGGCTGCGCAAATCCGTCAAGAACGATGTGGAGATCGCCGGAATGAAGGAAGCGCACATTGAGGACGGCATAGCCATGGAGCGTTTCCTCCATTGGTTGCAGACATCCGTCGAGGCGGGCGATGCGATCAATGAATATGAAGCCTCTCTCAAACTGCACGAGTTCCGCAGAGAAATCGAGGGCTTCCGTGGAGAGAGTTTCGAGACGATTTCCGCCTATGGACCGAATGCGGCTCTGCCCCACTACGTCACACCAGAGGAAGGTTCAGCAGAGATCTATTCCGAGGGCCTTTATCTTTGCGATTCCGGAGGGCAGTACCTGTTCGGAACTACGGACATCACCAGGACTATTCCTCTTGGTCCGTGCTCCCAGTTGGAGAAAGAGGACTATACGCTTGTCTTGAAAGGCCATATCGCTCTTTCCAAGGCTGTTTTCCCTAAGGGGACGGCCGGTTGTCAGCTGGATGTCTTGGCCCGCGAGCCGCTTTGGAACGCCAAGCGCAATTTCGGCCACGGAACCGGCCACGGCGTCGGATTTTACCTCAATGTCCACGAAGGCCCGCAGGACATCCGGCAGAACTTCAACCGACAGCCGATCCTCCCAGGTATGATCACCAGTGATGAGCCGGGAATATACCGGGAAGGCAAGTTCGGCATCCGTCACGAGAATCTGATCCTTTGTGTTGAGGCCGGGGAGAACGATTTCGGCCACTGGCTGAGGTTCGAGCCGTTGACTCTCTGTCACTTCGACACATCAATTCTGCTTAAGGATCTCCTTGACCGCTCCGAGATTGATTGGCTTAACGCCTACAATGAGAGAGTATATCAGACTCTTTCCCCACGTCTCTCCCAGGATGTCGTCGCCTGGCTCCGCCAGAAGACTCTGCCGATATAGATTATTTCGTGACATTTGTCGCTTCGACAGGCTCAGCGGCCCAAAGCTATCTGCACCATTGGGTGATTGTATTATTCAGTTGAAATTTTCGGTTTCTTTAATAAGCCCAGAGAGCCTCTGTTCTGAATTTTGGTAACGTGCAAAATTCAGGTTAGAGGCTCTCTGGACTTTATAAATGTGAATCAGTACTTTAGCCTTTCTGACTGAGTGAATTACTTGTTCAGCGCGTCAGCGGACTTGATGTACTTGGCGAGGTCTGCGTCAGAGACGTGGTAGTTCTGCATTTCCCCTGAGAAGTACTGGTCGTAGGCGCTCATGTCCACGAATCCGTGGCCGGACAAGTTGAACAGAATCGTCTTCTCCTCACCGCTCTCCTTGCACTTGAGCGCTTCGTTGATGGTCGCCGCGATAGCATGGCATGATTCCGGCGCTGGGATAATGCCCTCGGTCTGGGCGAAGAGGACACCGGCCTTGAATGCGTCTGTCTGCTCGATGTCCACAGCCTCCATGTAACCGTCCTTCATCAGCTGTGACATGATCACGCCCGCTCCGTGGTAGCGGAGTCCACCGGCATGGATGGTCGCTGGCTTGAAATCGTGCCCGAGGGTGTACATCGGCAAAAGCGGAGTCATACCGGCCTCGTCACCGAAGTCATATTCAAACTTACCCCTTGTGAGCTTAGGGCATGAATATGGCTCTGCGGCGATGAATCGGGTCTTTTTGCCTTCCTGAATATTATGTCTCATGAACGGGTAGGCGATTCCGCTGAAGTTCGAGCCGCCCCCGAAGCAGGCCACAACGATGTCAGGATATTCCCCGGCCATCTCCATCTGCTTCTCGGCCTCCAGACCGATGACTGTCTGGTGCAGACAGACGTGGTTCAGTACTGAGCCGAGCGTGTACTTGCAGTTCGGTGTGCTGACCGCCAGCTCGATGGCCTCTGAGATCGCGCATCCAAGGGAGCCCTGGTCGTTAGGATTGGCCGTGATGATGTCTTTTCCGGCCCTCGTGGACATGGATGGGGAAGGGGTGATGTCAGCCCCGAAAGTCTGCATGATCGACCTTCTGTAAGGCTTCTGGAAGAAGCTGACCTTGACCATGTAGACGGCACAGTCCAGCCCGAACTTCTTGGCCGCGTAGGAAAGAGCACCGCCCCATTGGCCGGCGCCGGTCTCGGTGGTGATGTTGGTGATGCCCTGCTCCTTGGCGTAGTAGGCCTGAGCCAAGGCCGAGTTCAGTTTGTGTGAGCCGGCAGGGGAGACACTCTCATTCTTGAAGTAGATGTGTGCCGGAGTGCCGAGCGCGGCCTCAAGGTCATAAGCCCTCACAAGAGGGGTGCACCTGTAGCCGGCGTACTGCTCACGGACTGGCTCCGGAATAGGAATCCACTCGTCCGTGGTGTTGAGCTCCTGGTCGGCGCACGCCTTGCAGAAGATTGGATAGAGATCCTCCGATTTCAGAGCCTCGTGTGTGGCCGGGTTAAGGATTGGTAAAGGTTTGTTCGGCATGACTGCCTGCATGTTGAACCATGCTGTCGGGATGTCGCTCTCTGGAAGCAAAAACTTTTTTTGTCTCATTTTGTTGTTCGTTTTTTAGGGTATAACAATAAAGGGCAACCGTAGTCGGTCGCCCTTGAATTTTCTTTAAGTTCCTTGACTATATCAATGCGTTTGCCTGAAGGAATGCGTTGATACCAACAGCCGCGAAGCCAAGGCAGATCAGCGTGGCGACCACGATGCCGATCACTTTCAGTCTCTTGAACCACACCTGGTTGTTCCAACCAACTGTCTGGAACATGCTCCAGAAACCGTGGCAAAGGTGGAACCAGATAGCCACGAACCAGGCGAGGTACAGAACCAGCACCCACCATCGTCCGAAAGTGAGGTTGAGAAGCTCGTAAGGATTGCCTTCCTCGGCGCCGATGAACATCGCAAGCTGCATCTTGGCCCAGAAGTGGGTAAGATGGAATGCGAGGAAACCGAGAACAATGATTCCAAGTACGAACATATTCTTCGCTGACCATGAGTCGGCGGCAGCGACGCTTGCGGCCTCATAGCGCTTGTAACCGCCACGTGCCTTGATGTTTTGCCAAGTAAGCCAGCATCCGTAGAAGATGTGGATGATGAAACCGAGGGCAAGTACAGGAACCATGATGGTCACGATAGGAAGCGCCATGAACTCGCAGCCTTTCTCGAAGAGGCCGTCAAGTCCGTTGTAGTTGCCGGTGAAAGAGTCAATGACGGAGAACAGGTTAATCGTCACGTGAAGCAGCAGGAAGATTATAAGAAATGCTCCGCTGACAGCCTGGATGAATTTCCTTCCGATGGAATAGTGAAATGCGTTCGCCATTATCGTCTAATTAGTTTCTTTGTTTGTAGCGGGAGTGGGGCATGATCCCACGACCTCCGGATTATGAATCCGACGCTCTAACCAGCTGAGCTACCCCGCCATTCCTGGCAAGAGCCATAAAAAACCGGCCAGAGCCGGATTGTGTTGAGATAGAAGGATTCGAACCCTCACTGACAGAGCCAGAATCTGTAGTGCTACCATTACACCATATCTCAATGATGTTCCGTGCATCTTTGCAACGGGACTGCAAAAATAGGTATTTATCCTGAATTGCCAAAATTAATTCGACTTTTTTCTGCGAATTAGCAGGCAAAGTCCCAAAATAGTGAACAGAGCGTTGAATAAAAGCAGTTCGTAGCTGAACTTATACCCGCCGAACCACCTCTCGGAGTTGCTCTGGAGGATGAAGCAGAGAACCGGAGCGATGACTGCCACCAGCGGCACCCACTTGTCGTTGACTTTCTTTTTCGTGAATATCCCGAACGCGAACATTCCCAGGATCGGCCCGTAGGTGTAGCTCGCGAGCTTGTAAACCGCGTCAATGGCCGATTTCGTGTTCAGCAGATAGAAGACGAAGATCACGACTCCCATCAGGAACGCCATCAGCAAATGCACCTTTTTCCTGACTGAGGTCACCTGCTCCTCGCTCTTTCCCTTGGTGCCGATGATGTCCACCGTGAACGACGTGGTCAGCGCCGTCAGAGCCGAACCTCCCGCCGCGAACGCGCATGACACGAGGCCGATCACGAACAGCACACCCACGATTGCCGGCAGATAACCGCCTGTCGCCACGGCCGGGAACAGTGTGTCACCGACCTCGGAGATGCCTTTCTGATCAGCGAACAGGTACAGAAGCACTCCCAGGCAAAGGAACAGAAATATCACAGGAATCTGTAGCAGACCGCTGGTAATGAGGTTCTTCTGCGAATCCTTGGCGTTGCGGCTGCTCAGTGTGCGCTGCATCATGTCCTGGTCCAGACCAGTCATGGCGATCACGGTGAAAGCGCCCGCCAGGAACTGTTTCCAGAAATATTCAGGATGATTCACGTCGTCAAAGAAGAACATCTTTGAATATGCACTCTCACGCACTGTCTGCACCACGCCTGATAAGTTCAGCCCCAGGTCCTTGGCTATGAACACAATCGCCAGCACGATGGACACGATCATGCAGACCGTCTTCAAGGTGTCTGTCCAGATCACGGATTTCACACCTCCCCTGAATGTGTAGAGGAGCACGATCGCCATGGATATGACCACGTTCAGGATGAACGGCAGATGGAGCGGCTCGAAGATCATCAGCTGAAGCGTCACGCAGACGAGGAACAGCCTGACCGCGGCCCCCAGGATCTTGGAGATGAAGAAGAACCACGCTCCGGTCTTGTGTGAGGAGACCCCGAACCTGTCATCAAGATATTGGTAGATCGACACCATATTCATCTTGAAGAATATAGGTGTGAGGACAAAGGCGATGATTATGTAGCCGACGAAGAATCCAAGCACCATCTGTATGTAGCCCATGGCCGTGCCTCCCACTCCGACCATTCCCGGCACGGAGACGTAGGTGACTCCGGACATCGGAGCCCCGAGCATTGCGATCGCCACGATCCACCACGGAGCCTTCCGGCCTCCGTTGAAAAATCCGGCGTTGTCTGCGTTGCGAGAGGAAATCCATGACACGGTGAACATCACGACGAAATAAGCCAGAGCTGTGAGTATGACTGATAAAGGGCTCATATCGGTGTTTTGATTATATGCTGAATTTGTTTTTTATATTCTAAGGTTGTTGTCGCAATCTGGACGTGGCGTTTCAGACCTTCGTTATTAAGACTGTCGCCCAGACCTCACAACCTTCTTTCCGTCCGACGAAGCCAAGGCGTTCCGTGGTAGTGGCTTTGACGGAGATGTTGTCGGCGTCTGTTCCGATCACCTCCGCAAGTGTGGAACGCATGGAGTCTATGTACGGACGCAGTTTCGGGGCCTGCAACGCTATCGTGATGTCGGTGTTGCCCAGTTCGTAGCCCTTGGCTCTTACCAGTCTTATCACTTCTTTCAGAAGCAGTTTGCTGTCGATGCCCTTCCATCTGTCGTCGTTGTCCGGGAAGTGCAGCCCGATGTCTCCGAGCGAGGCCGCTCCGAGGAGCGCGTCGCAGAGCGCATGGATCGCCACATCACCGTCCGAATGCGCCACAAATCCTGTCTCGCTTTCGATCTGTATGCCGCAAAGCCACATCGGCAGTCCTTCCTTGAGGGCGTGCACATCGTAGCCGTTGCCTATTCTTATGTTTGAATATTCCATTCCTGCGGTTCTGTTTTCGCAAAAGTAAGCATTTTCTACATTTTGGACGGCGAATTTTCCTAAATTTGCATCCTTAAGAACATATTCATTGGTTTTTGAGGTCATCAGAATAAAACTCGGGATAATGAAAAGATTGATTTCCGTAGCGGTACTGGCTTTGGCCGCCGTCCAGGCTTTCGCCGGCTCTTGGGTCAGGATCAACCAGATAGGTTACCTGCCGGAAGCCACCAAGGTCGCGGTCTTTATGAGTGATGAGACCGTGCGGGTCGAAGGTTTTGAATTGGTGGACGCCTTTACCGGCGGGATCGCTTTGAGGTCTGACGTGGTAGAGCCAAAAGGGGCGCTTGGACAGATGAAGACTACTTGCCGACTGAACTTCAGTGCCTTGCGGGCGAACGGCGCCTATTATATAAAAGTGTTGTCATCGGGTGGCGAGACCAGTTCGGAGATATTCCCGATAAATGAAAAGGTTTATGACGGGGCCGCTGATTTCGTTCTGAACTACATGCGCCAACAGCGTTGCGGCTGGAATCCTTTCTTCAAGGACAGCTGTCACCGCAAGGACGGGATCATCGTCGGGCATCCTGACCCTCAAAAAGATAGCACATTCCTTGACGTGACGGGCGGATGGCACGACGCTTCGGATTGTCTCCAGTACACGACCACCTCGGCAAACGCCATTTACCAGATGATGTTCGCTTACCAAAGCAACCCGGAAGCTTTCTCGGACAATCATTTGGCTGACGGGACTCCTGGGCGTAACGGGATTCCGGACATCGTGGATGAGATCTATTGGGGGCTTAAGTGGCTGGACAAGATGAATCCGGAGCCGGGAGAGATGTACAATCAGATCGCGGACGACCGTGACCATGTCGGGATGCGTGTCCCGTGCGATGATAAGGCTGACTATGGTTGGGGTAAAGGAGAATTCAGACCTGTCTGGTTCTGCTCCGGCGAGCCTCAGCAGAGAGGCCGGCGCGGGGACATGAACAAGACCACAGGCGTCGCGAGCACCGCAGGTAAGTTCGCCTCTGACTTCGCTCTCGGCTCCGAGATCCTGAAGCCGTTCTATCCGGAGTTCGCTGAGAGGATCGGGGCGAAGGCGCAGGCTGCCTATGACGCAGGAGTCGCCAAACCTGGTGTCTGCCAGACCGCCTCGGTGGTTTCTCCATACATCTATGAGGAGGACAACTGGGTGGACGACATGGAGTTGGCTGCCTGTGAGATGTTCCGCCGCACCGGAGACAGGAAGTATCGGACGGAAGCCATTGAATATGCCCGCCGCGAGCCTGTGACTCCTTGGATGGGAGCCGACAGCGCCCGTCACTACCAGTGGTATCCTTTTATGAATATGGGTCATTACCGCATCGCGAAGAACTTCGGCGGCAAGGTGTCAGAGGAGTTCATCAGGAATATGCGTTCGGGCATCCGGCGTGTCTATGAGCGTGGAAAGAATCATCCGTTCATGTTCGGTGTCCCTGGAATATGGTGTTCCAACAACCTGACCACGGCGATGTTGACCCAATGCATCCTTTATCGTGATCTGACCGGCGACACGGCCTATCAGGAGATGGAAGGCTCTTTGCGTGACTGGCTTCTGGGATGCAACCCTTGGGGTGTGAGCATGATCGCGGAATTGCCGAAGGGTGGAATATTCCCGACTCAGCCTCATTCTTTCATCATCAACTACAAGATGGGCAACACCACCGGCGGTCTGGTTGACGGTCCTGTGTACGCAACCATTTTCGGCAGCCTTCTCGGAATCCGCACGGATGGCGGGATCAACTACGAAGAGTTCCAGCCGGGCGATCTTGTCTACCATGACAGCACGCACGACTATTCCACCAATGAGCCAACAATGGACGGCACCGCTTCGCTGACATTCCCGCTGTCCTACTATCAGCGGGAGGGGAGGGTTTATTCGGAATGGGCGCACGGAAGCATTGGACTTTGCCGTCCTGTCGCTTCGCGACCCTATCCGGGCGAATGGACGGCAAAGTCCAATGCTTCCGCGCTTTCCGCGAAGGAAACCGATACCTCGCACGAAGGCGGCAGGGACACTTTGGTTTGCGCCCCATTCACCCGGATAGGGTCGCGAAGCGATAGGGGCGCAAGCCAAAGTGTCCACGCCGATTCCATCACGGCTCTTACAGACAATAACATCTACCAAGACGGTGGAATAATCAGAACCGACCCTTCAGTCAAGCACATAGACTTTGTGTTCACGGCCGCCGACAAGGCTGACGGAGCGGAGAGGATCATCTCAACTCTGCGGAAGTACAACATAAAGGGCGGATTCTTCTTCACGGGTGAGTTTTTCGAGATGTATCCGGATGTAGTCCGACGACTTATTGCGGAAGGACATTATGTAGGAAGCCACTCTTACGGGCATCTGCTCTATGCCCCATGGGGCAAGCGGGATTCCCTGTTGGTGACGAAGCAGGAATTCAACGAGGACATGCTCAAGAGCTACAAGGTGCTGCGTGAGTTCGGCGTCACTGACGCTCCATACTTCATTCCTCCTTACGAGCACTACAACTCGACAATCTCCTCCTGGGCCCGCCAACTTGGTCTTCAAGTGATCAACTACACCCCCGGAACTCTCACCAACGGCGACTACACCACGCCCGGAATGAGCCGCTACTTCAGCAGCAAGGAAATTCTCAACAGGATTTGGGAATATGAAAGGACGGATCCAAACGGCCTTAACGGCCACATCATGTTGATCCATTTCGGCACGGATCTGGCCAGAACTGACAAATTCTACGACAAACTTCCCGGGCTCATCAGGGAGCTTCGCAGGAAGGGATATTCATTCACACCATTGAAAGAGAATGATCAAGCACATTTATAAACACAACGGAACATTTGAGTTCGAGGCAGGTGGAAGTATTGACAATCTGGAGATTACATACCACACTTCGCCTTTAGGGTATACTCGTGGCAGGAAAGTCATCTGGCTTTGCCATGCCCTTACCGCGGATTCGGATCCGGAGGGAACCTGGTGGCCGGCGTTGGTCGGTCCCGGCAAACTGATTGACACCGAGAAATATTTCGTGATCTGTGCCAATGTCCTTGGCTCGGCCTGTGGCTCGTCCGGCCCGGCGTCCATGAATCCGAAAACTGGGAAGCCCTACTATTTCGAGTTTCCTCGTGTTACGGTCAGGGACACTGTCCGTGCCTTTGATCTTCTGAGGCAACATCTTGGAATAGAAAAGATTGATCTTCTTATCGGTACATCCATGGGTGGATTCATGTCCTTTGAGTGGGCTGTGACGCGCCCCGGCATATTCGGAAAGATATTCTTTATCGCCACAGGCGCCCGTGTGACCCCCTGGCTCGCCGGATTCAACGCCGCCAGCCGCATGGCTCTCCTTGCCGATCCTACCTTCAAGGAGCACCGTGACCTTAACGGTGGCATGGAAGGTCTGAAGGCTGCCCGTGCCATAGCCCTGCTGACTTACCGCTGCGAGGAAGGCCTTTTCAAACAGAACGAGGACAGCGACGACACCGTGTTCGCCGGCAAGGTCGGATCCTACTACCGTCACCAGACCTCAAAGTTCGTCAAGGACTGGGACGCATATTCCTATCTCTATGTCTGTGACGAGGTTGACAGCAACAATGTGGGCCGTGGCCGAGGAGGTGTCGCAAAGGCTCTGTCTGAAATTGAGTCCGATTGCACCTTCATCTGCATGTCCTCCGATGAGCTCTTCCCGCCGGAAGACATGAAACCTCTCTCCGCTTTGATTCCCGGTTCCAGCTACCACCAGATTGAGACTCCATACGGTCACGACGGCTTCCTCATCGAAACCTCTGCGATCGCTGACATCCTCCGCCCGGCCCTCCCGTAGTCTGATCGCTTAAAAAGGTTCTTTAGAGGAATCTCCGCTGTGTGCTTGGGTTGGTTGGCGAGTCTGGTCGAACCATGGGCCCGGCCAACCGCCTAAGTCGCTGAACTATCTGACAGTGAATCCGACAGGCTCGCCGGAGATGGCGAGTGGTCATATTTCAGTTCCTCTGGATGATTGAACCGGCCACGATGTTGGCCACGAGGGCGCGCAGCCGCCCCACGCCGCCTTTGTCTTCCGGGTGAACCCTATGGGTCAACAGCACGACGGCAGTCTTGCTTTCCATGTCGATCACGACAGAGGTCCCTGTGTAGCCGGTGTGCATGATTGTGGTCTCCGGATTGAAAAGGTCTCCTCGCGGCCCGCTGTGGGAACTCTTCTTGTCCCAGCCGAGAGCCCGTCCTACGGAAGGATCGTTCTGTGGGGGGATTGTCGCCATCAGCCTGACTGTCATCGGGCTAAGGATTCTGGTGGATTCAAGCGTGTGGCCGTTTTTGTCTTTAAGCGCGCCACCGTTCATGATCGCGGCGCAGATCACGGAGAGATCCTCGGCGTTTGAGAACACTCCGGCATTGCCCGAGTTGCCGCCCATTATAATGCGCGCCATCGGGTCGTGGACCTGTGCCACCAACGGCTTCCCGTCCGCCTGCACCTCGGTCGGGGCGCAGAGGCCGGCCAATTCGGCTGAGTTGCTGACAGCAGGGGGGTAGATCAACGGGAAATAGCAGGTGTGCTTCAGCCCGAGGACATCGAAGACATGTTTTTGGGCATATTCATAAAGTTTTTCTCCGGTGACTCTTTCCAGGATCCGTTGCAGGGTGACAAAATTCAGGCAGCTGTACATGAAGTCGGTGCCTGGACGGAAGTTCCTCTTTACCTTGGTGGCGATGTACCATTCCATTTTCTCCGGGTTGTTTCCTCCATATTCCTTGACAAACGTCTCGGCGTTGATGTAAGGGGTCAGTCCGGAGGTGTGTGACAAAAGGTCTCTGACGGTGATGTCAACGGTCTCGCCGCTTTCCGGATCCGTCCATGGCTTGAAACCGGGAATATACCTGTCCACATTGTCGGTGAGGCGTACGTACCCGTTCTCTATCAATTGCATGAAGGCGAGAGTCGTGCCCACGCACTTGCTGACTGACGCGAGGTCGAAGAGAGTTTCCGTCGTCATCGGCTCCACTGTCGGCACCACGGATTTGTTGCCGTAGGCTTTCAGGTAGACGATGCGGTTGTCCCTTACCACAGAGAGGACGGCCCCGGGAACTTCCTTGGCCGAGATTGCGTCTTCGATGACCCTGTCCACACGGGCGAGTTTCCTTGGCTCCATGCCGTTCCGTTCCGGGGAATCAATTCTGAGCGCACCCTGCGCAAAGGCTGTAACCGCCAAGGAAGCGGCCACGACGAATGTGATCATCCTTTTCATCATGAATATGCTCGTGTTTGTCATCGCCATCAGGCTTAGAAAATCAACGTCGCCTTGATCGGGTAGTGGTCGGAGACGAACGCTCTTTCCATGTACGGCTTTATGATGGTCTCATATTCAGTGCAACTGCTGAATCCCTTGAACCAGATGTAGTCGATGATCTCGTCATCCGGAGCCTTGCCCCAACCGTTATAGGTGTTGTGGTGATCGGTCTTGACGGCCACCTCACGGGCGTTGCTCATGACTTTCTTCAGATCATCGAACTCCGGACGGTCTATCCTCATGTTGAAGTCTCCGGTTAGGATCATCGGATAGTTCTCCGGGTTGATGCTTCCTATCCTGTCCACAATGAGTTTCAGCCCGTTCTTGCGAGCCTCCCAGCCCATGTGATCAAGATGGGTGTTGACATAGTAGAACTTCTTGCCGCTGGCCTTGTCCTTCATCAAAGCCCATGTCGCGGAGCGGAAGCAGGCGGCGTCCCAGCCTTTTGAAGGCTCCTCCGGAGTCTCTGAAAGCCAGAACGTGCCCCATTTGATAAGCTTGATGGCTTTTTTGTTGTAGAAGATGGCCATGTGCTCGCCCTTGTGCTTTCCGTCCTCGCGTCCCACGCCGATGCCTTTGTAGCCACGGCAATATTCCTCAAGGTACTTGAACTGGAAGTCCATGGCTTCCTGAAGCCCGAAGATGTCCGGTTTCTGATCCGCAATCATCATTGCTGACGCAGGATAACGGTATTCCCAGGAATTGGTCCCGTCCTTCGCCGTCCCGACACGGATGTTGTAGGAAATCACTTTGATGTCAGCGGTCTTGTGTTTCTTGGCTGACGCGTTGAACGGCAGTGACATCATGACAGCCATGAGAATCAAAAAAGCTTTTTTCATTGATAATATCTCTTTAGTTATTAATTCAAAACAATTTGTGGACTACAAATTTAACAAATTGTGCTAATTTAGAAGCTGTTTTGAAATGAATCAAAAATTTTGTTATGTATCTTATAAATAATTGATTATCAGTTGTTTTAATTGAATAAATTTTCATAACTTTATAATTATAAGACAGTTAAGTTATGAAGATGTATTAAACCAACCTCACTGATAATCAGTGGCAAGTTATAGAAAAAATCATAAACGCACAAGAAAGGAAGAGGAAACATCAGGGCAACCGCATCAAATTTTAGCGCCCCTAAGCAGTTCCAGAAGATAATCCTGTGAGAGTGATGCCCTGAACAGTCTTTTCCGTATGCTTCTCTTGTCGCTAT
>ERZ808246.662-NODE-662-length-27642-cov-4.503824_pt1 | contig 27642 bp, 24 predicted proteins | sample MGYA00521083_ERZ808246 | MGnify/ENA primary metagenome ERZ808246 (study PRJEB31516, sample SAMN03275577) | gut metagenome | biome: mammalia-associated habitat; material: feces | host: Papio cynocephalus | place: Kenya | collected 2012-07-07 ...
CGATAAAATCGGGCTTTTTCGTGGGAGACATCTATTTTGTCTCCACAGTATGGCGCAGTGGGAGGGATTCGAACCCTCGTGCCGCTTTTGACGACAACACGATTTCCAGTCGTGCTCGTTATGACCTCTTCGATACCACTGCATATTCTCTTTTCGCTGCGAACAGCAATGTTTATTATACCAAATTTTTGGCGCTTGTCAACACATATTTCTCAAAATCCAAAAGATTTTATAAGTAGGATGTGATCCTGCTGCCAGGGGAAAAAGACTTTTGGCTGCTAAATTTATGAGCAGGATGTTCCGGAAAACACCCTGCCCATAAATTTTCTTTAATCCAACTTCTTCGCCACGGTCACCATCACCGTGTCCAGAGCGTTACCCATCCGCTGCATGGCCTGGCCTACAGCGGTTTTCCGGCACTTGGGACGGGGACAGACGATCATCTCTGCGGTGACACCCACCATAATTCCGGCGGCCATGCCCCAGAGAAACGGACTTTTACACATTTGCACTTCACTCCTTTGCCCACGGGGATAGTATCTCCCGTTTGCCGGGAAAAAACCGCCGGAGCGGTTGCCAAATTTCACCGCATGGCGTATAATATCCACAAAAAAACCGGACAGAGAAAGGGAGCGTTTTTTATGTCTGCTGAACGCCTGCAGGAGGCCATCCGCCGCGCTAAGACGCCGGTGGCCCTGGTGCTGGATCCCCGGGAGGACCGGCTGGACAAAAAATATCTGAAGAATTTTACCGATATGTACGGGGACTGCCCCATGGCCCACGCCGAGGCCCTGCGCTACCACGGCAGCCAGGCCATCTCCCAGGCGGCGGGGAAGCTGCCGGCGGTGATGCTGCGGGCGGAGCCGTATCTCCGGCAGGGCTTTATGGGGATGGACGTGCTGGCAAACCTGGTGAATATGGCCAAAAACCAGGGGCTGTACACCATTGTGGACGCCCGGTGCGCCGGGACGGAGCCGTGGCTCCAGGGCGGCGTGAACGCCGACGCCGTGACCATCCTGCCCTATGGCGGGGCGGAGAGCTGCCGGGCGGCGGAGGACAAGCTGGTCATCGCCGTGCTGCGCACCAGGGAGGCCGGGGTGGCCTCCGTGCAGAATCTTATGGCCGGGGACCGGCAGGTGTTTCAGGCGGCCGGGGAGCAGATGGCACGCTTCGGCGCCGCCTGTATGGTGGAAACGGGCTTCAGCCTGGACATCAAGGACCTGCGCAGGCGCCTGAAGGACGCCTTTTTGATCCTGGCCTGCTGCGACGGGGACAACGCCTACCCCGCCTTTGACGAATACGGACACGGCGCCCTGGTGGCGGACGGAGAGCTGCAGTATGCAGAGGACCTGTCCGCGGCCATAGACGCGGCGGTGGCCGACATGAAGAAAATCATTCAGGTACTGTAAGGAGAAAACCATGACCCGCATTTATTTAGTCAGACACGCCGAGGCGGAGGGGAACCTCTACCGCATCGCCCACGGCCACTACAACGGCCTCATCACCGCCCGGGGCTACAAGCAGATCGCGGCCCTGCAGCAGCGGTTTGAACACATACACATCGACGCCGTATACAGCAGCGACCTGTTCCGCACCCGCACCACGGCCAGGGCCGTATATGTGCCCAGGGGCCTGCCCCTGCACACCGACCCGAACCTGCGGGAGGTGAACATGGGCGTGTGGGAAGGCCGCACCTGGCAGCAGCTGCGCATGGAGGACGAGGAGCGCATTGTGGACTTTAACCGGCACTTGGACCGCTGGCAGGTGCCCGGCGGCGAGACGGCCCGGCAGGTGCTGGATCGGTTTATCCCGGCGCTGACGAAGATCGCCCGGGAAAACGACGGCAAGACCGTGGCGGTATTCAGCCACGGGGCGGCGCTGCGGATGGTGCTGGGCACCCTGGAGGGCAGACCCCTCAGTGAGCTGGGCAGCACCCCCCACGGGGACAACACCGCCATCTCCCTGGTGGAGTATGACGAGGACGGCTTCGCCGTGCTGTACCGGGACGACAACCACCACCTCATCGACGCCCGCCTTTCCACCTTCGCCAAGCAGAAGTGGTGGAAGGACGAGCGGATGCTGGAGAGCGACATGTATTATCTGCCCATGACCGAGGCCCAGCGGAAGGAGTTGGGCATCGGCCCGGAGGGAGAGGCCATCGCCGTGCTGCACGGGGGCGAGCTGGCCGGCGGCGTGCAGCTGCTGCCCCAGACGGAGCCCGGAGTGGGCCGGATCGGTTATTACGGCCTGCTGCCCACCTGGCGGGGCCTGAACCGGGGCATCGGTCCCCTGGGGCAGGCGGTGCAGTATTACCGGGCCCGGGGCGCGGAGCACATCCGCCTGCGCTGCCCGGATGCGGAGACGGAGAGCTTCTTCCGCCATTACGGCTTTGAGAAAACTCCCGAGGGGGACATGGATCTCTACATAGGATACGGAGAAAAGGCATGAGAGGAACGGAATTTCTCCCGGTGAGCCGGGAGGAGATGCGGGCGCGGGACTGGTACTACTACGATTTTCTGGTGGTCATGGCCGATGCCTACATCGACCATCCCAGCTTCGGCAGCACCCTTATCGCAAGGCTTTTAGAGGCGGAGGGCTACCGGGTGGCGGTGCTTTCCCAGCCGGACTGGCACGACTGCACGGCCTTCGCCGAGATGGGAAAGCCCCGGTATGGGGTGTTCATCGGCGGGGGAAACCTGGACAGCATGGTGGCCCACTACACCGTTGCCAAGCGCCGCCGGGACAGGGACCTCTACTCTCCCGGGGGCAAGATGGGCTGTCGGCCCGACCGGGCCACCATTGTGTACGCCAACCGGGCCCGGGAGGCTTTCGGCAGCGGCACGGCCATTATCATCGGCGGGCTGGAGGCGTCTTTGCGGCGCTTTGCCCACTACGACTACTGGGACGACAAGGTGCGCCGGCCCATCCTCTATGACGCCCCGGCGGATCTGCTGGTGTACGGCATGGGGGAGACGGCGACAAAGGAGATCGCCCGGCGGCTTTCCCAAAAGGTGCCTGTGGGGGACATCACCGACGTCCGGGGCACGGCGTTTTTGAGCCAAAGCCCGGAAAAGTGCATCTATCGGCCGGTGACAGCGCCCGGCTACGAGAGCGTCCGGGCGGACAAAAAACAATATGCCATAGCCACCAAGCTGCAGTACGACGAAAACGACCCCATCCGGGGCTGCGGCGTGGTGCAGCCCTGCGAGGGGCGGTATCTCATTGTGAACCCGCCCCAGCGGCCCCTGCCCAGGGAGGAGCTGGACAGGCTCTACGACCTGCCCTTTGTCCGGGAGGTGCATCCCATGTACAAAGAACCCGTGCCGGCCATTGAGGAGGTGCGGTTTTCCATCGCACACAACCGGGGCTGCTTCGGCGGGTGTAATTTCTGCGCGCTGACCTTTCACCAGGGGCGGATGGTCACCTCCCGGAGCATTGAGTCCGTTCTGCGGGAGGCGGAAATACTCACCCATGACCCGCAGTTCAAGGGATACATCCACGATGTGGGCGGGCCCACGGCCAACTTCCGCCACGCCTCCTGCCCCGGGCAGAAAAAGCACGGCTGCTGCAAAAACCGCAGCTGCCTGGCCCCGCAGCCCTGCAAAAATCTGGACGCCGATCACTCGGAGTACACGGAGCTGCTGCAGCGGCTGCGCAGGCTGCCGGGGGTGAAAAAGGTATTCGTCCGCAGCGGGATCCGGTACGACTACATGCTGCAGGACAAGAACCAGGACTTTTTCCGGGAGCTGGTGGACTATCACATCAGCGGGCAGCTGAAGGTGGCCCCGGAGCACTGCGTCTCCTCGGTGCTGGATTATATGGGCAAGCCCCATTTTGACGTGTTTGAGAGGTTTTGGCGCAGGTATCAGAAGCTCAACGAGACGGACCACAGGGAGCAGTACCTGGTGCCGTACCTTATGTCCTCCCACCCGGGCTGCACCCTGGCTGACAGCGTGCGCCTGGCGGAGTTCCTGCACAGGACCGGGCATCTGCCGGAGCAGGTGCAGGACTTTTATCCCACGCCGGGGACCATCTCCACCTGCATGTACTATACGGGCATCGATCCCAGGGACATGACGGAGGTATATGTGGCCCGGAGCCCCCACGAAAAGGCACTGCAGCGGGCGCTGCTTCAATGGGGGCGCAAGGATCTGCGGCCCCTGGTCATCGAGGCCCTGGAGAAGGCGGAGCGGACGGACCTCATCGGATACGAGGACAGGTGTCTCATCCGGCCCCAAAAGGGGGAGAAGTATTTCGGCAAAAAGCCGGAGGAGCCGCAAAAGCCCGACCGGCGGGAAAAGCCCCGGGGCGGCAACTTCCGCCACAGACGGCCGGAGAATCCGGGCCAAAAGGGGAAAATGCCCCAGCGGAAGAAGGAGACCTTTGCCAAGCGGAGAAAAGGGAAATGAAACGGGCCCGGCGGCCGGGCGCCAATCTGCGGTGCATAATGCGAAAAGAAAAATCGGAGACTTTCCTGGGAAGTCTCCGATTTTTGCTGGCTGCAGAGGGGATAAAAACCCATCTGTCAGGCGCGGGTATAGACGGCCTCGCCGCCGATGACGGTCTGCTCCACCTGGGCGGAGGAAACGGCGGTCACTGTGCCGTCTGCCTGGAGCTCGAGACCGGAGAGAATGACGAAGTCGGCGTATTTCCCGGCCCGGATAGAGCCCATGGTTTCTTCATCAAAGGAGCCGATGGCGTTGTGCAGGGTATAGCAGCGGACGGCCTCCTCAAAGGTGATGGATTCTGCGGGGTTGAGCAGACGGTCGCTGTTCTTGATCTCCCGGGTCATGGCCGTGTGGATGCCCAGCAGGGGGTTGGGATCGTCCACGGGGTAGTCCGTGCCGAAGCCCACCTGGATACCCCGGTCCAGCAGGGTGTGCAGGGGCTGGATGTGCATGGCACGCCGGGGGCCGAGATTGTTGAAATAGGTGGTGCCGAACTCACGGATGAAGATGGGCTGGGTCATGATGAGCAGGTGGTTAAGGCGGATGGCGTCAATAAGCCGATCGTCCAGCAGCTCGGCGTGCTCGATGCGCAGGCGGGCGGTGTCCTTGCCGGCGGAGGCGGCATAGAGGGACGCTACATAACCGGTGGCCCGGTCGCCGATGGCGTGGACGGCCACCTGGTGGCCATGGTCGGCCAGATAGGTGGTGTAGGTATCCAGACGGTGCTGCAGCAGGAGACCTGTGTTTTCCGGCTGGCCTCGGTAAGGCTCGTTTACCGCGGCGGTGCGGCTGCCGAAGCTGCCGTCGGCAAAGAGCTTTACGGAGCCGATCTTCAGCCGTCCGGCGGGGTGCCGGGCCTTCAGGTCCGTGAGCCAGCGGTCAAATTCCCCGGCGGGCTCCCCGTCTCCGGGGCGGACCATCAGATAGGTGCGCAGCTGCAGGGCACCACGGCGTTCCATCTCCTCATAGGCCGCCACATAGGCCCGGGGGAGCATCATATCGGTGCCGGCATCGTGGATGGCGGTGATGCCGCAGCGCAGGAGCAGATCCTGCTCCTGCAGCAGATAGCGCTGCACCACCTCCGGGTCTGCCTCGGGCATGGAGTCCAGCACATATTGCTGGGCCCCCTCGGTGGCAAGACCGGTATAGGAACCGGAGGCGTCCTTGATAAAGGCGCCGCCCCGGATGGACTCCATTTTTGCCGGATCCAGGCGGCTTATCACCTGGGAATTGACAATGCACATGTGGCCGCAGACACGGATGATGGTCACGGGGACATCGGGGAACGCCCGGTCCATGTCCTGGCGCGTGACCATGCGGCCGTCATCCAGATTTTCCTCGGAGAAGCCGAAGACGCTGATCCAGGCCTCGCCGCTGCCCTCTTTTTCCCGGCGGACATAGGAGAGCATATCCTCCACGGAGGCAAAGCGGCGGTCGGATATATCCAGCTTCAGCCGGTTCAGAGCGGCGGTGAGCATGTGCAGGTGGGAGTCAATAAAGCCAGGCAGCAGTACGCGGCCCCGGAGGTCCACGGGCTGGGCTCCGATGGACAGAGCATCGGGCAGGTCGCAGGACCGGCCCACGGAAAGGATACGGTCACCCTCTGTGAGGACATAATCCGCCCGGGGGCAGGCATCGTCCATGGTGAGGATGGTACCATTATAATACAGCTTTTTGGACATGGCGTTTTCTCCTCTTACAGCTGATCCAGAATGTTTTTCACGAACGTCCACAGGACGCCTACGGACTCGATGCCCAGGTATTCCCGGGGGGTATGCTCGTCATAGATGATGGGGCCCATGGAGATGATGTCCATATCCGGCACGGCCTTTTTGAACAGGGAGCACTCGGTGCCGGCGTGGGTCACCTTGAAGCGGGGCTGGGTGCTGAATTCCCGGAGATATTCCTGCTGCACCAGCTTGCGCACCGGGGAATTGGGGTCATAATCCCAGCTGGGCAGCGGCGGGTATTCCTCCAGGGCGGCGCCGGACAGAGCCGCCGCGGCGCGCCACTTCTGGCACATGTATGCCAAAAGGGACTCCTTGCAGCTGCGGGCCGAGAGATAGTATACCACGGTATCGCTGTCCAGTTCAACATTGCCGATGTTGCCGGAGCACTCCGGCACGTCCGCAAAGGTGCGCTGCATGGAAAGCACGCCGCTGGGGAGGACCTGCAGCAGGCGGGACAGCGTCTGCACGCTTGCCCGAGACAGGGCCCGGGCAGATCCGTCGACGGCGGACAGGCGCAGGCAGACGCCGTCGTCCACGTCCCGCAGCTCATCCTGCAGGGCCCTTTCAAACCGGCGCAGGGATTCCGTGAGACGGGGCATATCCGCCGGGTAGAGCAGCACCGTACACTGGGCGGGGATGCCGTTTTTATTCTCTTGGGTGGTGTCACCGCTGCTGAGGGAGAGGATCTGGGCATTTTCCTGCAGCAGAAGCGCCAGCAAGCGGCCCAGCAGCACGCTGCTGTTACCGCGGCCCTTTTGGATATCGCCGCCGGAGTGGCCGCCCTGAAGGCCCGTCAGCTCAATGCGCAGAGCCTCGCGGACGGGGCAGGGGTCGAAGTTGACGCGCTGGCGCAGCAGAGCCTTCTGGTTGCCGGCGCAGCCCACATAGATGCGGCCCTCGGTGAAGCCGCCGGCGTCAAAGTTGATCATGGTGCGGCCCCGGAGCTGGTGGGCATTGAAGTGGGAGGCCCCTACCATGCCGATCTCCTCGGCGGTGGTGAACACGGCCTCAATGGCCGGATGGACCAGGGTGTCATCGTCCAGGATGGCCAGCTGATAGGCAACGCCGATGCCATTGTCGGCACCCAGGGTGGTGCCCCGGGCCCGGATCTTATCGCCGTCTATGTACAGGTCCAGACCCTGGGTGTCGAAATCGTGCTCTACGCCCTCCTCCACGGCGCAGATCATGTCCATATGGGACTGCAGCACCAGGCCGGGACGGTCTTCCCGGCCGGGGGAGGCGGGCTTGCGGATGAGAACGTTGTGGGACTCGTCCTCGATGCACTCCAGGTTACGCTCCCGGGCAAACTGCATGAGAAAGGCTGACAGCTTCTCCTCCCGCAGGGAGGGGTGGGGGATGGAACAGACCACCTCAAACCAATGCATAACGGCCTGGGGGGCCAGATCTTTCAGCACATTCATAGGGGGACTCCTTTCATGGTTGAGAGATAAAAACGGGAGATCCGCTCCGCGTTTTACAGCGACACGCCGGATCTCCCGATTGTTCCGCGCAGGCGGAGAATTATTTATGCAGTTCGCAGGCCACAAAGTGTCCCGGGCTGACCTCTACCAGAGGCTTATCGGCACCCTCGCAGGCGGGGGTGGCAAACTCACAGCGCTTGCAGAAGCGGCAGCCGGGCTTGACATTGATGGGACTGCTGACCTCACCCTTGATGGTCTTGAAGGGGATGTCCCGCTTGGACAGGTCCGGCTCGGGAATGGCGGCCAGCAAGGCCTGGGTATAGGGGTGCAGGGGATTGCTGAACAGCTCCTCGGAGGGGGCGATCTCCACCGCCTGGCCCAGGTACATGACCATGATCCGGTCGGAAATGTGCTTGACCACGCTGAGGTCGTGGGTGATGAAAAGATAGGTCAGGTTCAGCTCGTCGCCCAGGTCCATGAGGAGGTTCAGGATTTGCGCCTGGATGGACACATCCAGGGCCGAGACCGGCTCGTCGCAGACGATGAACTTGGGGTTCAGGGACAGGGCGCGGGCGATGCCGATGCGCTGGCGGCGGCCGCCGTCCAGCTCGTGGGGATACATGTTGGCATAGCGCCGGGCCAGGCCCACCATGTCCATCAGCTCCGCGGCGCGGTTATAGATGTCCGCCCGGTGGGCGTAGGTCTTATGGATGATCATGTACTCGGCAATGACCTCAATGACGGACTTACGGGGGTCGATGCTGGCGTAGGGGTCCTGGAAGATGATCTGCAGATCCTGACGCAGGGGACGGAACTTCCGCTGGCTGATCTTGGTGACGTCCTGGCCCTTGTAGATGATCTGACCGGAGGTGGGCTCCACCAGGCGGAGGATGCTTCGGCCCAGGGTGGACTTGCCGCAGCCGGACTCGCCCACCACGCCGATGGTCTCACCCTCGTGGATGTCCAGGTTGATGCCGTCCACCGCGTGGAGGGTGGCACCGCCGTTGAGCTTGAAATAGGTTTTCAGATCCTTCAGCTGGATCAAGGGAGTGGCATTATCCATTCATATCCTCCTTTCTGCTGCCGTCGGGGTTGAACCGGTGGCAGCACAGCTGATGGGTGCCGGAAACGGAGACGCTGGGATGCTCCCGGCGGCAGAGGTCGGTGGCGTACTTGCATCGCTCGGCAAATACGCAGCCCTCCGGCAGGTTGGTGGGATCGGGCATCAAGCCGGGAATGGCGTTGAGGCGGCGGGACTTGGACCGCAGATCCGGGATGGAACCAAACAGCCCCTCGGTATAGGGGTGATGGTTCTCCCCCTCAAAAATATCCTGCACAGAGCCGTACTCCACGATCTCGCCGGCATACATGACGCCTACATCGTCGCAGATCTTAGCCACGATACCCAGGTCATGGGTGATCATCAGCATGGAGGTGCCCAGACGGTCGCGCAGGTCCTTGATCATCATAAGCACCTGGGCCTGAATGGTCACATCCAGGGCGGTGGTGGGCTCATCGGCGATGAGCAGGTCCGGCTCGCAGGCCAGGGCGATGGCGATGATGACGCGCTGCTTCATGCCGCCGGAGAACTGATGGGGATACTCCACCTTTCGGGCCGGGAGGATGCCCACCATCTGCAGGGTGTTCTCCACGCGCTGCTCCACCTCCTCCTTGCTTAGGTGGGGGTTATGGATCTTGATGGCCTCGGCGATCTGGTCGCCCACGGACATGACGGGGTTCAGGCTGGTCATGGGGTCCTGGAAGATCATGGAGATGCGATTGCCGCGGATGGCGCGCATCTTCTTTTCGACCATGTACTTGGGGGCGGGAAGCTCTACCTCGGCGGGGTCGCCGCCTTCGGGAGTGTGGGCGGCCAGGTACTCCTCCTTAGAAAGGGGGTTGCCGCTGCGGTCCCGGATAGACAGCACTTCCTGGCCGTCAAACTCGATGGAGCCGGTGGGGATCCGGGCCGTGCGGTCCGGCAGCAGACCTAAGATCGCACGGGCCGTTGTGGTCTTGCCGGCGCCGGTCTCGCCCACCAGGCCGAAGGTGCTTTTGCGCTTGATGGAGAGGTTGATGCCGTTGACTGCTTTTACCGTTTCCAGATCGGTTTTGTAGATCACGGAAAGGTCCTTGATTTCCAAAATGTTGTTGTTATCATTCATGTAAGACACCTCGCTTCATCCGTTAAGATTTCAAGTGCGGATCCATGGCATCCCGGAGACCGTCGCCCACCAGGTTGACAGAGCAGGCGGTGATGACGATGGCCAGGGCGGGGAAGACCAGCATGTGAGGCGCTACACGCATATACTCGCGGGCATCGGAGATGATCTGGCCCCATTCGGGAGCGGGTGGCGGCATGCCCAGGCCCAGGAAGCCCAGGGTGGACTCATAGAGGATGATCTTGGCCACGTTCAGAGTCGTGTTGACGATGATGACGCCCATGGCATTGGGGAAGATATGGGTGAGGATGATGCGGGCGCTGCTGGCGCCGCCGGCCTTGGCCGCCTCCACATATTCCAGGTCTGACAGACTGAGGATCTGTGAGCGGACCAGGCGCACATAGTTGGTGAAGTAGGCCAGGGTCAGAGCGATGACCAGGTTTACGGTATTGGCGCCCAGGGCGAACACCACGGCCATGGTGAACAGAATGTCCGGCACGGACATGAAGATATCAAGGCCGCGCATGATGATGCTGTCCACCTTGCCGCCGAAATAACCGGCAATGGCACCCAGGGCACAGCCCACCACACAGGAGGACAGGGTGGCCAGCACTGCGATGGCAATGGAGGTGCGGCCGCCGTAGAGCACACGGGCCAGCAGGTCGCGGCCATAGGAGTCCAGGCCGAAGATATGCTCGGCGGAGGGAGTAGCCAGCTTCTGGGACAGATTCTGCGTTACGGCGGAATCATAGGAGGCGAAAAGGTTGGCAAAGATCAGAAAGAAAGCGATGAGGCACAGCATCACAAGGCCGATCATGGAGCCGGGGTTCTTGCGGAAGCGGCGCCAGATCTCCTTGAGCTGACTGGGCTTTTTGAACTTGATGGGCTCGGCAGCGGCAGCCGCGGTCGTAACTTTTTCACTCATACGGCTACCTCCTTATCCTTTAATACGGGTGTACTTGGCCTTGATGCGGGGGTCTACAAAGGCGTAGATGATGTCCACCAGCAGCATGATCGCCGTGAATGTAATGGAGATGACGATGGTGCCGGCGATAATGACAGGCTCGTCCTTATAGGCGATACGGTCCACGATCAGCGCGCCGATGCCGGGGACGGAGAACAGACGCTCTGCCACCACGGCGCCCATGATCAGGCCGCCCATGTTCAGACCGATGTTGGTGATGACCGGCAGGAGGGCGTTTTTCAGAGCGTGCTTCCAGATGACGGTGCGCTCCGTGGCGCCCTTGGCCCGGGCGGTATCGATATAGTCGGCGCGGATGGACTCCAGCATGGAGGATTTGGTGAACCGGACATTAAATGCCGTTACGGGAATGGCCATGCACAGCGCCGGCATGATATAGCTTTTCCAGGTGGCTAAGCCATAGGATGGCAGCCAGTTCAGCTTCAGAGAGAAGATCAGTAGCAGCGACATGCCCAGCACGAAGGACGGGATGGCCGCCAAAAGAAATGCCAAAACAGAGGGGACATAGTCCCAAACGGAATATTGCTTCACTGCCGTGAGGATGCCTAAGGGCACGCCTACCAGGGTTGAGATGATAATGCCGATGACGGACAGCTTCAGCGTGACGCCGAAGCGGGGCAGCACCTCGTCCGCCACGTCCTGACCGGTGAAATAGGAGGTGCCGAAGCTCTGGTCAACGACCAGGTTTTTTACATAGCGGGCGTATTTTACCAAAAGAGGATCATTATAGCCCAGCTCTTCATTCAGCTGGTCCACTGCTTCCTGAGGAGCGGACACGCCAAGGATAGATCTACCGGGATTGCCGGGGGTAAGGTTCAGCACGAAGTAGATGATGAAGATAACACCCAGGATCGTCGGTATCAGGAACAAAATGCGTTTGAGTACATACCGATACACAGCATATCCTCCTTTCATTTAAATTGAGCGGCAGGACAGGCGTGCTGCCCTGCCGCTTGGGTTTAATAGGGGATAGGGGGTTGCGGGAGAGAGGTCAGCTGGCGGAGACCCAGCTGAAGTTTCTGACCTTGTAGTAGGTGGGAACGGGGGTGCCCACATCCAGATCATCGGCCCAGACGATGGCCACGGGACGGTTGATCAAGGGCAGGATAGTGGCGGTATCCATGATCATGGACCACAGCTCGGTGTAGTAGGTCATGCGCTCTTCCTGCTTGGCAGTGCCGGCGCCCAGGGCGACCAGCTCCTCCATGCGCTGCCAGTTGAACTTGTCACCGATGGTGTAGTTGATGACGTACATACCGACGGACTCGCTGTGGACCTGCTGACGGATGTTGTTGAAGTCGTAGTTGCCGGAGTCGCCGTAGACGCAGATATCATAGTCCTGAGCCTGCCACTTTTCAACGGCCATGGACACATCCAGCATCTCCACCTTGGCGTGGATGCCGACAGCTTCCAGATCGGCCTGGAGCACCTGGGCGGTCTTGGAGTTGTGGGCGGAGCTGGTGGTCAGGATGGTACCCACATCGACACCGTCGGGATAGCCGGCCTGGGCCAGCAGGGACTTGGCCTTCTCGGGATTGTAGGCATAGGTCTCAAAGCCGGTGGTGGGCTGAGTGGGGCAGTACTCGGGGACCATGTAGGTATCGGTGGCCTTGCCGTAGCCCTCGGCCACAGCCAGGTTCACATCTTCCTTATTGATGGCATAGAACATAGCCTCACGGACCAGGTCGTTATTCAGAACGGGAGTGTTCTTGCTGGCGTAGTTGATGCCCATCCAGATGATGTTGTTGCCGGTGACCATGGCGCTGTGGGCGTCGCCGGCCTTCTTATACAGAGAATCCCAATCGGAGAGGGCGGCTTCCTCGTAGTAGTCCAGCTCGCCGTTCTCGTAGGCGATGACGGCGGCGGCGGAGTCTGCGAACACGCGGTACTCGACCTTCTTGATGTTGGGAGCGCCCTGCCAATACTTGTCATAGGCAGCCAGCTTTGCGCCGGTGGAGACATTGTACTCGGTGACATAATAGGCGCCGGTGCCGGCGGTGTTGGGGATGGTGCCGAACTTATCGCCCTGCTGGGTCACCTCGTTCTCCTCCACGATCTTCACGCGGAACAGGGTGTGAGCGATGGGAGCGTAGGCATACTTCATGTGGATGACGAAGGTCTGGTCATCGGGAGCTTCCACGCTGTCGATCATGGTGGTCAGGTAGGTCATGTTGGCGTTTTTGAAAGCTCTCTCATAGGTGAAGACGCAGTCAGAAGCGGTGAGGGGCTCGCCGTTCTGGAAGGTGATGCCGTCCTTGAGGGTGATGGTGTAGGTCATGGAGTCGTCGCTGACGGCTACGTCCTTGGCCAGCTCATTGTAATAGCCGCCCTCGGCTTCGTTCATGCCGTACAGACCCTCATAGATCTGATCATAAAGCTTGATGTCGTGGGTGTTATTGCTGTTTGCGGGGTCAAGGGTAGTGAATGCGGTTTCGGCTCTGAGGACCAGAGTCTTTTCGCTGGGGTCGGTGTTGTCGTCGGTTTTCTTGCCGCAGCCGGCCAGAAGACCCAGAGTCATGACGACTGCGAGGCAAAGCGCGATAATCTTTTTCATACTCTTACTCCTTTATTTTAGTGGGTAAGCAAACCGGTGGGCTTTCGCACACCGACCCGCTTTGCGGCAGGGCCGCCCCTTACGGGTGAAATGAGGGATCAGTATTTTTTGCCTTCTTTATAGCTGGGGAGGTCTTTCTTTTTCTGATAATTGGGCATCTTGCAGCGAAACGTACACTTATCGTCGCCCCGGGTGAGGATCTTCTCCTGCACCACTACGGTGTCCTCATGATAGGCGGTCCACATAGCATGGTGGATCTCCTCACAGTAGACCACGGCGGCATCCATCAGGTCGTACTTCTTCCACAGGTCATACATATCACATTCGTCCAGATCGGAATAGAAGTCATCCTTTTCAAAGATCTGGCGGCAGGTCTCCTGTTCGTCATCGCCGGGCAGGTCCGAGTAAACGTGGAGGTTCTGCATGTTCAGCTCCAGGCCGTAGTGCAGCTGACGTTTACGCTGGGCGGTGCCGCGAATCTTTCCAAAATCACGCAGGGCTCGGCGGACTACCTGCTCACCCTCGGCTCCGAAGGAATCGATCACGCGCTGGGCAATGAAACCATAGATGAGGGTGTAGAAATCCTTCATGACGGCGACCTCGCTCTTGTTGTCATCCATCTTGAAGTCGGGCACTTCCTTTACATAGGCATCCTTTTGGAAGGACGCCGTATCCACTTTCTTTTCTTTGCTGTCCATCTTCATCAAACCTTCCTTTCTGCGAGGGCAGAGCCCTTTTTCTCTGTGCTGCTTAGCTATGGCTGCAGCTTCCTTTGGGGAATCAATTTCGGCACTTAGTTAATCCGCACAAGCTTCACCAAAGTGACCGCATCGTTAACTGTCGATATTATACTGTCGACAATTTTCTTTAGTTTAATCAATTTTTCTTCATATGTCAATCTTATATTTGCTGAATAATTTTTTTAATTTTTGTGTATTTCGCTGATTTTGGAAGTTGTTATAGGCATCTAACTTGTGATGATATAATTTTTGATTTTGCGGTTTTTGTTTAAATAATTTGAAATCAACTGCCATAAAATACAATATTTTGAGATTTGCACCGCAAAAAACGGAGATCTCGACGGGACGGGGTTTTTCGGTTTTCAAATAAGCCGGCACAATTAGCGCTTAAAATCGATACTTTTTCATTTGACGGCTTTTTTAATATTTCCATGCTTTTTCTTAATGGAAATTACATCCTGGATGGCGCACAGGAGCGGGGCTCTTTCCGGCCTTATGAGGCAGAGATGAGCGGAATAACAGCGATAAAGCCGGAGAACTGCTGCTTTTGCGGCTATTGCTAAAACCGCTGCCAAGGGCGCGGAAAGCAGATAAAAATCGACCCGGCGGGGCCTTCGGAAGCTGCCGAAGGCCCCGCCGGGTCAAAGGAAGAGGAAGAGGAAGTATGTAAGCAAAATTTAGTCCAGCACGGTGCCGCCGGCGAAGCGGATGGCTCCTTTGGCAAGCTCCAGTGTGGGGTCGATGGCCGGGAAGGTCAGGTGATACAGCTCCACAGCCAGGGGAAGCTCGGTGCAGCCCAGCACCATGGTTTCGGCGCCCTGCTGCCGCAGACGCAGGGCAGCGGCCTCCACGGCGGCGGTGTCATAGACGGCGGCGCCGGCCTTTACGCCGCGATAGATCATATCCATAACGGCCTGCTGGCCCGCTTCGTCCGGGGTGAGCAGGGTGATGCCGAATTTTTCGGCTGCAGCGGCGTATACGCCGGTCTGCACGGTGCCGCTGGTGGCCAGAAGGCCCGCCTTGCGGATGCCCCGGCGCTGCATTTCCTGACAGGTCAGCTCCAGCATATTCAGCAGAGGAATATGCACGGAGGACTGCACCTGGGCATGGAAGCAGTGGGCTGTATTGCAGGGCATGATGAGACAGTCGGCCCCGTCAAATTCCAGCATCCGGGCGCTTTTCTGCATTTGGGGCAGGGGATCCTCCCCGCCCCGGAGCAGGGCGGCGGTGCGGTCGGGGATAGCGGTGTTGTTGTCAAGGATCACATGCAGGTGATCCTGGTCGCAGGCGGCCTGGGTATGGGTGACGATCTTGCGGAACAGGTCCGCCGTGGCCAAGGGGCCCATGCCGCCGATGATGCCGATGGTTTTCTTGTTCACAGGCATGCCTCCCCAAAGGCTCAGTGCAGAGCGGCCAGGGCCTGGGCGATGCGGTCAAAGCCCCGCCGGATCTCGGACATGGAATTGGTATAGGCGATGCGGATGGCGCCGGGGGCCATAAAGGCACCGCCGGGCACCACGGCCACATGGTACTGCTGCAGCAGATACTCGCTCATGGCGAAGGAATCGGTGATGACCTGGGCGCCGTCGGTCTTGCCATAGTACCAGCTGACGTCCGGCATCAGGTAAAAGGCACCGTCGGGCTTGGTGCAGGTAACGTGGGGCAGACGACAGGCCCGCTCATAGGCATAGTCGCGCCGGGCCACAAACTCGGAGACCATCTGCGTTACGCCCTCCTCGCCGTGCTCCAGGGCCTCCAGGGCGGCCCACTGCACAAAGGTGGTGCTGTTGGAGGTGACGTGGCTCTGCAGGGCGCTGATGCCCTTGGCCAGGGCCGGGGGCGCGGCAGAGTAGCCAATGCGCCAGCCGGTCATACGATAGGCCTTGGACATACCGTTGATGACGATGGTGCGCTGGTAGATCTCCGGAGACAGGGAGGCGATGGAGATATGGCGGGCATCGCCGTAGAGCAGCTTTTCATAGATCTCGTCGGCAATGACATACAGGTCCTTCTCCACGGCCAGCTGAGCGATGGCCCGAAGGCTCTCCGGGCCGTACACGGCGCCGGTGGGGTTATTGGGGGAGTTGATGATGATGGCGGCGGTCTTTTCGGTGACGGCCTGACGGATGGCAGCCAGGTCCAGCTGGAGATCCGGGGTGCAGGGAACGCACACGGGCACGCCGCCCACCAGCTTGACCATTTCCACATAGCTGACCCAGCCCGGGGTGGGGATAATGACCTCGTCACCGGGGTTGGTCACGGCCATGACGGCGTTGAACAGAGCCTGCTTGGCTCCGGTGGAGACGCAGATCTGCTCCGGGGTATAGGTCAGGCCGTTGTCCCGCTGCAGCTTGGCGCAGATGGCCTGGCGCAGCTCGGGAATGCCGGCGGTGGCCACATAGGTGGTCTTACGGGCGTCCAGGGCATCCTTGCAGGCGTCGCAGATGGGCTCGGGGGTCTTAAAATCCGGCTCGCCGATGTTCAGGGCCACCACATCGATGCCCTCTTTCTTCATGCTGCCGATGAGTCCCTCCAACTCACAGGTGGCGGAGGGCGTAATATTGCCGACAATTTTACTGATCACAGGGGCCTCCTTACTCGAATAAAAAACGGATCATTCCACATAAATGGCGAAGTCGGGGCACATTTTCTCGCACTTTTTGCACTTGACGCACTGGTCCTCCCGGACGGCGGCGGCATAGTTATAGCCCTTCTTATTCACATGGTGGGTGATTTCAAACACTTGCTTGGGACACAGAGTGACGCACATGCTGCAGCTCTTGCACAGCTCCCGGTCGATATATACGGACATGGATCAGCCCTCCTTATTCAGTAACAAACGGACCTGCTCCGCCAGCTGGGTGGGGCTGGTCACTACATGGACACCTGCGCTCTGCAGGGCCGCGATCTTAGTGGCGGCGGTGCCTACATTGCCGCTGACGATGGCACCGGCGTGGCCCAGGCTTTTGCCGGCGGGGGCGTTGCGCCCCACGATGAGAGACACCACGGGCTTGGTGACATGGTCGCGGATATACGCGGCGGCTGCCTCCTCGGATCCGCCGCCGATCTCACCCAGCAGCACGATGACCTGGGTGTCCGGGTCCTGCTGGTACAGGGCGATGGCGTCCTTCTGGGTGAAGCCCCACATGGGGCCGCCGCCGATGGCGACGACACCGGACTGGCCGATGCCCCGATCGGTGAGGGTCTTGCCGATCTCGTAGGAGAGGGCGCCGCTCTTGGAAACGATACCCACATGGCCCTTGCGGAAGAAGCGGACCGGGTGGGCGCCTACCTTGCACACGCCCGGGGCGATGACACCGGCACAGCCGGGGCCCACCAGGGTGGTGCCGTGGGCCTTGGCATAGGCGATGATCTCTACCACGTCGTGCAGAGCGATCTCCTCCGTGGTGAGGACCAGGAGGCGGATGCCGGCGTCGATGGCCTCGAAGCAGGAGTCCTTGGCTACCCGGGGCGGGACGAAGCAGATGACGGCGTCAAAATCGTGGGCGCGCTTGGCCTCGGCCACATAGTTATACACGGGGATGCCGTAGACCTCCTGGCCGCCCTTGCCGGGGGTGACGCCGGCGACGATGTTGGTGCCGGCGTCCAGCATGGCCTTGGTCTGCAGGGAGCCGGACTTGCCGGTGATGCCCTGGACCATGACGCGGGTATTTTTATCGATGAGGATAGACATGCTTCAGCCCTCCTTTACAGCGGCGGCCACGGCGGCCACGGTTTCCGTGAGATCGTCAAAGGTGGTCATGCCGTGCTCGTGCATGATACGGATGCCCTCCTCCTGCATGGTGCCGCACATCCGGCAGAATACCGGCACGGTGACGTTATGCTCCCGGCAGTAGTCGGTGAGGCCCTTGGCCATGTTGTCCATGCGGTTGAAGCCGCCGATGAGCACCACGATCACGGCGGAGATGTCCGGGTGATTCTGCAGGGTCAGCTCCATGGCCCGATACATGACCTCCGGAGTGGTCATGCCGCCCAGCTCGCAGAAGCTGGAAACAGAGAGACCGGCGTCATGCAGCAGGTCCAGGGTCAGCATGCCGGTGCCCGCGCCGTCGGAGATCATGGCCACATTGCCCTCCAAGGGGACATAGGTGATGGTGGTGGCCTCCTTTTCGGGGGTGGCGTAGCGATACAGGCTGCCGCGGGCCTCCTCCAGCTGGCGGCAAAGGTCGGCGGCGGAGGCGGCGTGATCGTCCAGGACGAACTTGGAGTCCATGGCGATAAGGCGGCCGTCCACCAGGCCCAGGGGGTTGATTTCGACCAGCAGGGCGCCGGTGGAGAAAAAGACGGTCTGGAGCTTATCCAGCAGGGCGTACACATCGGCCTTGTCCGCCGCCTGCAGGGTCTGGGCGACCTGGCGCTTCTGATAGTCCTTGAGACCGGTGAAGGGGTCGATCTCCAGCTTCAGAATTTCCTCCGGGTGCTCCCGGGAGACCTGCTCAATGTCCATGCCGCCCATGGCGCTGACGATCAGCGTGGGGGTGGAGACACCCTGGAGGGTGATGGAGAGATAGAACTCCCGCTCCGGCTGCAGCATCTCCTCGGCCAGCAGGCCGTGGACGGGATGGCCCTTGATGGTCATGTGCAGGATGTCCCGGGCATAGCGGGTATATTCGTCTTCCGTGCGGCAGACCTTTACGCCGCCGGCCTTGCCGCGGCCGCCGGTCATGACCTGGGCCTTCAGCACGAAGGGGAGGTCCATGGGCGCGGGGGTGTCTGCGGAGGTGAGCAGATGGCTCTGGGGGACGGGGATATCGAACCGGCCCATGAGCTGCTTGCCTTCATATTCAAATAAATTCATATGTCACCGCCTTATCCGTTACCCGTGATAATACAGGTCATTGTCCTTGGCATACGCGATACCGGCCTGGGCGGCCTTGAGGTTCAGCTCTACGAAGCGGGGGTTGACCTGGGCGCGGATCACGTCCATCAGGTCCTCCTCCTTCAGCATGCCGAGGCACTCGGACAGGAAGCCCAGCACCACCATGTTGGCGGCCATACGGTTGCCCAGGTCCACGGCAATCTGGGTGGCGGGGACGGCAAAGGTATGGGCAACGGGACGGGTCAGATCGGTGACCAGCTGGGGATCGATGACCAGGACGCCGTTTTCATCCAGGGTGGGGATGTACTTTTCATAGGCGCTTTGGAACAGGGCCACCAGCAGGTTCTTCTCCTGGGCGACCGGGGAATTGATGGGGGTCTTGTCAATGATCAGCTCGGCCTGGCACTGGCCGCCGCGGGCCTCGGAGCCGTAGGACTGGGTCTGCACGGCGTACAGGCCGCCCTTGGTCACGGCGGCGGTGCCCAGCATCACGGCGGTGAGGATGATGCCCTGGCCGCCGAAGCCGCACAATGTGATCTTTTGAGGATATTGCAGCATATCTTGTTCCTCCCTTACAACGGCATGTTGGTGCCGGCGTAGATGGGCTTATCCACACAGAGGAAGTTGCCCAGAGCCAGCTTGCCTTCTTTTTCTTCGTCGGTCATCTGCGCGCCCTTGGCCTGGGGGTAGGTGACGCTCTGGATATACTCAGCCACCTTCATGGGGTCGCCGGTCTTCAGAGCGTAGCGGCCATAGTGGGTGGGGCACTGGGAGACGATCTCGATAAGGGAGAAGCCCTTGTGCTGCAGGGCGCGCTCCATGGCCTGCCTGCACTGCAGGGGCTGCATGGTGGTCCAGCGCTCCACATGGGTGGCGCCGGCGGCCAAAGCCAGCTTGCACACGTCGAACCGGGGCTCGCCGCTGCCGTAGGGGGTGGTCATGGTGCGGGACTCCTCCGGGGTGGTGGGCGCCACCTGGCCGCCGGTCATGGCGAAGTTCATGTTGTTCACCATCACCACGGTCACATCCAGGTTGCGGCGGCAGGACTGGATCATGTGGTTGCCGCCGATGGAGACCAGATCGCCGTCACCGGCGAAGATCACCACGGGCAGCTCCGGACGCATCATCTTTACGCCGGTGGCCCAGGCCAGGGTGCGGCCGTGGACACCGTGGAACATGTCGGTCTTGATATAGATGGGGATACGGGCTGTGCAGCCCACGCCGCCGATGTGCAGCATCTGCTCGGGATCCATGTGCAGCTCGTCCAGGGCCTGGATGTAATAGTTCAGCACCTGGCCGCAGCCGCAGCCGGCGCAGAAGAAGTGAGGAAGCTTTTCCTTGCGCAGATATTTCCGCAGGGGGTTGATCTTCAGCTGGTCTGCCATGTTACTTCGTCTCCTCTCTGATCACGTTATAGATCTCCTCAGAGGTGTGGATCTGACCTCTGTTCTTGGTGACGGGGACCACCGGGCACTTGCCGGCGGCTACCCGGGTGATTTCGTTGACGTAGCGGCCCATATTCATTTCCACGGCAAAGATCTTGGAAACATTGCCGGCTGCCTCCCGGATGGCCTTTTCGGGAACGGGCCAAATGTTGCACAGCTTCAGCACGCCCACCTTGACGCCGCTCTCCCAGGCCATCTGCGCGGCCTCGATGGAGGGGCGGACCTCGCTGCCGTAGGTGACGATGGCGTAGTCGGCATCGTCCATCATGAACTGCTCGGTGCGGCAGATGTCGTCGGCATTTTCGCGGATCTTGCCGCACACACGGCGGTACAGCCGTTCAAAATCGTCGGGATCCCAGTCGATGCCGCCGCGCTCATTGTGGGGGTTCAGGGAGTAGATGGTCTTATAGCCCTTGCCCAGGGGGGCGAAATCGGGGCAGCCGTTTTCCGGTGCGCCGAAGGGGAGGTAATCCTCAGGGGCGGCGGTGGTATACTTGCGGTTGAAAAGCTCGATCTTGTCGGCGGAGGGGATCTCCAGGCGCTCGCGCATCAGGGCGATGGTAGCCTCGGACATGACGATGACGGGATTACGGTACTTTTCCGCCAGGTTGAAGGCCCAGATGGTGTAATCATACAGCTCCTGCACGGAGGAGGGGCACACCACAATGGCCTCGTAGTCGCCGCTGCAGCCGTAGCGGAGCTGGTAAACATCCGCGTAGGTAGCAAAGTTGTCGCCACGGGTACGCATAACATCGGCCACCACCACGGGCGCTTCGATGGTATAGCAGTAGCCCAGGCCCTCCTGCATGTAGTTAAAGCCGGCGCTGGCGGTGGCGGTCATCACCTTGCCGCCGGCCAGTGAGGCTCCGGCCAGAGCAAAAATGGAGCACAGCTCGTCCTCGCCCTGGACAAATTGACCGCCTACCTGCGGCAGCCGCTGGGACATACGCTCGGAAATTTCATTGGCGGGAGTGATGGGATAGCCGGCAAAGAAGTTGCAGCCGGCGCTGATGGCGCCTTCCACAAGAGCATAGTTGCCAAGCATAAAATGCACGCCGCTGTCTACGCGCTTTTCCCATGCGTCCAGCTGATTGGCCCGAATGATCGACATGGCATAATTCCTTTCTCTTTAAATAAGCTGGTCGGGTCTGTCACAGGATGAATAAAAAATACTGTCGACAATATACAATCCGACAAGACATTTATACATGAAAATAAGGAGGTTGTCAACCCTTTTCTTAAACGGCGCTGCCGCAGAATATCGCTGCGGCAGCGCCGCCGGTTCGATATGGACGTTTTAGGCTTTAGTTATTGACCCTGGTCTCGCCCAGCACCCACACGCGGCGGATGCCTACGGGAGGAATGGCGGGCTCCAGATAGGAGTTGGCGGAGTCGATGGTTGCCGGATCAAACAGGACCAGGTCGGCATCCATGCCCTGACGGATCAGACCACGATCCCACAGGCGCAGACGGCGGGCGGGCTCGGAGGTGATATGACGGATGGCCTCCTCCAGAGGCATGACCTGCAGATCCCGGACATAGTGGCCCAGGAAGCGGGGGAAGGAGGCGTAGGCCCGGGGATGGGGATGCGCGCCCATGATGCCGTCGGTGCAGACGCAGTGGGCCTCGCTCTTCATCACATAGATGACGTCGTCCTCGGAGATGGAGAAGTAAATGGCGATGACCTCGGGGCCCTCATGCTGCAGAATATGCAGCACGGCGGCGCCCACCTCCATGCCCAGCTTTTCACTGATGTAGTCCATCTTCTGACCGGCCATCCAGGCGTATTCCTCAGTGGCGACGGAGGCCAGCATGATGCATTCGGCGCCGCCCCGGGCCTGGATCTCGTCCTGGGTCTCCTTGAGGATCTGCTGATAGGTTTCCGGGTCCTTCAGACGCTGCTGGAAGCCCTGCTCGCCGCCGTCATAGGCCCACTGGGGCACGCAGACCTTCAGACCCGTGCAGGCAGCGGTCCAGGGATACTGGTCCAGGGTCACGTCGTAGCCCTGGGCGCGCATGGCGTTGATGGACTCCATGGACTGGTGGACCTTGCCCCAGTTCCGGGGGCCCAGGGCCTTGTGGTGGGAGATCTGCAGGCGCACGCCGCTTTCCCGGACGATGGTGTTCATCTCCTCCACGGATTCCAGGAGCTTGTCCTTCTCGCTGCGCATATGTACCATGATGAGGCCGTCGTAGGCGGCCACCACCTTGGCCATTTCGATGAGCTCCGGGGTCTGGGCAAAGCTGCCGGGAGGATAGATAAGGCCCAGGGACATGCCCTTGGCGCCCTGCTCCATGCAGCGGGCCAGCAGGGCCTTCATCTGCTCCAGCTCCTGGGCGGTGGGCTCCCGGTTGTCGTTGCCCATAACGTTCATGCGGATGGTGCCGTGGCCCACCAGGCCCACAAAGCGGGCGGAGGGATGGGCGTTTTCCACGGTCTGCTCATAGTCGGCAAAGGAACGCCAGGTATAGGGGCCGGGGATAGTGCCGGCCAGGGGAGCCATGTTATCGGCCAGCTCCTGGACCAGGTCGTCGGTCAGGGGCGCCACGGAGGAGCCGTCCTGGCCCAGGACCTCCGTGGTGATACCCTGCTGCACCACCTGGGGCAGGGTGGGATTGCGGATGAGCTCCAGCTCGTTATGGCTGTGGGTGTTGATGAAGCCGGGGGCCAAAGCCAGACCGGCGGCGTCCACCACCTCCCAATCACTCTGGGGGGGAATGACGCCGATCTGCGCGATCACGGGGCCGTCGATGAGCACGTCGGCATGGAAGGGCTTGCAGCCGGTGCCGTCATAGACGGTGGCATTCCGGATCAAAGTTTTTTTCAATGAAAACGCCTCCTTTACATTTCGGACTGAGTGTGGTATGATCAATATGTCGAATACATACAGTCGACAATATACATAAGCAAAGGATACCACCCGGATATAGTAAAGTCAAGCAAAGACATTCCAAATTTTAAGATAAAAATTCATCCTTTTCACAAAAAACATTCGGCGCTTTGGACTGAAAGGCAAAAAGCTCAGAGCGGCCGGAGAAAATAGGGCCACAACTTAAAATCTAAAAGGAGAATAGAGCAATGGATGAGCGCAGTGAATTGTTTCAGTTACTAAAGAAAATGGTGTCTTTCCCGTCCACGGACGGAAACGAAGCGGGCATCAGCGACTTCCTGGCGGAAAATGCCCGTGCCATGGGCATGGACCTGGTGGAACAGCAGGAGGCGCTGCCGGGCCTGAAAAACGTCATCGCCGTGAAGACCTTCGGCAGGGGCGGCAAGCGGATCGTGCTCAACTCCCACATGGATGTGGTGCCCCCGGCGGACGGCTGGGATACGGACCCGTATGACCTGGTCATTCGGGGCGACCGGGCCTATGGCCGGGGCTCCACCGACGCCAAGGGACCGCTGGCGTGCCTAACCATGGCGGTGAAGCGGATTATTGAAAACCCGGAGGGGGTCAACGGCACCATCGTCTATACCGCGGTGGTGGACGAGGAGAGCCACTCCACCGGCGCCAGGACCCTGGTGAAGCACCCCCAGGTGTACGGCGACTACTGCATCGTGGGCGAGCCGACCCTGTCCCGGGTGGCCGTCAGCCACAACGGTAGCCTGCGGCCGGTGATCGTGGCGGAGGGGCTGTCCGTCCATGCCTCCAACCCGGAGCTGGGCATCAACGCCATCCGCATTGCCTCCTACATCTCCCGGCTGGTGGACGAGATCGCAGAGGAAATATCCGGCATCGTGCATCCCACCACGGGGAAGCCGTCCATCGCCATCACCATGATCTCCGGCGGCGTGCAGGAGAATGTGGTGCCCGACCACTGTGAGATCACCATCGACCGGCGCATGGTGCCCGGGGAGGATGAGCAGCAGCTGCGCCAGCGGTTTGACCGGCTGTGCCAGCAGGCCCAGGAGCATTTCCCCGGCAGCCGGGTCTATGTGGACCACTATCTGGTCACCACAGGCCCGGCGGCAGAGACTCCGGCGGACAGCGAGCTGGTGAAGACCGCCTTTGCCGCGGCCAAGGCGGCCAGCGGCGAGGACCAGGAGCCCTTCGGCCTGACCTGCAACACGGACATGAACCACTTTACCCGCGCGGGCATCCCCACGGTAATCATCGGGCCGGGGACCATTACGGTGGCCCACAAGCCCAATGAATATGTGGCCCTGGAGCAGCTGGAAAAGACCTGTGCCGTGGATGAGGCGGTCATTCGGGCGCTGCTGAAATAAGAGGAAGGGAGAGAACGGTATGTCTTGCGGTTTGGAAAACGCCAATACCGTGGTGACGGTGGACCTGGGAAAGGTGCGGCGCAACATTGAGCGCATCCGCAGCCATATTGGCCCCGATGTTGATATTATGTATACGGCCAAGTCCAACGGCTACGGCCACGGATTGATCCGGCCCACCCTGTTCATGCGCGACAAGTGCGGCATCCACTGCTTTGCCACCGGTCAGCTCAGCGAGGCGCTGGAGCTGCGGCAGGCAGGGCTGGAGGATTTCATACTGGTGCTGGGGGGCATCCCCTACAGCGGCGTCCCCGCCTTTGTGGCGAACGACCTGGTAGCCACGGTTTATGAGGATACGCTGCCCCGGGCGCTGAATGAGGAGGCGGCCCGGCAGGGAAAACGGGTGCGGGTACACATTAAAATAGACACGGGCCTGCGGCGCTTCGGTGTGCAGCCCGGCGAGCAGCTGGCGCATCTTATAGAGACGCTGCGGGGCCTGCCCTATCTGGAGATAGACGGCGTATATACCCACCTGGCCAACGGCTACTCCCTGGATAAGTCCTTTACCCACCAGCAGATGGGCCTGTTTACCCAGGCATTGGAGCAGCTGAAGGCGGCGGGGATCCGGCCCCGGCTCATCCACGCGGCCAATACGGCGGCCTGCGTCGCCTCCCCGGAGTGCTACTACGATGTGGTGCGCCTGGCGGCACTGATCTTCGGGTACGACATCTCCCCCGGCATCCCCAATCGGCTGGGGCTGGAGCCGTCCATGCGCTGGACCAGCAAGATACTGAATGTGCTGTGGGCCGAGGAGGGCGAAAACGTCAGCTATTACCGGTTCTTTGTGCCCAAGCGCCGCACCAAGATCGCCATCATCGGCTTCGGCATGGGCGACGGGTATTACCGGGGCCTTGTGACCCGGGACACCGAGCACAATGCCGACGTGCTGATCCACGGCCAAAGAGCCCGGCTGCTGGACCTGAATGTGGATGTGGCCTTTGCTGACGTGACGGACATACCCGATGTGCAGATCGGCGACACGGCGGTGCTTATCGGTCAGGATGGCCAGGACGAGATCACCTCTATGGAGCTGGGTGAAAAAGGCGGCACGTCCAACGGACACATTTGCTGCTCTATTACCGGCCGTCCTCTGCGGTACTATATCAATGAGTGAGCGAGTGAACGCGGGTATGCTGGTGCGCCGATACAGCGGCAAGCTGCTGCGGATGGTCATAGGCTTCAGCTTTATTGCCCTGGGCGTGGTGATCGCCAAGCAGTCCTATTGCCTGTCCCCCTGGAATGTGCTTAATGACGGCCTGGCTTACACGTTTCCCATTACCATCGGGCAGGCTAATATCACCGTGGGCATGACGATATTGGTTATAAACCTGCTGTTTCTGCACGAGACCTTCGGCGTGGGAACGGTGCTGAATATATGGCTGGTGGGCGTTATTACGGACCTGCTGATGAAGCTGAACACCGCCTGGGACATTCTGCCTAAGATCCACTCCGTGCCGCTGCAGATCCTTTGCTGCCTGGCATCGCTTATATGCAATGCCCTGGGGATCTATTTCTACATGTCCGCCCGGATGGGGGCGGGGCCCCGGGACACGGTGATCGTATTTCTCACCAAGCATCTGCCGCTGCCGGTGGGGCTGTGCAAGCTGCTGCTGGAGGCTGCTGCCTGCCTGACGGGATGGCTCATCGGCGGCGAGGTGGGCATCGGTTCACTGATCTCCGTTTTCTGCGGCGGGCCGATCCTGCAGCAGGTTTTCCGCCTGTTCCGCTTCAATGTGAAGCAGCTCCGAGGTGAGAATATAACCGATACATGGCAAATCCTCCGGGGGAAAAGATTGCCGCCGGAGATGGAAATGGCGGCGGAAACTCCGGGAAAATGATTTGTTTTTTGCCAACTGTTGACAAATTATATAGAAAAGGTTAGAATGAAAATTAGAATTCAGGACCAATCTCAAAAAAATCGCGGCCTGTAGATATAGGGTGTAGTAATGTTTGAAAACCAAAACTTAGGAAGCAAGCCTTCCCTGAAGCAGCTTGTATACGAAAATCTGCAAAATATGATCGTGCAGGGAAAGCTGGAGCCCGGAGAAAAGCTTATTGAGGACGACCTGGCCCAGGCTATGCATATCAGCCGCGCGCCGATTCGCGAGGCCATCAGCATGCTGGAGCGGGATGGATTTGTCCGCATCATTCCCCGAAAGGGTGCCATCGTTGCGGAGGTATCGGAGAAGGACGCCATGGACATCTGGAAGTGCCGCCTGGCCTTGGAGCCTTTTGCCGCCAGAGAGGCCATGCCCCATATACCCAAGGAGGAGCTGGAGGCGGCGCTGAAGCGCATCGGCAAGATCGAGAAGGACTATTCCTTTGAGGAGTATGTGGCTTCCGACCTGGAGGTGCATGGGCTGTACTATGGGCATTTGGACAACGAGTACATGAAGTCCATCCTCAACAACCTGAAGGCGCACTCCATCCGGGTGCGGTGGCTGAAGGAAGTGAGAAACAGCTTTACGGATATGTCCCGCAGCTCTATTCGGGAGCACCGGCAGATCATAGAAGCGTTTCTCAGCGGGGACGGCGACAGGGTCTATACCACGGTGCAGCAGCACATTCTCAATAGCGCTGCCCGGCTGAAGGACCCCGGCGACAGCATCTTCTGCCCGCCGGCACCCAAGACTATAGAGCAAAAAGCATAAGGAACAACGCCGTCTGTCCCGGAAAACACGGGGCAGACGGCGCATTTTTTTGACCTTTGATCCCTGCTTTTGTATGCTTTGGCACAGCAAAAAACCGGCCGGATGAAAGGAATATGAAGGATTCACAGGTTGGAAGCCGATGATAGAAGGGACTCTGAAAAATTTGCAAATAGGCGGAGAGTTTTTTCGCGCAGCGGCTTGAGAAAGAGACCGTTATATGTTATAATTTATATGTAAGAATATGTCTTTTCTGTAAGCGCGGGGAGAATACACCTGATCCCCACTTATATAAGCTCTGGGATGAAGCAGGGATCAGGCTGCGCGGCTATTTGAATCAAACAGGGTTTCCAATATAAAAGCCCATGCGAAAGCGGCGTAAAAATG
>ERZ808246.666-NODE-666-length-27594-cov-8.782055_pt1 | contig 27594 bp, 27 predicted proteins | sample MGYA00521083_ERZ808246 | MGnify/ENA primary metagenome ERZ808246 (study PRJEB31516, sample SAMN03275577) | gut metagenome | biome: mammalia-associated habitat; material: feces | host: Papio cynocephalus | place: Kenya | collected 2012-07-07 ...
TATTTCAGGAAAAGAGGAGACCATATGATCATTTTCGACCATGTATCCAAGGTGTATCCCAACGGCACGGTGGGCCTGGACGACGTGGACCTGACCATTCAGGACGGCGAGTTCGTGGCCATCATCGGCCGTTCCGGCGCGGGCAAGTCCACGCTGCTGCGCTCCGTGAACCGGATGCACCAGATCACCTCCGGCACGCTGACGGTGAACGGCACCGACGTCAGCACCCTGTCGGGCAAGAGCCTGCGCCGGTTCCGCCGGGGCATCGGTATGGTGTTCCAGTCCTTCAATCTGGTGACCCGCACCACCGTCATCAAGAACGTGCTGTCCGCCTGCGTGCCGGATATGCCCTTCTGGCGTGTGCTGCTGGGCGCCTTCCGAAAGGCGGACAAGCTCAAGGCGCTGGAATCGCTGGACAAGGTGGGTATTCTGGACAAGGCCTATATCCGCGCCGACCAGCTCTCCGGCGGCCAGCAGCAGCGGGTGGCGCTGGCCCGCACGCTGACCCAGAACCCCCAGATCATTCTGGCGGATGAGCCGGTGGCCGCCCTTGACCCCGTTACCGCCAAGCAGGTGATGCAGGACTTCGTCCGCATCAATGAGGAGATGGGCATCTCCATCCTGCTGAACATCCACCATGTGGAGCTGGCGCTGGAGTATGCCGACCGCATCATCGGCATCCGCGCCGGCAAGATCGTCTATGACGGGCCCTCCGCCAATGTGGACCAGTCGGTGCTGGACGCCATTTACGGCGACGACAGCGAGACGGAGGCGGACGCATGAGCCTGTACGACCGTCTGTTCAAGCCCCGCCGCTATACGCTGCCCAACGGCGCGGTGGTGGAGGAAAAACGCAGCCGCGCGCCGCTGGTCATTCTGATCGTGCTGGCGCTGGGCGCGCTGTCTGTGCACATCACCGGCTTCGACTTCGGGGTGCTGGTGAAGAAGGGCAGCAAGTTTTTCGACATCCTAACGGCCATGTTTCCGCCCAACACGGGGTATCTGAGCAAGATCTGGCAGCCCCTGTGGGACACCATCAAGATGTCCTTCCTGGGCTCGTTCATCGGTGCGGTGCTGGCCATCCCCTTTGCCGTGGCCGCCGCCAGCAACATCGTCACCAACCGCGTGGTGGTGTTCATCGTCCGGCTGTTTCTCAGCCTGGTGCGAACGCTGCCCACGCTGGTGTGCGCCCTGATCGCCACGTACATCTTCGGCCTGGGCACCATGGCGGGCACCTGCGCCATCGCGGTGTTTACCTTCGCCTATGTGGGCAAGCAGCTCTTCGAGATCATCGAGACGGTGGATATGGGGCCCTATGAGGCCATGGAGGCGCTGGGCGCCACCCGCCTGCAGGCCTTTACCACCGCGGTGTTCCCCCAGGTGCTGCCCACCTACCTGTCCGTATCCCTGTTCTGCCTGGAGGGCAACGTGCGCTACGCCTCCATCCTGGGCTATGTGGGCGCGGGCGGACTGGGCCTTATTATGAATGAAAAGATCGGCTGGCGCGAGTACGACAGCCTTGGCATGATCCTGATCGTCCTGTTTGTGGCCGTGATGGTCATCGAGGCGATCAGCCACGCCCTGCGTAAGAAGCTGACGTAAGGAGGGCCGTATGGAACAGAAAATTCAAAAAGCCTACGCCTCCGCGCCGAAAACGTGGCTGTGGCAGCTGCTGGCGGCCTTCATCGTGGCCTGCCTGCTGGCGTGGTCCGGCACGGCCGTACAGACCAGCAACCCCACCAGCAACGGGCTGGAGGTGGCCGGGAACATCATCTCCGGTATCTTCCATCCCTCCGCCAAGCTGCTGTTCACACTGGGCGCCAACGGTGTGCCCTATCTGCTGCTGGAGACGTTCTGCATTGCCTTTCTGGGCACCATCGTGGGCGCGGTGATCTCGCTGCCCCTGTCGTTTATCTCCGCCAGCAATCTGGTCCCCAGGCCGCTGGCGCTGGTGGGACGCATTCTCATCGCCGCCATCCGCACGGTACCGGCCTTTGTCTACGGCCTGATGTTCATCCGCGTCACCGGCCCCGGCCCCTTCGCGGGCCTGCTGACCATGTCCCTGTGCTCCATCGGCATGGTGTCCAAGATGTTTATCGAGAGCATCGAGGACCTGGACAAGCGCATTCTGGAGTCGCTGGACGCGGCGGGCTGCACCACCTTCCAGAAGATCCGCTACGGCATTCTGCCGCAGCTGACGGCGGACTTCACCTCCACCATCATCTACCGCTTTGACATGAACCTGCGCGACGCTACGGTGCTGGGTCTGGTGGGCGCGGGCGGCATCGGCGCGCCGCTGATCTTCGCCATGAGCTCCTATCGCTGGAACGAGGTGGGCGCGATCCTGCTGGGCCTGATCGTGCTGGTGCTGCTCATCGAGTGGATCTCCTCCCGGATCCGTGTCAAGCTGGCCCGGGGGTGACGCATGGATACAAAACGCTTTACCATCTACTTCACCTCCGATCTGCACGGCTATATCTACCCCACCGACTACCGCAGCCGGCAGGAGAGGGATATCGGTCTGTTCAAGTGCGCCAGTCAGTTTCATAAGGACGGCAACACACTGGTCATCGACGGCGGCGATATCCTGCAGGGCTCGCCCCTGGGCGCCTATTGCCATGACACATTGGGCGACGCCAGCCGGTTCGCCGAGATGATGAACCGCTGCGGCTATGACTATGTGACCCTGGGCAACCACGACTTCAACTACGGCATGGCCTATCTGGACAGCTATCTCAACGCCCTGCACGCCCGCTGCGTCTGCGAGAACGTCCGCTGGGACGGCGCCCGCGTGCGCTTTCCCGCCCGCATCCACACGCTGGAGAACGGCCTGCGGATCGGCATCGTGGGCATCGTCACCGACTATGTGAACATCTGGGAGAAGCCGGAGCACCTGTCCGGCATCACCATCAGCGACCCCCTCCCCGCGGCGCGCGCGGCGCTGGAGACGCTGAAGGATCAGGTGGATGTGACGCTGTGCATTTATCACGGCGGCTTCGAGAGGGATCTGGCCACCGGCCGCGTGCTGTCTGCCACCCATGAGAACGTGGCCTATCGCCTGTGCCAGGAGCTGGACTTTGACCTCCTGCTGACGGGGCACCAGCACATGACCGTCCACGGGCAGACGCTGTGCGGCACCTTCGTGGTGCAGCCCACCGACCGGGGACAGGAGTTCCTGCACATCGAGGCGGCTGTATCCGAAGCGGGCAAGCGCTTCACCAGCGAGACAGTTCCCGCGTCCGGTGCGTGCCGCCGGGAATGGCTGGACGAGTTCGCCGGCATGGAGCGCGGCGCCCAGGACTGGCTGGATCAGGTGGTGGGCCATCTGCCGCAGCCGCTGCTGCCGGACACGCCGCTGCACATGGCGGCCGGAGGCAGCGGCCTCCCCGATCTGTTCAACGCGGTGCAGCTCTGGGCCAGCGGCGCGCAGCTGTCCGCCTCCAGTCTGGCCAACGACGCGGCGGGGCTTCCCTGTGTGGTGCGGCGGCGCGATCTGCTGATCGCCTATCCCTACACCAACACGCTGTCGGTGCTGGAGATCACCGGCGCCGTCCTGCGGCAGGCGATGGAGCGCAGCGCATCGTACTTCACCCGGAACGACGACGGCACCCTGCGGGTGTCGGACTGCTTCCTGGAGCCGAAGGTGGAGCATTACAACTACGACTACTACATGGGCGTGTCCTACACCTATGACATCTCCCGCCCGGTGGGGCAGCGGGTCGCCGCCATGACCGTTCAGGGGAAGCCCGTGGCGGACGGCGATGTGTTCACCATCTGCCTGAACAGCTACCGCGCCAGCGGCACCGGCGGGTATGACTGCTATGTGGGCTGCCCTGTGGTGCGGGAGATCGGCACGGAGATGTCCGACCTGATCCTGGACTACTTCAAGCAGTACGGCGACGCCATGCCGGAGCGCCGCGGCGATTTTCGGGTCCTTCCGCCCGTGCGGAGCGACGGATAAGCGCCGCGCGTCCGGGGCGGATGGCCGCCGCTTTATCATGCCCCTGCGCCTCAAAAGCCCCGGGACCCTTGCGGTCCCGGGGCTTTTTGGCGTGCGGTATATGATCCGAATTGGGAATTTGCAGCAAAAAGCCCTTGAAACCATGTGGTTTCAAGGGCTTCCGATGGTGCGCGGTACAGGACTCGAACCTGTGACCCCATGCACGTCAAGCATGTGCTCTACCAGCTGAGCTAACCGCGCAGACAACGGTAATATATTACCCCATCGACCCCGTTTTGTCAACACTTTTCTTGCCTTTCCCGCGGAAATTTGCTATACTCACGGGGAGAAACTGTGAAAAGGGGATGATCCCATGGAAAAGATCGCGCTGGTGACCGGCTCCTCCCGGGGTATCGGACGGGCGGTGGCGCGCCGTCTGGCCGCCGAGGGCTACGCCGTGTGCGTCAACTACCGGGTGCGGCAGGACTGCGCCATGTCGCTGGTGGCGGAGATCACCGCCGCCGGCGGCCGCGCCATGGCGGTGCAGGCGGACGTGGCACACCGGGTGCAGGTGAACGAGATGGTGCGGCGTGTGGAGGGCGAGCTCGGCCCCGTGTCCCTGCTGGTGAACAATGCGGGCGTGGCGGGGCAGGCGCTGTTCCAGGACATCACCGACGCCCTGTGGCACCGGTATTTCGCCGTGAACGTGGACGGGGCGTTCCACACCATACAGGCGGTGCTGCCCCATATGCTCCACGAGCACGCCGGGTGCATCGTCAACGTGTCCTCCATCTGGGGCCTGCGCGGCGCCAGCTGCGAGGTGACGTACTCCGCCACCAAGGGCGCGCTGATCGCGCTGACCCGTTCCCTGGCGTCGGAGCTGGCGCCCACGGGCATCCGGGCCAACTGCGTGGCGCCGGGGGTCATCAAGACCGATATGCTGGACGCTCTGCCGCCGGAGGTGCTGCCCCAGCTGGCGCAGGAGACACCGATGGGCCGCCTGGGCACGCCGGAGGACATCGCCGCCGCCGTCAGCTTCCTGGCGGACGAAAAGGCATCCTTCATCACCGGGCAGGTGCTCACCTGCGACGGGGGATTTATATTGTAAGGGACAGAAAAGCAGCCCGCCTCGAACGAGGCGGGCTGCTTCGTTATATATGTCCCTCCGGGAGGGGCTGGGCGTGGAGCATCACCCGGCCGAAGCAGGTGAGGCTGCGGCCGCTGCCCCGGCGGAACACCACGTCCATATCCGCGCGCTTCCGGTTCAGGGAGAACAGGTACACCATGCCCAGGGGGTCGCGGTAATACTGCTTGCACAGCATATCGCCGTCCACGCAGAAGATGCCCACGTCGCCGCTTTGCAGCGGGTCGTGGTTCACGTAGACCACAGAGCCGTCAGCGATGACCGGGGCCATGGAGTCGCCCTGTATCCGCACGGCCAGCTCCGCGCCGGGCGGCACATCGCCGGTGACGGGGATCAGCTCATAGTCCTCGCCGAATACCGGCGCGGCAAAGCCCGCGGCGGCGGGCGATGTGTACAGCGGGATGACCCGCCTCTCGGCGGCGGGCGCGGCAGCGCGCAGGTCCTCCGTCATCTCCGTCAGGGCGTCCATCAGCGTGTGAACGGTCTGCCGCCCGGACAGGGGCAGATCCCGGTATTTGGCCAGCAGGCGGCGCTCCTCGTCGCTGTGGCCGCCGGAGACGGCGCGGTAGCTGCCCCGGTACAGATAGTTTGGCTCGGCCTCCAGCGCGTCAAACAGCCGCAGCAGCACCTCCTCCTTGGGGGCGCTGATGCCCGTTTCGTAGTTGCCCACGGCGGATACGGACACCCCCAGCCGGTCGGCCAGCGCCTGCCGGGTCAGCCCCAGCTCCTCCCGCCGCCGCCGCATTTGTTCACCAAAAGACACGCCGCGCACCTCCTCAACAAATACAGACTGCTTTTGACAGTATACTACGCTGAATTTTTGGTTTTGTCAAGGGATAATCACAAGAAACTTGTGATTTTGGACTTGACATCACAAGTTTCTTGTGATACAGTAGCGTCATCAACAAGTTTCTTGGTTTTGAAAGGGGGCTGTCACAAGAATGTTGGGGCATGGGGGAGGTGGATACACCCGGCGGCAGGAGGGCGGCAAAAACGAAAAGAGCACGCCGGAGCGTGCTCTTTTGCGGCGGGACGGGTCGCCTCGCTCGGGGCCTGCACATGGACACCGCCGCGTTGGCAATAAAAATGCCGATCGCCCTGACGGTTGATCGGTGTTTTTGGTGGGGGATGGTGGATCTACCCCTCCGGGCATAAACCTCGGCTCCGCCTATCCCCGCAAATAAAAACCGCCCTGCTTACGCAAGACGGTTTTTGGTGGGGGATGGTGGATTCGAACCACCGAAGGCATTGCCAGCAGATTTACAGTCTGTCCCCTTTGGCCACTCGGGAAATCCCCCAGATATATGGGTATTCGATTGGAGCTGGTGGACGGATTCGAACCCCCGACCTGCTGATTACAAATCAGCTGCTCTACCAGCTGAGCTACACCAGCATCTCACCAGCGAACCGTATTATACCAGAGCTTTCCCGTAATGTCAACAAGAAAGTTTATCAGGAAACAGAAAATTTATCGCTTTAAAGTTATACACTTTCACAAAGGAACCATGCAGAACAACGAAAGAGGGGGATCGCACATGACCTTATCACAACTTTCCGTCCAGTACGACGACAGCGCCGCGCTGGTGGCCGGACGTCTGGCGCAGCTGCGCCTGGCCCTGCGTACCACCGGCGATCAGGAGGAGGCCCGGCGTCTGCGCCGCCGGATCGCGGCGCTGCGGCCCATGCTGGAGCAGTGCCGCCGCCTGACCCAGCTGACGGCCCGCTACTACGACAGGAGCTTCTGCGGCTATGGCGAGTACCGCATATGACCCCATGGACCGGGCGGGGCTTGAGTTCTGGCTCCGCACCCAGGCCGGGGACAACAGCGAACGCCGCCGCCGGCTGCTGCGGAACCTGCCCAAGGCCGTGGCCGCGGAGCTGACGCCCCGCCAGCGGGAGGTGCTGGCGCTGTACATGGAGAGGGATATGAACGTGACCCAGATCGCGGCGGTGCTGGGCGTCAACAAGTCCACGGTGTCCCGTTCACTGCACCGGGCGCTCCGCAGACTGGAGCGCTGCCTGCGATATAGCTTTTGACCCGCGGCGGAACGGGAAGTGCTTGACATTTCCCGTTCCGCCACATACTATATACGTACCGTACACGTGCCATATACGTACCGCATACGTATCCTGCCGGTATCACGGACATTACCATGGAAGAAAAGGAGTATCGCTCCATGTATCAGAAGCTTATGCACAACAAGAGCCTGCGCCTGATCGGCGGCCTGCTGGGTGGCCTGCTGCTCAGCGTGGCCATCAATGTGTTCATCGTGCCCCAGGGCCTCTACGGCGGCGGGGCCTACGGCCTGTGCCAGGTGATCCGTACCCTTCTGCAGCGGGAGCTGTCCCTCTCCCTGCCCTTCGACCTGGCCGGCGTACTGTATTTCTTCGTGAACATTCCCCTGTTTCTGCTGGCCTACAAGGCCCTGGGACGGGAGTTTTTCTGGAAGGCAGCGATCTGCACCGTCTGCAATTCCGTCTTTCTGGCGGTCATCCCCTCGCCGTCTACGCCGGTCATTCCGGATATCCTCACCAGCTGCATGGTGGGCGGCATCCTGGCAGGCTTTGCCTCTGGATTGGTGCTGACCTGCGGCTGCTCCACCGGCGGACTGGACATCCTGGGGCTGTATCTCAGCAAGAAGGGCAGCCGCTTTACCGTGGGCCGGTTCTCTATTTCCTTCAACGCCCTGCTGTACACCCTGTGCTTCTTCCTGTTCGACGCCACCACCGCGATCTACTCCGCTATATATAATGTGCTGAGCAGCCTGTTTCTGGACCGCATCCACCGGCAGAACGTCACGGTCCAGCTGCTGATCTTCACCAAGAAAAACGATCCGCAGCTGCCCCGCTACATCATGGAGCAGCTGGACCGGGGCGTTACCAGCTGGACGGGCCGGGGCGGCTGGACCGGCGACGAGGTGCAGGTGCTCTGCGTCTGCCTGTCCAAGTATGAGATCGACACCCTGCGGGATGTTCTGCGCCGGGTGGACCCGGAGGCCTTCTACATCGTGCAGGAGGGCGTCCATGCCGGCGGCAATTTCGAGCGCCACCTGGGGTGACAGTCTCCGAAAAAATCACAAAACACCATCCTTGGGGATGGTGTTTTTTCTTACCTTTTCAGGAAACTGCGGGCGTGAAGGCGGTAACGTTTCCGACTTGTCCGCCGATAAAAAACGAAACCGGCGCAAACCGTTCTCACAGGCGGGACAGCACCTCGTGAAACGAAAAAAGCGGCAAGTGTCGGTAACGTTTCCAGACTACCACATTTTTTTGCACAAATCAACCAAAAATTTATACAAACTTAACGTTCAAAAATTGTTCATTTTGCGGCTTGAAAGTTGAAAAACACCGGCGTATAGTAATGACGTTCTTAATGGGCGGACGCGTTTTCTTGCTAAACGATAGGAAATGCAACTTTTTCCATATAAACATTTCGCGGTTTTAATCGCGAAAGGAATATGCGGGCACGTTCCGGACGTTAAGAAATCGCCATAAAAAAGGAGGAGCCGCTATGACCAGACAGGAAGCCGTCGATCGTCTGTGCGACGTGTACGCCGGCAGCTATGATGTGACCCGCTGCGAAGAGAACGAGCACGCTCTGGCCGCTACGATGGATTTTTACGCCACCGCCGAGAAGTACGTGCTCTCCAAAAAAGCCAAGCTCTGGCAGGCCAACAGCTTTGAGTATGTGTACCTCTTCAATGTTCCCCATCTGACGAAGGAGATCTATGAGAAGTGCGAAAAGCTGGCCTATGAACAGGGCATGGCCCGCATCCAGCCCAACCCCACCCATATGTATACCTATATTACCGCGCTGTTTGTCTGCGACAGCTGCGACGAGGACGCCCGCAGGGCGCTGAAGCGCTGCAAGCTCTACAAGAGCTTCAAGCTGTCCTACTGGGGCTGGATGGACTTTCATACCGGGCTGGTGGTGCTGCCCGAGGAAAAGATCAGCACCAATGCCAGCGGACATAGTGCAGCACAGGTTTTCGAAAGAGGCCTGTTTCATAAGCAAAAGAGATCGCTATTCAGAAAGGAGAGAGCTGTATGAATGCTGCGTTGTTCCTTATCATTGGCTGCGCTGTCCTGGTCGTAGGTTATATCTTCTACGGCGGCTGGCTGGCCAAGAAGTGGGGCGTGGATAACTCCCGTCCGACTCCTGCCCATACCATGGAGGATGGCAAGGATTATTGCCCTGCCAAGGCTCCCGTGCTGATGGGTCACCATTTCTCCTCTATCGCCGGCGCCGGCCCCATCAACGGCCCCATTCAGGCCGCTGTGTTCGGTTGGGTCCCCGTTATGCTGTGGGTCCTGATCGGCGGTATCTTCTTCGGCGGCGTGCATGACTTCGGTGCCCTGTTCGCCTCCATTCGCCACAAGGGCGAGTCCATCGGCGAGGTCATCGGCGACGCTATCGGCGCCAAGGCCAAGAAGCTGTTCATCACCTTCGCTTACCTGACCCTGATCCTGGTGGTGGCGGCCTTCGCCTCCATCGTGGCCAACACCTTCAAGGCCACCTACACCGCTGACGGTGCGATCGACTATGCCGCTTCCTCCGCCAACGCCTCTACCGCCATCATCTCCATCATGTTCATCCTGATGGCCATTATCTTCGGCTTCTTCGTATACCGCCGCAACGCACCTCTGGGTATTTCTACCATCATCGGCGTGATCGGCATTGCCGTCTGCATGGTCATCGGCCTGAACTGGCACCCCATCTATCTGAGCTACACCGTGTGGATGATCATTGTCGGTCTGTACATCGGCGTTGCCTCCGTCACCCCCGTGTGGATCCTGCTGCAGCCCCGTGACTACCTGAGCTCCTTCCTGCTGTACGGCATGATGATCCTGGCGGTCGTGGGTATCATCGGCTGCTCCCCCACCGTGGATATGCCCGCGTTTACCGGGTTCTATGACACCCTCGCCCCTAGCGGCACGTCCCTGGGCTATATGTTCCCCGCACTGTTCGTGACCATCGCCTGCGGCGCTGTGTCCGGCTTCCACTCCCTGGTGGCCTCCGGCACAACGTCCAAGCAGTTGAACCAGGAGAGGGACGCCAAGCCCATCGCCTACGGCGGTATGCTCATCGAGTGCGTTCTGGCGCTGATCTCCGTCTGCGCTGTTGGTTACATCTGGGCCTCCTATGCTGACGGCACCACCACGACGCCTACCGTCGTGTTCGCCACCGGCCTGGCCTCTATGTTCTCTGAGGTGTTCGGCTCCAACTGCTACAACGTGGTGTACTCCATGCTGATCCTGGCCGTGTCCGCCTTCTGCCTGACCTCCGTGGATACCGCTACCCGTCTGGCCCGTTATATGTTCGCTGAGTTCTTCGTCGAGCCCGGCAAGACCCGCGAAGATCTGACCGGCTGGAAGCGCGTCATCACCAACCCCTATGTGGCTACCGGTATCACCGTGGTGGCCGGCGTGGCTCTGGGTCTGACCGGTTACGCTAAGATCTGGGCCCTGTTCGGCGCTGCCAACCAGCTGCTGGCTGCCCTGGGTCTGCTGGCCGTGTGCTGCTGGCTGGGCAAGATCGGCCGCAACAACAAGATGTTCTACTTCCCCATGTTCTTCATGCTGGTCGTGACCCTGACCTCCCTGGTGTTCACCATCAAGGCCCAGATCACCGGTATCATCGCCGGCGGCGAAGGCGTGGTGTGGTGCTACATCCGCGGCATCATCGGTGTCCTGCTGGTGATCCTGGCCATCGACCTGGTCATTCAGGGCATCAAGGCGCTGAGCGCCCAGAAGAAGACCGCACCTGCTGCGGAGTAACTTCTCCGATACCCGGAAGCGTTTGTCCCGCTGCAAGGACGATCACGCTTTCTGTTGGTTATCCATTTTCTCCTCACAAGCAAAGGCTCCGGCATCCGCCGGAGCCTTTTGCTGTATTTCTTTCGAAAAAACACGCTCCGGCAGCGCCGGAGCGTGTTTTCAGTCATTCACATCGTAGAAAATTCGCTCGCCGGCCTCGGCCAGCCCCAGCTGGTCGCGGGCCAGGTCCTTGATGAACTCCTCGTCATCCTTCTTGGCCAGGTCGGACTCCAGTGCCTGGTTCTCCTGGGTCTGCTGCTGCAGCTGTCTCTCCAGCGCGGCCTGCTGCTGTGAAGCCTCGTTCAGCCGCTTGCCCACCCGGATCAGCTCCACGCCTAAAAACACCACCAGAGCGAGTATGACCAGCAGCAATATGGGATTTGTCCGGCGCTTCTTTGCCTGCGCCTGCCCTTTCTGCATGGCGTTCCGCCTCCTTTTCCGCAGCGCGCTTTTTTCTTATCATAACGCACTTTCGGCAGAAAATAAAGGCTTTTTTTGCCGCCGCCGCGATTTTTTTCACGGGCAGCCACAGCAGCCGCACGGTGCCCACGGCAGCGCTGAGCCAGAAGTCCCACAGTGGCCGCATCAGCGGCGAAAGCGCCAGCAGATATATGACCGTACCCAAGCCCATGGCGGTCAGCATGATGAGCCGCAGCTCCCCCCGCCCCACCCGCAGGGCGTACCACAGCAGGGCCGGGGCGACTGCCAGCAAAAACGCCGCGTCCAGCCCGTGGGTCAGCCGCCGGTCCCGCCGGCGGCGCAGCCGCACCAGCCGCAGCAGGTCATACACCGCCCCGGCCGCCGCGCCCAGGGCCGCCGCGGTCAGGTATGCGCGCAGCTGCTCGGAGACGACCGTTCCCACCTCAGCCGAACAGGCGGCTGAACAGCCCGCCGCCCCGGGCCTCCGGCGCGTCCTCATAGGTCAGTGCGTCGATGCGGCCGTCTACGTGCAGCTCGCCGCCGTCCAGGCTCAGCTTGCCGATGTGCAGGCTCTCTCCGCTGACCACCAGCACGCCCGCGCCGGTACGCAGCACGATGCACTGGTCATCGAAGCGCTCCACGTCCTCTACGCCGGCGACGGTGAGCTTCTCCCGTCCCTCCAGCTGTAAGCGGTGGGCGGCGGCTGGATCGGTGATATCATACGGCATAAAAAGTCCCCTCCTACGATACGGTTTCCGCGCCCCGGCCCCGTGCCGGGATGCGTTTTTTACCATCGTATGAGGGGGCTTGTTCTTTTATGCCGGGTTTGTCCTCAGACCTCTTTGTACATGGCCGCGGCCGCGTCCTTACCCACGTTCTCGGTGACAGACACCACCTCCACCGTCAGCGTTCTTGCGCCGAAGCGGATGGCGATCACATCGCCCACCTTCACGTCGTAGGATGCCCGCTGTACCCGGCCGTTAACGGTGACGCGCTCGGCGTCGCAGGCTTCATTGGCCACGGTGCGGCGCTTAATAAGCCGCGAGACCTTCAGATATTTGTCCAAACGCATGGGGTCCCTCCTATAAGAAAGGCTGGTGTGTCGCCACACCAGCCTTTGCATACGTCAGCTTACTCTGCCACAGCGTCCTTCAGGGCCTTGCCGGCCTTGAAAGCGGGGACCTTGGTAGCGGCGATCTGCACGGGCGTCTTGGTGCGGGGATTGAGGCCGGTGCGGGCAGCGCGCTTCTTGGTCTCGAAGGAACCAAAGCCCACCAGCTGGATCTTCTCGTCAGCCTTCAGGGTCTCGGTGATGGTGTTCAGAACGGCGTTGACGGCAGCGTCAGAGTCCTTCTTGGACAGGCCGGTCTTCTCAGCGACAGCGGCGATCAGTTCAGTCTTATTCATGTTATTTCCTCCCAAAAATTTTCGTTGGTAATTGCCGCAATGGGCGGCTATCCTAAAACGATGTTGTATCGCATTAAGAACGTTCCTTTGCCCGGTTCCACAGGGCGGTCATCTCCTCCAGCGTCATGTCGGACAGGCTGCGGCCCGCTGCGGCCGCGGCCTTCTCCATCGCGCGGAAGCGGCGGATGAACTTTTCACAGGTGCCGTCGACAGATGTCTCCGGGTCCACACCGCAGAAGCGTCCCACCTTTACGGCGGCGAACAGTACGTCGCCCAGCTCCTCCTCGATATTGGTGCCGGCGCGCACCGCCTGCCGCAGCTCGGCAGTCTCCTCGTCCAGCTTGTCCAGCGCGCCGGAGACGTCGTGCCAGTCGAAGCCCGCGCCGGCGGCCTTCTGCTGTATCTTCTCCGCCCGCCACAGACCCGGCAGACTGCGGGCCACGGCGTCCAGCGCATCGGCGGTGGTTTTCTGGCCCTTCTCCTGCCGCTTCAGCTGCTCCCAGCTGACGGGCACAGTGTCCGCCGTCTCCGCCTGACCATCGCCGAACACATGGGGGTGGCGGTACAGCAGCTTTTTCACCACGCCGTCGCACACATCGTCCATATCGAAGTGTCCGGCGTCGGCTTCAATCCCGGCGTGGAACACCACCTGCATCAGCACGTCGCCCAGCTCTTCCTTCAGCAGTGCGGCGTTGTCCGTGTCGATGGCCTCGGCGGCCTCATAGGCCTCCTCCAGCAGTCCCCGGCGGATAGACTGGTGTGTCTGCACCCGGTCCCAGGGACAGCCCTCCGGCGAACGGAGCAGCCGGATGATCTCCAGCAGGTCTTCGTAGCCATAGTGCGGTTTCCTTGTAAAATTTATCATACTTGCGCTCCTATTGCAAGAGGTTTTACACTGCATCCCGGGAAAAGTTCGTTGCATTTCAGGAATTTTACCGCAAATGCAGCCTGTCAGCCAGTTTTTCCCCCTTCGGCAGGGCCTGAAGATCCTGCCGCGTCACGGCACCGATGGCCAGCGCCAGCACCGCATATACCGCGGCGGCCAGCAGCACCGCCGGCAGCACCGCCCATCTTTCGGACAGAAGGCGGCAGAACAGGCCATAGCCAGACCGGGCCGCCAGCGCCATCACCGCCGTCAGAAGGACGGGTTTGGCGAACAGGGAGATATACCCCGGACGCTCCGGCACCAGCCGCGCGATGGCCGCCAGATTGATGACCGCGATCAGCGCGTAGCAGTACAGCGTGCTCACTGCAGCGCCCCGTATGCCCGTGGCGGGGTCGCCTACCATCAGGTAGTTGGTGACGATCTTCAGTACGCCGCCGCAGAGGAGGGAGATCACCGGCAGCAGCGGATGTCCGTAGGCCTGCAGGACACCGTTGGTGGCCACCATCAGGCATACGAACACACAGGCCAGACCCAGGAACGTCAGGTGATAGGCCGCCGCCTCGGCAGTCTCCGGCACCGCGGGATAGAGCAGGTGCAGGATAGGCCCCGCCAGCACCGACAGTCCCACGCCGGCGGGCAAGGCCGCCAGCACCGTCAGCTTCAGCGCCGCCCCGGCCGCTTTTCCGGCAGCGGTGCGGTCGCGGCGGGTCAGTGCGGCGGATACCGCCGGCATCAGGCTCACCGACAGGGGATAGATAAACGACGGCGGCAGCATGAACAGTGTCATGCCGAAGGTGTACTCGCCGTACAGGGCGGTGGTCTCCGCCGCCGTATAGCCAAGCGTGTCCCGCAGGGTGGCCGTCACCAGCGCCTGGTCCAGCAGGGTGATCAGGCTCATGCCCGCCGCGCCCACAGTGATGGGTATGCCGGTCCGCAGCAGCTCCCGCAGTACGCGGCTGCTTGTCGGGGGCACGTCCCGCGCCTCCGGCAGCGCGGTCCGGCGGGGCAGCAGCAGGGCGGTGACCAGCAGGCCCAGGCCCGCCCCGGCGGTGACGCCGCCGATGGCGCCGGCGGCGCACAGGGCCGTCCCCGCACCCTGCCGCAGCAGGTACAGGCACAGCCCCAGCCCGATGAGCAGCTTGCCGGCGGACTCTGCCACCTGTCCGGCGGCGGTGGGCACCATGTCGCCCAGCCCCTGGGAATAGCCCCGCAGCGCCGCCGACAGGCATACCAGCAGCACCGCCGGCCCCAGCGTCCGCAGAGCCGGAGCCGCGTCCGGATCATGGAGCGCGGCGGCCAGGGCCTCCGGCAGCAGGCACATAACGGCGGAGCACACCAGCCCCAGCGCCGCCAGCAGGGCTAAGCCCAGGCGCAGGCAGCGGCGCACGGCGCCATAGCGCCGCTGGGCGGCGGCACGGGACACCATGCGGCTCAGGGCCACCGGCAGTCCCGCCGTGGACAGCACCAGCAGCAGACTGTAAATGTTGTACGCGGCGTAGAAATGCGCCATGCCCTCCCGGTCCAGCAGGTTCCCCAGCGGGATCTTGTACAGGGCGCCCAGCAGCTTTGTCACCGCCACAGCCCCGGCCAGAATGGCCGCGCCGCCCATGAAGTTTTGCCGCCGGTGGGTCATGGTGCCTCCTTATCTCACCGCCCCATCTCCTGATGGAAGCGGCGGAACGCCTCTAAATTCTCCGTCAGCTTTTCCGGCCGCTGGATATACTCCAGCGGGAATTTGGGGTGGAACACGCGCTCGATGCGGTTCCGCTTCGCGTCCACCATCTTGGTGGAGCCGCCCGCGCCCAGGGACAGAATGCTGTGCAGCTCCTCCATGATGTAGATATTATACAGGCCCTCCGCCCCGGATATGCACCAGCCTACGTTCTCAAAGCTGCCGGACATATATTTCTGGCGGTAGAGATAATAGGGGGCGAAGCCCTTGGCCCGCAGCGCCGGATCGGCGTAGTCCAGCATGGCCGCCACGTCCTCCGCCGAGGGGATAGGCAGACCCTCCAGCAGGATGCGGCTGCCCTTCTTCAGACTCAGGGTGTGCACGGTGATATTGTCCGCGCCGAAGGTCAGGCACGTGTCCAGCGTCCGGCGGAAGCCCTCCGGCGTGTCGGCGGGCAGCCCGGCGATCAGGTCCATATTCACATGGGGAAAACCCATGGATGTGGCCAGGGCCATGGCTTTTTCGATGTCCTCCGGGCTGTGCTTCCGACCGATGGCGGAGAGAACCCGGGGCTCCAGCGACTGGGGATTTACGCTGATCCGGTCCGCACCGTGATCCAGCAGCACCTGCAGCTTCTCCCGGTCGATGGTGTCCGGCCGTCCCGCCTCGATGCAGTATTCCACGCAGCCCGACAGGTCGAAATTCCGGTTCACCGCCGTCAGCAGCGCATCCATTTGGCTGGCGGATAGGGTGGTGGGCGTGCCGCCGCCCATGTAGAACGACTTGATCCGCAGGCCCGTCTCCTTCACCATGCGGCCCGCGGCCTCTACCTCCGCCGTCAGCGCCGTCAGATACGGCTCCATCAGCTTAAAGGATCTTTCCACCGACGCCGACACGAAGCTGCAATAGGCGCAGCGGGTGGGGCAGAAGGGGATACCGATGTATAGAGAGATGTCCTCGGGACGCAGGTCGCTCCTGGCCTTCAGGCCCGCCTCGGCGCTTTCCAGAGCCAGACGCCGCCGCGCCGGGGAGACACAGTATGTGTCCCGCAGCACCCGGTCCGCCTGGGCGGGGGTCATGCCGTCCTCCAGCATGGTCCGCACCAGCTTGGCCGGGCGGATGCCCGTCAGCGCGCCCCAGCTGGGCGTCACGCCGGTGACGTCCCGGGCCGCCCGGAAGAAGGACAGCTTCAGCGCACGCTGACGCAGGCGTTCCCGTTCGTATGCGTCGGAAACGCCTGCGGTCCGAACGCGGGCCTCGCCCCGCGCCGTTTTGCCGCCATAGGTCAGCGTCGTGACCCCGGTGGCGTATGCATTGCCCTCGTGCAGCGTGACCTCCGCGTGGCTGTCCCCGTCCTCGCCCTCATATACCGGGCGCTCCTCCGGGAAAAAGGCCAGCAGGCTCTGCTCGATGGCGTAGCGGTCCTCGTGACCGCGAAAGTTCAGCTTCATTGCGCCGTCCCCTGCCGCATATAGGGGTTCATGCGGCGCTCAAAGTCCAGCGTCGTCTCCCGGTCATGGCCGGGCAGGACCCGCCAGTCGCCCTCCAGCGCCGCCAGACGGCCCAGAGAGGCGAGCATTTTGGGATAGCTGCCGCCGGGGAAGTCGCAGCGCCCGCAGGAGCAGCGGAACAGGGTGTCCCCGGCAAAGATCACGTGCTCCCGGTCCAGCAGCAGACACACGGAGCCCTCGGAATGGCCCGGCGTCTCCATGACCCGAAGGGACAGCCCGCCCAGGGGCAGCACGTCGCCCTCCTTATAGTACCGCTGGTGCTGCTCGTCCACCCGGGTGAACAGCAGCTCGCCGCCCCGCCCGGCCACGCTGTCCTTCTCGTGGATGTACACCGGCACGTCCGGGTATTTTTCCAGCAGAGGCCGCACGGCGGAGGTGTGGTCAAAGTGTCCGTGGGTCAGCAGGATATATTTGAGCGCGCAGCCGCTTTGGCGCACCAGCTGCTCTACCCGGGCGGCATCGTCGCCGGGGTCGATCAGGGCGCAGACGCCCGCGTCCTCGTCGCACAGCAGATAGCAGTTGGTCATGATGGGGCCCACTTGCAGTGTTTTGATGGTCATGGTGTCCTCCTTACAGAGTGTCAGTGTCCAGAATGATGGTCAGCGGTCCGTCGTTCAGGCTGTCCACCTGCATATAGGCGCCGAATTCACCCGTCTCGGTGTGGAAGCCCTTGTCCCGGCACAGCTGCACGAACTTTTCGTACAGGGGAATGGCCACCTCCGGCCGCGCCGCCGCCAGAAAGTCCGGCCGCCGGCCCTTCTTGCAGTTGGCGTACAGGGTGAACTGGGACACGATCAGCAGCTCTCCGCCCACATCCGTCAGGCTGCGGTTCATCTTCTCGTTCTCGTCCTCGAAAATACGCAGGCCCGTCAGCTTGTCGGCCAGCTTTACCGCCTGGGCCTCGGTGTCCTCGTGGGTCACGCCCAGCAGCACCAAAAAGCCCTCGCCGATCTGTCCGATGACCTTGCCGTCTACGGAAACGCTGGCGTGCTTTACACGGGTCAATACAGCGCGCATAATTTGTTCTCCTTTATACAGATAGTATTCAAAAGCCTCGCAGAGTTCGCCGCCCGCAGGCGGCGAATCAATTTGATCATTTTTCCGGCGACATATGCGTCGGAAAAATTCTTCTCGGCCGCCAGTGTGCCCGAAGGGCGCGCAGTCGGCCGTAAACCTCATTGGCAGCAAAATCGTCAGATTTTGCGCCAGTTATTTTTATCCCGCCGGTCTTGTCACCCGCATAACGCCCGATATCTGCTCCAGCCGCCGCATGACGGTCCGCAGCTGCTCGCTGTCCGGCACGTCGATGTCCAGCGACAGCAGGGCAAAGCCGTCCGGTGTGCTCCGGGCATTCAGCGAGGAGACGTGGGTTTTGGTGCTGGACAGCACCGTGGACACATCCATGATGATGTTGATGCGGTCCTTGGCGGTGATCTCCAGCGTGGTGCGGTAGCTCTCCTTGGTGTCGCTGCCCCAGGAGACCTTGATCCACCGACCTGCCTCGCTGGGCCTGCGCCGGGCCGGGTCCGCGTTGGGACAGTCCGCCCGGTGCACGGAGATGCCGTAGCCGCGGGTGATGAAGCCCACAATATCGTCTCCCGGCACAGGGGTGCAGCACTTGGAGAACTTCACCAGGCAGTTGGTCAGCCCCTCTACCACGATCCCCTGCTCGCCCTTGGCCCGCTGGGGCACGGCGGGACGCATGAGCTGCGGCTGATCCGCCACGGGGACCTCCGCCTGCCGTTCCGTCTGGTGCTGGTGGATAATGCGCTGGATGTCCTCCCGCAGCCGGCCGACGACCTTCAGCGCGGAAATACCGCCGTAGCCGATGGCGGCGTACATATCGTCCAGTGACGTGAAGCACAGCTTCTTCAGCACGCCGGGCAGGTTCTCCTCGTTGGTCAGCTCCTTCAGCGTCACGCCGGTGCGCTTCAGCTCCGACTCAAAGCTCTGCCGCCCGTTGACGATGTTCTCGTCCCGCTTTTCCTTCTTGAACCACTGGCGTATCTTGCTGCGGGCGTTGCTGCTCCGGGCGATCTTCACCCAGTCGCGGCTGGGGCCGTGGGCGGATTTGCTGGTCATCACCTCCACCACGTCGCCGTTGCGGAGGTGGTAGTCGAACTGCACGATCCGCCCGTTGACCTTGGCGCCCACCATGTGGTTGCCGATGGCGGAGTGTATGGTGTATGCGAAGTCGATGGGCGTGGCCCCGGCCGGCAGGTTGATCACGTCGCCGTTGGGCGTGAACACGAACACCTCGTCGGCGAACATATCCACCTTCAGTGAGTGGATAAAGTCCTCGGCGTCGGCATCCTCCTGGTTTTCCAGCAGGCGGCGCACCCACTCATAGCTGCGCTCATCCCCGGCGCCCTGGCCGTTCTGCTTGTATTTCCAGTGGGCGGCCACACCGTACTCCGCCACCTCGTGCATCTCCTTCGTCCGGATCTGCACCTCGAAGGGGATGCCGCTTTCGCCCACCACCGTGGTGTGCAGGCTCTGGTACATATTGGGCTTCGGCGTGCCGATGTAGTCCTTGAACCGGCCCAGAATGGGCTTGAACAGGTCGTGGATAATGCCCAGCACGTTGTAGCAGTCCGCCACCGTGTCCACAATGACCCGGAAGGCGAACAGGTCGAACACATCGTCCAGGCTCTTGTTCTGGGTGTACATTTTGCGGTAGATGGAGTAGGGGTGCTTCATCCGGCCGTAGACCGTGGCGTCGATGCCCTCCTCCTTCAGCCGCGTGACGATACGGTCATGCACGGCGGACATGAACCCGTCGTACTCCGCGGCCTTTTCGTCCAGCGCCTCGGTGATCTCCCGGTAGCCCACCGGGTCCAGATACTTCAGCGACAGGTCCTCCAGCTCCCATTTCATCTTCTGCATACCCAGGCGATGGGCGATGGGGGCGTAGATCTCCATAGTCTCAAAGGACTTCTGCTTCTGCTTCTCCGGCGTCTGGTACTCCATGGTCCGCATATTGTGCAGCCGGTCGGAGATCTTGATGAGGATGACCCGGATGTCCTTGGCCATGGCCATGAGCATCTTCCGCAGATTCTCCATCTGCTCCTCTTCTTTAGAGGTGTAGTGGACCCGCGTCAGCTTGCTGACGCCCTCTACCAGGTCCGCCACCGTGGGGGAGAACAGCTTTGCCAGCTCCTCGTGGGTGGCGGTGGTGTCCTCGATGGTGTCGTGCAGCAGGGCCGCCACGATGGACTCCGTGTCCAGGTGCAGCTCCTCCGCCACGATCTGTGCCACCGCCAGGGGGTGTGTGATAAAGGGCGAGCCGTCCTTGCGGTTTTGCCCCGCGTGGTGGGCGTCGGCGAATTCATAGGCGGCGCGTATCTGGTCAAAGCCCGCCGCCGGGTTGTAGCCCTTTACCGTCTCCACAAGATGTTCGTATTGCTCCTGAGGTGTCACAGCGCACCGCCCCCCTTCTCGTTATCGTTTTGCAGCACGGTCATCAGCGGCGACTGGTCCAGCGCTACGTGCTGTCCCCGCCGCAGGTGCAGCGTGATGGCATCGCCGTTCAGCTGCCAGTCCAGTAATCCCCGTTCCCGGAACACCGCGGCGCACATGGCTGCCCGCAGTACCGGTTCCGTGCCGCCCAGCGCCGCCGCCATCAGCCGCAGCAGCGGCAAGCGGTCTGTGGTCAGCCCGTCCTCGGGCACGGTCCGGTCTAAAAACCGCCAGGCGGCGGCGAATTGCTCCCGGGTGGGCAGCGCCCGCCGCGCCTCCCGCAGGGAAACGGCCTTTCCGTCGGCGCACCGGTGGGCCAGTGTCAGCGCCTCCTGCTCCCGCCCGCTGGCGCAGAGGGAGGGCCGGATATCCACCATCTGCAGCTGCACCGTCCGGCTGCCCCGGAACTCATTGATCTGCAAATAAAATGCCGCGTCTACCCGGTCGCCCGGATGGCACTCGCAGCGCTCGGCCACGGTGGAGAAGAATATGCCGTCGAACTGGGCGCAGCCCTTGCCCAGCCGCAGCTTCAGGTGCCGGTTCTGGCCCACGTTCTGGGTCCGCAGCAGCGTGGCGCCCAACAGGCAGAACAGCGGCCTGGCGTTGCCGCTGCCGTAGGGCTCCAGAACGGACAGGGCCTCCAGCTCCTCCAGCGTCACCGCGGCGGGGTGGGCGATGGCCACATCGATCTCCAGCGCCGACTCCGGCTGCTGTCCGCCGCAGTAGCTGCGGGCGTATTCATTCATCCGGTCCCGGAAGGCCGGTATGTTGCTGCGGTCGATGGTAAAGCCCGCCGCCAGCTCATGCCCACCGAAGCCCAGCAGCAGGTCCTTACAGTTTTCCAGCGCGGCGAACAGGTTGAAGCCGCCCCAGCTGCGGCAGCTGCCCTTACCGGTGCTGCCGTTCAGATGGATCATAAAGCTGGGCCGGGAGTATTTTTCCGACAGGCGGCTGGCCACGATGCCCACCACGCCCTGGTGCCACCGGCTGCTCTCCAGCACCAGCGCGCTGCGCTGGCGCTCCGGCATCCGGTCGATCATCTCCTCCGCCTGGGTATAGATCTCCTGCTCCACGTTCTGGCGCTCCCGGTTCAGGGCGCACAGCTCCTTGGCCATGACCTCCGCCGCGGCGGGATCGGTGCACAGCAGCAGCTCCGCCGCCTTGTCCGCCGCGCCCATGCGTCCGGCGGCGTTGATCCGCGGCGCCAGCACAAAGCCGATCTGCACCGAGGAGATCTCTTTTCCGCTGAGACCTGCCTCCCGCAGCAGGGCGTGCAGGCCGATAAAGTCCGAGTGCTCCAGCGTGGCCAGCCCGCGGGAGACGATGGTGCGGTTCTCGCCGGACATCTGCATGACGTCCGCCACCGTGCCGATGGCTGCCAGCGTGCAGTACCGGGCAAAGAGGGGCTCCTCCCGATCCGGCCCGCCCAGGGCCAGCACCAGCTTCAGCGCCACGCCGCAGCCGGCCAGATGCTTGAAGGGATAGCCGCAGTCCGCCCGGTGGGGGTCCACCACGGCCACGGCCCGGGGCAGCGTCTCGCGGCACTCGTGGTGGTCGGTGATGACCACGTCCAGCCCCAGTGAGTTGGCGTAGTCCACCTCCTCCACACCAGTGATGCCGCAGTCCACCGTTATCAGCAGGCGTACGCCCTGGTCATACAGCCCCTTGATGGCGTCACAGCTGAGACCGTAGCCGTCCTCGATGCGCCGGGGGATGTAGTGCACCACGTCGGCGCCCCGGCTCTTGAGATAGTCTACCAGAATGCAGGTGGCGGTAATGCCGTCCACATCATAGTCGCCGAACACAGCGATCCTCTCGCCGTCCGCGATCGCCCGCTGTACGCGCGCCGCGGCCTTGTCCATGTCCCGCATCAGGAAGGGACTGATGGTCAGCTTGTCCTCGCGCTCCAGAAAGGCGGCGGCCTGCTCCGGCGTTTCGATGCCGCGGGCGGAGAGCACGGCGGCCACCAGATAGGGATAGCCTGCCGCGCGCAGACACGCCTGCGCCTCCGGCTTTTCCGGCGCGATATGCCACTTGCTGAACCGCACGGCGGTCACCTCCCTCTCTGCATGATAAATGGAACTTTCATCCCATGATAACATTACTAATACTTTATTATATCAACATCGTACAGAAAGGTAAAGAAAAAATTTCTTTTCCGCACCTGTTTGGAAAAGAAAACAACGGCTTGCAATCCGCGGCCATATGGTCTATGATGGATACAATACAGACAGAATCGAGGAACTGCTCATGCGCCCTGACGGAAAGCGAGTAAAGGACCTGCCCCCCATCGTGGCAGCCATCCCCTATATCATGCCCAAGCGGTATGACGCCTGGAACACCATCACCGAAAACATCGACGAGGAGGCCATCAAGGCCTATATCCGCGAAAAACGGCGCGCTGGGATCCGCATCAACCACATGGCGGTGATCATTGCTGCCTATTACAAGGCATATCAGACCAACCCCAAGCTCAACTGGTTCGTGGTCAACAGCCATCTCTATGAGCGCAACCATTTCTGCGTCTCCTTTGTCATCCTGAAAAAGCGGGCCGACGGCAGCCCGGATGAGACGACGCTGAAGATCTATCTGGAGCCTAAGGATACCATTTTCACCATCAACCAGAAGATCGCCGACGCCATCGCCGCCAACAGCCAGACGGAGCAGAAGAACAGCACCGACAAGTTCGCCAAGATGATGTTCTCCATCCCCGGCCTGCCCAAGTTCGTGATCTGGCTGGCCTACCATCTGGACAAGCACGGCCTGCTGCCCCGGAAGGTCATCGACCTGAGCCCCTTCCACACCAGTATGTTCATCACCAACCTGGCCTCCATCAAGACCAGCTACATTCACCACCACTGCTATGAGTTCGGCACCACCAGCGTGTTCGTCTGTATGGGCAAGCCGGTGCCCAACTACATGAACGGCGACCTGTCCAAGAAGATGATGCCCCTGGGCATCGTTATGGACGAGCGCATCTGCACTGGCTATGAGTACGCGGCCTTCTGCCACGACTTCCGCCGCTGCCTGCGGGACCTGACTTGCCTGGAGGCGCCCTTCGACGGCAGCGCCCCGGCGGATATGCCGCAGGCGGAGGACGCGGCCCCCGCCGAAGAATAAGTACAGGAAATACAAACAGCCCCGGAGCATTGCTCCGGGGCTGTTCTCTGTCTGTTACCAGTTGTCCTCGCCAAAGGGGTCATGGGGACGGAATTGACCGTCGTCCTCCGGCCGCGGCGGGAAGAATCCCACGCCCTTGATCTTTTTGATCTCCTGGAAGAAGGCGATATTGGCCTGTGCCCGATAGGGCGCCACCCAGATCTCCAGAATGCCCAGCGTCAGACCCACCAGAATATTCCACCCGATAAAGCTCAGGTCCAGCACGAACAGCTGCCACTTGAAGCCCCGGGTCTGGGCCGTGCTCATGTTGAGGGCCTCCATGATGCCGATCTCCGGGTTTTCGCACAGGTTCAGCATGGCAAAGCGGTAGCGGTAGGCCGCCACGATCCCGGGGATCACCAGCAGCAGTGTCCACAGAGAGATGAAGATGACCTGCACGACGTACAGCAGAATGATCTTCCCGGCGAAGGCGAAGCCGTCGAACAGCGTGACATAGGGCATCTCCTCACCGCGGCGGATGCCCAGGTGATACAGGGACGCACCGACGCTGAGCACCACGCCCAGCAGTGTGCACACGATGGACACGAACCACACCGCAAAAGCGGGGAACGCACGGTGCAGCGCCAGGAAGCTCAGATCCATATCGAACCGCAGGGAGTAGACATAGGCGAACTCGTCGTCCATCTGCACATAGTCGCTGATGCCGTTGATGACGAACATGATGGCCAGCAGTACCAGCGTGAACAGGTAAGGGCTGACCCGTGCGGTCTTCAGCAGCGCCTTGGACTCCCGCTTCAGGGAACCACGGTCAAGTACCATACTAAAATACCATCCTTTCGGAATAGAGTTTGATATCCGGAGGAGGATCGTCTGCCGCGGGGCAGGAAGTTTTTCCCGGCGGCATCTGTCCTCCTACCGTATAGTGTAGCACAGCCGCCCGCAAAACACAAGAGGCGGTCTTTGCCGGTGAAGTTTTCGACAAAAACCGCAAAAAAACGTGGGAATTTCAACGCGGGGCTGGACAAGAGAAAAGTTTTGTTGTAATATTTAAGACAGTATGCGGTGGCATAGCGCCACCCGGTAGTAAGATGAGGTGAAGACAATGGCACAAGCATTCTTTGGCGGCGTTCATCCCAACGACATGAAAGCCGCAACCAATGAAAAGGCCATCGAAAAGCTGGCAGCGCCGGCTGAGGTGGTCATTCCCATGTCTATGCACATCGGTGCGCCTTGCAAGCCTATTGTAGCGGTGGGCGACAAGGTTAAAATTGGACAGAGGATCGGCGAACCCGGCGGATTTGTTTCCGCACCCATCCACGCCAGCATCTCCGGCACGGTCAAGGCCGTGGAGCCCCGTCCCTTCTCTATGGGCGGCAAGATGATGTCCGTGGTCATTGAAAACGATTTCCAGGATGAGGTCTCCGAGGAAGTCAAGCCCGTGGCGGACCCCGACAGCCTGACCCCCGAGCAGCTGGTGGAGATCGTCAAGAACGCCGGCATCGTCGGCCAGGGCGGCGCAACGTTCCCCACTCACGTGAAGATCAGCTCCGGTCTGGGTAAGGTGGACTATGTGATCATCAATGCCGCGGAGTGCGAGCCGTACATCACCGGCGACCACCGCACCTGTCTGGAGCGTCCGGAGCAGGTCATCAAGGGCGCGACCCTGCTGGCCAAGTGCTTCGGCGTGGATAAGGTGTACATCGGCATCGAGGCCAACAAGCAGAACGCGGCTGACGTCCTGAACGCCAAGATCGCGGAGCTGAACGCCCCCGTGGTGGTGGAGGTCCTGCACACCCGTTACCCCCAGGGCGCTGAAAAGCAGCTGGTCCAGGCCGTCTCCGGCCGTCAGGTGCCCAGCGGCAAGCTGCCTGCCGACGCGGGCTGCTGCATCTTCAACCTGAATACCACCTGCGCCATCTACCGCGCGGTGTATGAGGGTATGCCCGTGGTCAACAAGATCGTCACCGTCTCCGGTTCCGGCGTCATCGAGCCCAAGAACATCGAGTGCCCCATCGGCACCCCCATTACCAAGCTGTTTGACGCCTGCGGCGGCCTGAAGGACGAGACCTACAAGCTCATCATGGGCGGCCCGATGATGGGCCTGGCCCAGTACGACGTGGACGTCTCCGTGGGCAAGGGCACCGGCGCCATGCTGGCCTTCGCCGACAAGGAGGAGCAGTACGTCGAGGATCCCCAGTGCATCCGCTGCGGCAAGTGCGTGGGCGTGTGCCCCATCCGTCTGGAGCCCATCTTCATGTACAAGTACCTGATGAAGGGCGACGTGGACACCTGGCAGAACGTGCTGCACGGCATGGACTGCATCGAGTGCGGCGCCTGCACCTACACCTGTCCGGCCCGCCTGCCTCTGACCCATGCGTTCCGCCTGGGCAAGCAGGAGGTCAACAATGCGAGAATGGCCGCCAAGGCCAAGGCGGAGGCCGAAGCGAAGGCCGCTGCCGAAAAGAAGGAGGCGTAAACCATGACTGATTACAAGAATCTCAAGCTGATCGCGTCCTCCTCCCCCCACATCCGTTCCAACGAGGATACCCGCAGCATCATGCTGGACGTGATCATCGCGCTGCTGCCCGCGCTGGCCTGGAGCGTGTACTGCTTCGGCTGGAAGGCCCTGCTGCTGACCGCTGTTTCCGTGGTGTCCTGCGTGTTCTTTGAGTGGGCCTACCGCAAGGCCATGAAGAAGTCCTGCATGGTGGGCGATCTGTCTGCCGTGGTCACCGGTATCCTGCTGAGCTTCGTGTGCCCCGTTGATCTGCCCTGGTGGGTCATCATCATCGGTGCGTTCTTCTCCATCGTTGTGGTCAAGCAGCTCTACGGCGGCATCGGCTGCAACTTCCTGAACCCCGCGCTGGCGGGCCGTGCGTTCCTGCTGGCCAGCTATGCCACCTGGATGACCACCTGGGCTATCCCCCAGATCCGTCCCGATGTCACCTCCGCCGCCACCCCCATGGCCATTATGAAGGAGGGCACCGAGGAGGCGTTCACCACCCTGATGAGCAACTACTCCATCGGCGATATGTTCCTGGGCAAGATCGGCGGCTCCCTGGGCGAGGTTTCCGCCCTGTGCCTGCTGGTGGGCGGCGTCTACCTGCTCATCCGCAAGGTCATCTCCTGGCAGATCCCCGTGGCGTACATCGGCACCGTGGCCATCCTGACCCTGATCGCGGCGCCCGCCGGCATCGACAACGTGCAGTATATGCTGTACAACGTCTTCGGCGGCGGCCTGATGCTGGGTGCCATCTTCATGGCCACCGACTATGCCACCTCCCCCGTCACCAAGCCCGGCCAGCTGATCTTCGGCCTCGGCTGCGGTCTGCTGACCTGCTTCATCCGCCGCTTCGGTTCCTATCCCGAGGGCGTCTGCTATTCCATCCTGATCATGAACTGCACCACCTGGCTGCTGGATAAGTACATCCGTCCCGTCATCTATGGTGCGCCCAAGAAAGAAAAGAAGGAGGCGGCGAAATAATGAAGATCTCCGGTAAGTTTATCCTCAAGGTCGCCGGCACCTTGACCGTTATTTCCCTCGTTGTGGCCGCCCTGCTGGGCCTGGTCAACAACATCACCGCCGACAAGATCGCGGCCATTGACGCCGAGAATACCAAGATCGCCATGAGCGCCGTCGCCCCCGAGGGCAGCGAGTTCGGCGACAAGATGGACATCACCGACGACATGACCGCCGCTGCGGCCGCCCAGGGCGGCAAGCTGGTGGAGCTGTACCCCGTGACCAACGGCGGTGCGGAGGCAGGCTATGTTATGAAGATCTCCGCCTCCGGCTCCCAGGGCAGCATCGTGATGATGGTGGGCGTGGACGCCGATAAGGCCATCACCGGCATTTCCGTGGTCAGCCATTCCGAGACCTCCGGCATCGGCACCAAGGTCGTGGGCAACGAGCCCAACGCCGCCGGCGAGCCGGTCCTGGATCAGTTCATCGGTGAAAGCGGCGCGGGCTCCCTGGTGGTGGGCAAGAACATCATCGCTGTGTCCGGCGCTACCGTTTCCACCAAGGGCATCAACATGGGCGCCAACGCCGCCCTGGCTGTTGCCGAGCTGCTGGGCTAAGAAAGGAGGAGCTGCAACATGAATTTCGGTAAGCAACTGAAAGAGGGCCTCATCACACAGAACCCTGTGCTGGTGCAGGTGCTGGGTATGTGCTCCACCATGGCCATCACCACGTCGTTCTTCAACGGCCTGGGCATGGGCG
>ERZ808246.667-NODE-667-length-27594-cov-3.661607_pt1 | contig 27594 bp, 26 predicted proteins | sample MGYA00521083_ERZ808246 | MGnify/ENA primary metagenome ERZ808246 (study PRJEB31516, sample SAMN03275577) | gut metagenome | biome: mammalia-associated habitat; material: feces | host: Papio cynocephalus | place: Kenya | collected 2012-07-07 ...
CCTGCGGATTTCCCCAGCGGATATTGTCCTCGATCGTGCCCGAGAACAGCTCGCTTTTCTGAAGCACAAAACCGATTCTCCCGCGCAATGCTTCCAGATCATATTCCCGCACGTCTTTGCCGTCCAACAGAACGTGTCCGTCGGTGACATCATAAAAGCGGTCAATCAGATTGACCAAAGAAGTTTTTCCCGAACCGGTCGCGCCGATAATAGCGACGGTCTCTCCGGGTTTCACTTCAAAATTCACATTTTTCAGCACCAAATCCTCCGAAGCGTTCGGGTAGCGGAAGCTGACATTTTCAAATTTCACGTCTCCCGGACGACGGGCGCCTTCAAAGCTCCCGCCGACCACGGTCGGTTCGGTTTCCAGAATTTCACGGATACGGTCTGCCGACGCCGAAGCGCGCGACAGCATCTGGAAAATGCCCGATACCATCATAATCGACATCAGAATCTGCGTCACATACGTGATTGCCGCCATAATATCGCCGGGCTTCATTGCCTGTGCCTCTGCCTGCAATCCGCCGACAAAAATAATCACGACCACGACGACGTTCATCACAATCATCATCAGCGGCATGGCGATTGCCATCAGCCGCTGTACCTGATAGTTCACGCGGATCAGCTCGTCATTGGCATCCTGAAAGCGCTTCTCCTCGTAATCCTCACGCACGTAGGCTTTCACCGTCCGTGCGCCGGTGACGTTTTCCTGCACCACCGAGTTGACGCGATCCAGCTTTTCCTGCACCTGCAAAAACAGCGGCGATGCTTTTTTCAGCACCACGGTGATCAGAATCAGCTGCACCGGAAGTCCGCAGAGCAGCACGGTGCCGAAATTGACATTCAGGGTCAGTGCCATGATAAAGCCGCCGACAAAAAACACAGGAGCGCGAATGACCATCCGCAAAATCATCTGCACGGCGTTCTGCACCATGGAAATATCATTGGTCAGACGCGTGACCAACGATCCCGTGGTAAACTTGTCCGTTTGTTCCAGCGAAAGGCTCATCACGCGGCGGAACACGTCGTTTCGCAGATCCGTTCCGAAGTTCTGCGAGGCAATTCCCGCAAAAACCGACGACAGCATTCCCGCCAGTGCGCCCACCAGCGCGGTCGCCAGCATCAGAAGTCCGGTGCGGAGAATCACGCTCATGTTCTGCCCGAGCACGCCCTCATCCACGATGGTGGACATCAGATCGGGAAGTGCCAGGTCGCACAGCACCTCTCCCGCCATTACCAACGGAGACAGCAGCGCACAGAGCCAGTAGGGTTTGAGATAGCTTGACAGTTTCACTCGCATAAGTCCGGATTCTCCTTTGCAAAGGTGTCATAGATTTTCCGCATGATCGGTGTCAGCACGGCAATTTCCTCTTCGGTGAGATTTTTCACAAAAAGCTCGTCGTTTTCCCGCACCGTTTTTCCGATCTCCTCGTCAATCCTTTTTCCCTTTTCCGTCAGCTCCACCAGAATCTTGCGCTGATCGTCCGCACTCTGATGTCTGGTCACGATGCCGTCCTTCTCCATGTTCTGAAGAGCAACGCTGACGGTCGGGGAGCTGCGGTTGGTTGCCGCTGCAATTTCATTCTGCGTTTTCAGACCCTTATGTGCCAGCTCGAAAATAATCCGATGATAGCCAAACTGCAATCCCAAGGCTTCCGACTGCCGCCGCATACGGTCGTGCATCATTTTATGAATATCCATAAACAGCACGCAAAGCGGCTTTTCCTGCTCCATAAAATCGCTCCTTTTGTTAAATTAGTTAGCAAACTAAATAAATTTTAGCTTTATTTTTTTGTTTTGTCAAGGGCTTTTTTCCTTATTCGCACACTTTTTACATCGCAGGCGTTTGTCTGGCAATTGCGGCACACGTTTTTGCCTTTCATATTCTTTCCCGTTGAGAACACAATAACAGTGTCATCACTTTTGCAAGGAGTTCATTATGAAACATTTCATTAAAAAATTCACAGCCGCCGCCGCCGCTGTGCTCACGGTTTGTTTCACAGCGGTGGCAGGTTACCGTTTTTCCCTTCCCGAAACCTTTTTAGTCACCCGCGGTCAGGAATTTACCCTGAATCAATCCGCCGTCACCTGCACCCGTCAGCGCGGCGAACACATCAGTGTCGGAGATTCCCGCGACAGCGCGCTTTCGTATAACGTTTCGCTCAAGCTCTTCGGCTTCATGCCGATCAAGGATGTATCCGTGCAGGTCGTGGACCGTCCCACGCTCACCGTCTGCGGTACGCCGTTCGGCATTAAAATGTTTACCAAAGGCGTGATGGTGGTTGCCGTCAGCGACGTGGAATCCGGCGGAAAATCCATCGCTCCTGCTACGGCCGCCGGTCTGCGTGTCGGCGACATTCTCCTCAGTGCAAACGGGCAGGAAATTCAATCCAACGAACACATTTCCAAAATCATTGCATCTTCTCAAGGAAAAGAAATTACCCTTCGTGTCCTGCGCAGTGAAACGGAGTTTACCCTTTGTCTGAAACCGCTGTTGTCCGATCTTGACCACACCTACAAAGCAGGCATATGGGTGCGCGACAGCTCCGCAGGCATCGGCACTGCCACCTTCTACGACTCCTCCACCGGACTTTTTGCGGGACTCGGACACGCCATTTGCGACGTGGACACTGGGGAACTGCTTCCCCTTTCCTCCGGTGAAATTGTGGATGTCAGCATTCTGGGCATTACCAAAGGAAAATGCGGCACACCCGGCGAGCTGATCGGTACCTTCGCCAGCCGCAAGGGATTCGGCACACTGTATGCCAACTCCGCTTCCGGCGTTTTCGGTCACGCGGATCGCTGTCCCGTGGTCGGAAGTTCCCCGGTCAAGCTGGCGCTGAAGCAGGAAATCCACGAAGGAAAAGCCACGGTATTGACCACGTTGGACAAAAACACCGTGGAAGCCTTTGAAATTGAAATCGAAAAGATCAGTCTCTCTGCCAACAACCCGACCAAAAACATGGTCATCAAAGTCACCGATCCGGATTTGCTGGAACGCACGGGCGGCATCGTGCAGGGCATGAGCGGCTCGCCCATTCTCCAGGACGGACAGTTGGTCGGCGCGGTCACCCACGTTTTTGTCAACGATCCCACCAAAGGATTTGCAATTTTCGCAGAAAATATGTATACTGCCATGCTATCCTTCCTCGGCGATCCCTCCTAAAAAACCTTTTGCATGGATATTCTGTCATCCTCCTGCGAATTTCGTCAGAGTTTTCAGGGAAATAATTTGAAAATTTTGCATTTTCCTTCCTTGTGATACCTCAAAAAATAACATATTATAGTACTCTATGTCGAATGAAGCAAAATTCTACTCAACGGACTAATTAATTTTTCACAAGGTTTTTCCAACATTTTATACGACTGTTGTACAACTTACAAAAGAATTTTCACCGTTTTGCTCTTTTTCGCCTTTTTTCGACACGAGACGTGAATTATTATTTGATGCACCCGGGAAGTAAACGGCTTTTTCCCCCTTGAAACTGACGGGTTTCTGTGCTACCATGAATAGGCACTAAAAAATGAGGAGGAAAATCACATGTCTTGCAAAGAAAAAATCCTATTTGTCGAAGATGACGCCCAATTCGTAACATCTTGCCGTAAGCTCCTTCAGGCTAAAAACGTAGCGTCGGTCTTCTGCGAAAACAATTCCGTTTCCGTGGTCAACGCCATTTACAATGAAGCGCCCACTTATGTAGTATTGGATGTCTTTCTTCCGGGATTTGATGCAATCGGCATCATGAAGAGCATCAACTCCGGAAGTCTTGCGAAAAAGCCGAACTTCATCGTTCTTTCCGGCTTCGACACGCCGGTTCTCCGTCAGGAGCTGAAAGCCGCCGGTGCCTTCTACTTCTTCATCAAGCCCGTGGAGCCTGCCATTCTCTGCGAACGGATTCTTGATTTTTGCGCCATCTGCGGAGAAGCAGCAGCGTCGGCTTCCAAGACGGAAAAATTCGATGTGGAAACGGCGGTAACCGAAATCATTCATCAAATCGGCGTTCCCGCCCACATTAAAGGTTATCATTATCTGCGCGAAGCAATTCTTCTCTCAATCGGAAACACGGAATATCTGCACGCCGTCACCAAGCTGTTGTACCCCAGTGTCGCCAAACGCTTCAACACCACGCCGTCGCGTGTTGAACGCGCCATCCGCCATTCCATCGAAGTGGCATGGGATCGCGGCGATGTGGATGTGCTCAATTCTTATTTCGGATACACCATTCAAAACTCCCGCGGAAAGCCCACAAATTCCGAGTTTATCGCGATGATCACCGACAAAATGCGTCTGCAAATGAAGGCTATGCACTGAAACTCCTCTGTTTTTGCACAAATTCGTCACAAAAAAGAACCTCCCATGGTAAAACTACCATAGGAGGTTTTCTTGTACCGAAAAGCCGCGGTCACCCGGAAAAGCGGAACAAACTTACCGCCTCTGCGTATGCCGTCAGCGGACTCCCCACACTTCTTCGCTCTCGCAGGCTTTGGGGCGTCCCATAAGCTGCTCGATCACTTCCCGCGGCGAACGGTTTTCGTAAAGAATCTGATACACGCCGCTGATGATCGGCATTTCCACGCCCGTCTGCTGCGCCAGCCGATAAGCGCTCTCGGAAGCAATATACCCTTCCACCGTCATTCCGATGCGGGCGATTGCCTCTTTTGCGGGAACGCCTTCTCCGATCAGAATTCCTGCCCGACGATTGCGCGAGTGCATACTGGTGCAGGTGACGATCAGGTCGCCGATGCCCGTCAGTCCGGAAAACGTGGACGAACGTGCGCCCATCGTCACGCCCAACCGCGATATTTCCGCCATGCCGCGGGTCATCAGTGCCGCTTTGGTATTGTCGCCGTAGCCGAGTCCGTCGATGATTCCCGCTGCCAGTGCAATGATATTTTTCAACGCGCCGCCCAACTCCACGCCGACCACGTCGTCGTTGCAGTAAATCCGCAGATTGCGGTTCATCATCAGATGCTGCACCGTCTCCGCCGCACGGTCATGTCCCGCCGCCACCACGGTGGTGGGCATTTCACGACCGACCTCTTCCGCGTGCGACGGTCCCGAAAGCACCACGATCTCACAATCGGGCAATTCCTCTTTCAGCACCACCGACAGGCGCTTGAGCGTGTGCGGTTCCAAGCCTTTTGCCACATTGACTGCCACGGCGTGCGGATTGATTTTTCCCGCAATTCTTTTGGCAGTCTCCCGCACCGCAAACGACGGCACGGCAAGCACTGCCATTTCCGCGCGCTCCACGCACGAAAGATCGTTTGTCAATTCCACTTCCTTCGGAATGGCAATTCCCGGCAGCAATTTTTTGTTTTCTCCGTCTGCCTTCAGCGTCCGGATTTCTTCTTCAAACAACGACCACAGGGTAACCCGATGTCCCATTCTTGCTTCGTGAACCGCCAGTGCCGTTCCGAAGCCTCCTGCTCCTAAAATGACCACTTCCGCCATGTTCGTTTCCTTTCTTTACAAGCTCATTACCAGAGCGCTGATTGCGAAAATCACAGCAAAATACAGCACAATCAGCAACGCTGCCACCAGCAGCACACTGCGGCGGTCGGTTCTTCCGGCAACCGCCAATGCGTTGCAGTAATCCGCCGCATCGGGTGTATAATCGGGAATCCGCCGACGAACCTCGGAAATCTTCTTATATATATGATCGGTATACAACCGATTGGCAAACAGTCCGCTGAGCACCATCACTCCAAGATACACATACCGTGAAATCATGCAGATCATCATCAGCGTTTCCGTGCCTTCCGTGCTCATCTGACTCCACAGAAACTGTCCTTCCAGCAATGCCGTCGGGTTTTTGAGCATGATCTCATAGCTGAGCAAAAACATCGGTGCCAATACTGCCAGAAACAGCACCAGAAGTGCAGTGCCGATGCCGTACATCTTCCGATTGAAATAATAAAAGAACCCGCCGATGCACGCCGCCCAGTTCCACGACACGGTTTTGTCCTGTGTTTTCAGTTCTTTGATCCGCGGCACATAGTAAAACGAATTTTCACCGACAAACACCGCCAGTTCCTTTGCCGTCACGCCGTCGATTTCCTCTTCCGGCGACACACCGCCGAACGGCGTGGTGAAAGGATTGACGGGAATCGGTCCGTATTCGCCGAAAAACGGATTTTCCCCGTTTTCTTCCGGCTGCGCCATGCGCAGCGGATACCCGCAGACCTGGCAGAAAATTCCGTCCTGCGGGTTGTTTGCCCCGCATTTCGGACATTTTCTTCCGTCCTCCTGCGCTTCCTGTTGCTCCTTTTCTTCCTCTTTTTTCTCCCAGTTCATGCCCGCCGCGTGCTCCGCCTCAAAAAAGCATTTTCCGTTTGCCTGCCAGCAGGCTCTGTGATGCGGTGTTCCGCATTCGGGGCACACGACCACATCGTCCTGTTCGGTGAACTTTTTATGGCACACCGGACATTCCTGATTTTCGTATCTTGTCATATCCGCTCCGTTCCGTCGCAATTTTGCAACCGATCCGTTTTTTATTATTGTAGCTATTATACCACTGTTTTTTGCGAAATAAAAGGGATGATCTCTCATTTTTTTGTGAATCATTTATGAACATTTCCTCTTGCAATTTTTCGGGGAAATGTTATCATAATATCAGTAAATGAAAAAGGGTGATTTCATGCTCACTTATCAAGACATCCGCGGCAATGCCGCCATCAACACTTATATCCGCAAAGCCGATGAAGCGCTTGCCTCTCTCGGATACACCGAACACAGCTTTCCTCACGTGACCAAATGCGCTTCCAAAGCAAGCGAAATTCTCGAAACCCTGGGTTTTGACGAACGCACCTGCGAGCTGAGCCGCATTGCCGCCTATATGCACGACATTGGCAATATCGTCAACCGTATCGACCATGCGCAGAGCGGCGCGATCATGGCGTTTCGTATTCTGGACAAGCTGGACATGGACCCGGAGGAAATCGCCGTGATTATTTCCGCCATCGGCAACCACGACGAATCCACCGCTTCCCCGACCGATCCGATTTCCGCCGCCCTGATTCTTGCCGACAAAAGCGACGTGCGCCGTTCCCGTGTACGCAACACGGATGCCACGTCCTTTGATATTCACGACCGCGTGAACTTTGCCGCCGTGGAATCCGACCTGCACTTCACGGACGGCAACCGTTCCATTGAGCTGAGCATCACGATCGACACCGAAATTTCTTCGATCGTCAATTATTTTGAAATTTTTCTCAACCGTATGCTCCTGTGCAAACGGGCGGCGGAATTTCTCAACATCCGTTTCAAACTCAACATCAACGGGATGAATCTGCTGTAAAGGGCTTTTGTTCATGAATTACGAAGAAACACTGAATTTTATTCATTCTCTTGACCGCTTCGGTTCCCGCCCGGGTCTGGAGCGCATCCGCGAGCTTCTCGAACGACTCGGCAATCCGCAGAACCGCTGCCGCTGTATTCACGTGGCAGGCACCAACGGCAAAGGTTCGGTGACCATGTATTGCTCCCATGTGCTGAAAACGGCAAGCTACCGTGTGGGAACCTATATTTCTCCCTTTGTGGTCGATTTCCGCGAGAGAATCCAATATAACGGCGAGTACATTTCCAAGGACGATCTGTGCCGTATTGTCGGCGATCTTTTGCCGCATTACGAAGCCATGAAGCGTGACGGGAAGCAGATCACGGAATTTGAACTGATCACTGCCGCCGCGTTTTGTTTTTTTGCCGAAAAATGCTGTGACGTTGTATGTCTGGAAGTCGGCATGGGCGGAAGGTTTGATGCCACCAATGTGATTGAAAAACCGCTGGTGTCGGTGATTTGCTCCATCAGCCTGGATCACACCAAAATTTTGGGAGACACGGTGGAAAAAATTGCGTTTGAAAAATGCGGAATCCTCAAAAATGGTTGTCCTGCGGTAAGTTATCCGCTGCAAACAGACGGCGTATTGGCGGTTATTATGGAGCAGTGCGCGCGGAAAGGCTGCAAGCTGCATCTTCCCTCCGCCGCTGCCGTTCACATCTGCGACGACCGTCTTTTTCACCTGTCCTTCACCTATGACGGCATGAATTTCACGCCCAGACTTCTGGGAACACATCAGATTTATAACGCCGTTACCGCCGTGGAAGCCCTCAAATGTCTGCGGACACAGGGATTCACGCTGGAAAACGGACAAATCGAAAGCGGCATTTCCGAAACGGTCTTTCCCGCACGCATGGAGGTGCTTTCCTCCGATCCGCCCGTCATCGTGGACGGCGCGCACAATCCTTCCGGCATTGCTTCCCTTTGTGACAGCATCCGGAAGCTGCCGCAAAAACCGATTCTTGTGATGGGGATGCTGGCGGATAAGGATTATCATGAAGCGGTCAGGGAAATTGCTCCGCTTGCCGAAAAGTTTTTTGCCGTCACCCCCGACAACCCGCGCCGTCTGGACTGCCGTACCCTTGCCGGGTGCGCCGCTGCCTACACCGATGCCGAAGCCTTTGACGACCCGCGAGCTGCCGTCCGCAAGGCACTGAATGCGGCGGGACACGACCGCGCCGTGATTCTCTGCGGCTCGCTCTATCTGGCAAGCACCCTGCGTCCGATTGCCGCGGAGGAACTCAAGCACCATGTATGAAGCGGTATATCATATAGAAAAAGCATACGACGGAATGACGGTCAAGGATTTTCTCAAAAAAATTCACGGATACTCCACCCGACAGATCATCCGCATCAAAAAGGACACGGATGCCATCCGTCTGAACGGAAAACACGTGTTCGTGGTCGTCACTTTGCATGAAACTGACAAGCTGGTGATTCGCCTCCGGGACGAAGAAAAAGACGTGCCGCTTCTGGACACCGCCGTGCCGATTGCGTTTGAAAACGAGGACGTCATCGTGTTCGACAAGCCGCCGTTCATGCCCTGCCATCCATCCAAGCTGCACCCCGATGACACGCTTGCCAACGCATTTGCCACGCTGATGAAAACACGCGGAGAAACGCTGACCTTTCGCTGTGTCAACCGTCTCGACCGCGACACCTCGGGACTGGTGGTAGTGGCAAAAAACCAACTGACCGCTTCCCTGCTCGGAAAAACCACGCAAAAGGAATACTGTGCCATTGTCTGCGGGAAGGTGGACGACAACGGCTGCATCGATGCCCCGATCGGGCGGGATCACGAATGGGAAATCACGCGGAAAGTGATGGAAAACGGGCAGCGGGCAGTCACGCATTATGAATGTTTATGCAAAAGCAATGAATATTCATACGTGCGTATTCATCTGGAAACCGGCCGCACCCACCAGATCCGCGTCCATTTTGCCCACATCGGGCATCCGCTCGTAGGCGATGAACTGTACGGCGGAAACCATTCGATCCTCCTGCGGCACGCATTGCACTGCCGTCAGGTGCGCTTTATCACCCCGTCGGACGGGCAGGAACACGTCGTCACCTCGCCACTTTTCGACGATATGCACAAATTGCTGGCTTCCGAAGGTCTGGTTCTGTGAAAATGTATAAATATTGAATTTTCTTTCATTTTTTCGCAATTTCCTCTTGCATTATGCAAAAAAACGTGTATAATTATACTCATCAACAACACGAACACGTGTGAAAATTTGGAGGAAAAGAAAATGAAAAAGATTCTCGCATTGCTCTCCGCACTGACCCTTACCTTTGCTTTTGCTTCCTGCGGCGACAGCACAGCTAACACTTCTTCGACCAACGACAACAAAACCGGGAGTTCCGAAGTTGTGGTTTCCGAAGCAAATTCCGAAGAAAGCTCTGAAGAAACCACCGCAAAGACCACACTGATCATGGGAACCAACGCCACCTTCCCGCCCTATGAATATGTAGAGGGTGACAAGATCGTCGGCATCGACGCGGAAATCGCGGCAAAGATCGCAGAAAAGCTCGGCATGACGCTGGAAATCCAGGACATCGACTTTGACGCCATCCTCGGTTCCGTTCAGACCGGAAAGATTGACTTCGGTATGGCAGGCATGACCGTCACCGAAGACCGTCTCAAGAGTGTAAACTTCACCACTTCCTATGCTAAGGGTGTTCAGGTTGTCATCGTGAAAGACGGCGGCAAAGTGACAAGCCTTGACGATCTCGCAAAAGACGGCATCCTCATCGGCGTTCAGCAGAACACCACCGGCGACATCTATGCTTCCGAAGATTACGGCACTGACAAAGTCGTTCAATACAAGAACGGTCCGGATGCTACCGCAGCACTGGTTGCCGGCAAGATTGATGCCGTGATTATCGACAAAGAGCCTGCAAAATCCTATGTTGCCGCCAACACCGGTCTGAGCATTCTGGACGCTTCCTATGCCGATGAAGACTATGCCATCTGCGTTGCCAAAGACAACGACGAGCTGCTTGCAAAGATCAACACCGCCCTGGAAGAACTGATTGCCGACGGCACTGTCAAGACAATTGTTGACAAATACATCCCCGCGAACTGACCCCTTCCGACTCCCTGAGGCAGGACGCCTGACGTCCTGCCTTTCCCCATTTTTCCTCGGAAAGGATGAACCCAATGGAACAACTGTGGCAAAATATCATGACGTGGTTTGACAGCGTGAAGGCGGATTTCATTCTGAACTTCATTGAAAAAAACCGTTGGAAGCTGTTGACGACCGGACTGAAAAACACACTGATCATCACGGTTTTTGCCCTGCTGGTCGGCGTGGTGATCGGCGTCCTTGTGGCGACGATCCGCTCTTCTTACGACAAAACCGCCGACGATCTGCACGGCTTCGGGAAAGGCGTGCTTTCGTTTCTCAACGCGCTGTGCAAAATTTATCTGACGGTCATCCGCGGCACCCCTGTGGTGGTTCAGCTGCTGATCATGTATCTGATTATCATGGCAAATGTGCGCAATTCTCTGTATGTTGCCATTGCCACCTTCGGCATCAACTCCGGTGCCTATGTCGCGGAAATCATCCGCGCGGGCATCGCTTCCATTGACGCCGGGCAGATGGAAGCCGGACGCAGTCTGGGATTCGGCTACATCAAGACTATGACCTACATCATTATCCCGCAGGCGTTTAAAAACGTCCTGCCTGCCCTGCTCAACGAGTTCATCGCTTTGCTCAAGGAAACCTCGGTTGCCGGTTACGTCGGCATCCGCGATCTGACCAAGGCGGGCGAATCCATCCGCGGACAGACGTTCTCGGCGTTTATGCCGCTGATTTTTGTCGCGTTGGTTTACCTCGGCATGGTCATGCTGCTGACGTGGCTTGTAGGCAAGCTGGAAAGGAGGCTGCGCAAGAGTGATCACCGTTAAAGGACTGAAAAAGAGCTTCGGAGACAACGAAGTACTGAAAGGTATCGACTACGAAATCAAAAAAGGCGAAAAAATCGTCATCATCGGACCGTCCGGTTCGGGAAAAAGCACCTTTTTGCGCTGTCTGAATCTGTTGGAGCGTCCAACCTGCGGAGATGTGTTTATCGACGGACAGAAAATCACCGATCCGAAATGTGACATCAACATGGTTCGGCGCAAAATGGGAATGGTTTTTCAACACTTCAACCTTTTCCCGCATCTGACCATTCTCAAAAACATCACGCTCGCGCCTGTCAAGCTCGGACTGATGACCAAAGCGCAGGCGAACGAACGCGCCATGGCTTTGCTCAAACGAATCGGGCTGGAGGAAAAAGCCAACGCTTATCCCTCCCAGTTGTCCGGCGGACAGAAACAGCGTATTGCCATTGTCCGCGCGCTTGCGATGAACCCCGAAGTGATGCTTTTTGACGAACCGACTTCAGCGCTCGACCCCGAAATGGTCGGCGAAGTGCTGGAGCTGATGAAAGAACTGGCTGACGACGGAATGACCATGGTGGTCGTGACGCACGAAATGGGATTTGCCCGTGAAGTGGCAAGCCGTGTGCTGTTCATTGACGAAGGTCGGATTTTGGAAGAAGCCTCCCCCGAAGAATTTTTCGCGCATCCCAAAAACGCAAGACTTCAGGATTTCCTTTCCAAAGTGTTATAATTTGGAAAAACAGGAGGTTTTTGCCTCCTGTTTTTGCGTTTATCATTACTCTGCATTCTCTTTCACAGAGTGATTATCGGAAGTGTCATTTGTGTCATGAAAAATCCTCTTGAAATTCTGTATCCTCCGCGCTGTATCGGTTGTTTTGAAGTGGTGGAATCGGGACAAATGTTCTGTGAATCCTGCCGCAAGGCGTTTGAAAAGAGCCTTGCGGTTGACGACCGCCGCATCGGCGAATTTTACTGTTTGTCCCTCTACCGCTACACCGCCGTTGTCCGACAATCGGTCTGGAACATCAAGTATAAGCACAGTCTGACCGTTTGCCGCAAAGCGGGAATATTGTTGGCGGACGCGGCGCGTCAGTCCGTCGCCTACTTTTCGGCGGATCTCGTGGTCGATATTCCCATGACCAAAACCGAGAAAAAGCGGCGTGGGTTCAACCAAAGCGAAATTCTCGCACAACTGGTTGCCAAAAATCTCAATCTGCCGTTTTCTCCGAAAGGACTGGTGAAGGTCAAAGAAACCGCTCCGCAGAAAGTTCTGTCTGCCGCCAAACGTCTGCGCAATATGCGCGGCGCTTTCCGAGCGGACGAAAAGGTGGTCGGCGGAAAGCGCGTGCTGCTGATTGACGACGTGGTCACCACCGGTGCCACAGTCAGAAGTGCTGCCGAAGCACTGATGAAAGCGGGCGCCGTCGATGTGTTCGTTCTCAGCTTTGCCTCTGCATAAGGCATATTATTCCTTCCCCGTAAAACGGACTTTAGCGCGCCGAAGCACCCGCACGGTCGGGATTCCCATCACGAACAAAAATACGCCGGTGGAAACCGCGTGGAGAACATCCAGATAGGCACTCGCCGCATACAATGCCAAAAAGCCATGCCAGTCAATCTGCGGCACGGAGAGCGCCGCGTAGATATTCATGAACCAGCTGTACATCAGTGCCAACAAGGTGCCGCCGATGCACAGCGGGATTTTTTTTTCAAACAATCTTTTCAGACATCCCGCAATCAGCCCGACCATCCCCCAGCCGAACATCTGCCAAGGCGTCCAAAGCCCCTGCCCGAAATAGAAATTGGATGCCAACGCCGCAATCATCCCCGTCATAAAGCCCGCCTGCGGTCCGTAAACAACAGTAGTGGCGACAATCAGCGCCGTTGTGGGTTTGACGTTGGGAATCGGTGCAAACAGCACCCGTCCTACCGCTGCCATCGCCGCCATCACCACCACCGGCATCCACTCGCGCGGCTGTGGCTTGCGCTTTTCAAAGCTGAGTAAAAACGGCAGAATTGCCAGAAGAAGCAGGAGAACACTCGGAAAAAGATAGTTCTTCGCGTGCATGACCGACAGCAGTCCCAGTACCGCCACGCCCGCCGCCACCGCAAGCGCTGTGACGGTTTTCATCATTCTTGACACAGCTGCAATGCCTCTCTTTCCGTCACAGCGCGCCCGCCTGTCAGGCGGGACGCGGGTGTGGAATAGAACAAATGGCGGGAGAAAAACTGCGACGGCGGTTCCCATTCAGAAATCTGCCCGTCGAACATCACGGCGCAGAAATCTGCATTTTCCGCCGCAAATTCGGTATCATGCGTCACAACCGCCACGGTTTTCCCCTGCGCGCACCAACTTTGCAGACGCGCCCCCACCTGCTCACGGGAAAACGCGTCCAGTCCCTTGGTCGGTTCATCCGCCAGCAGCAAATCGGGGGCAAGCAGCAACACCTTGTCCAACGCGAGCAGCTGCTGCTCGCCGCCGCTCAGATCGAAAGGATGGCGGGAAGCGTAGGGCTTCCAGAAATCGGGGAGTTGTCCCGGCAGCTCCTCTTCGATGCTCATTGCCGAAAACAGCGACTGCGGATTTTGCGGCAGCAGTGCCGTGTTTGCCTCCGTCGTCACCTTGCCCGCCCAGGGACGCAGGTGCTTTGCCAGCACCGACAAAAGTGTGCTTTTTCCCGACCCGTTGGCACCGAGAATACAGTACAAATTGCCTGCCGAAAGTGAAAGAGACAGATCTTTCAGCACGTCGTCGTTTTTATCATAAGAAAACCACACACGCCGCGCGACCGGTTTCGGTTCGCTGTCTGTGGCGAAAGTTCGGGGCGGTTTTGGCGGGAGAGAAAATTTGCGGTTCGTGAAAAAGCGCATTTTTTCGGAAAGCGGCAGGGCTTTTTGCATCGGATGTCCGCTTTCCAAAAGAAAATCTGCTATCTTTTGCGGCGCATCCGCACACAGCAGGCTGCCTTTTTCCATCACCGCCACCCGATCCGCGCGCATAAAGAGCGATTCGGGACGGTGTTCGCTGAAAATGACCGTCGTCCGAAACTCCCGATTGATCCGAAAGATCATGTCCGCCAAATTGGCGGCAGCCACAGGGTCAAGCTGTGCAAAAGGCTCGTCCAGAAGCAGCACCTTCGGCTGCATCGCCATCACGGCGGCGAGATTCAGCAGCTGCTTTTCGCCGCCCGACAGTTCTCCGGTTTTCCGCTTGCACAGCGGCGAAATTCCGAAAAAGTCTGCCGTTTCCGCCAGACGCACAAACATTTCCGACCGTTTGACACCGAGGTTTTCCAGCCCGAACGCCAATTCGTGCCGCACGTCCTCACAGACGATCTGATTTTCCGGATTCTGCATCACAAACCCGACATCGGAAGCCGAGAGTTCCTCCATGCTCCTGCCGTCCAGAAGAACCGCACCCGTCCGTGTTCCCGCCGGGCAGAGTTCTTTTTTCAGGCATCGCAAAAGGGTGCTTTTTCCCGAACCGGAAGCACCGCAGAGAAGAATCACTTCTCCGCTCTGCACGGTCATTGTCACATGATTCAACGCCGGAACCCGACTCTGCGGATAAGAAAAAGACAAATCCTGTATCTCAATTTTCATAACGACCTCTTTCTGACATCTTCCGTTACCATACCAAGGAGTGCGGCAAGCACCACGGCGGCATATCCCGCCGCAAGCAAGCCCATGATCCATCCGCCGTGACGTGACAGGCGAGGGAAAAATTCGTAACCGACAAAACCGCCTGCCGTCAGTATGACCGTGCCGATCAGCAGCACCGCGCTCGCCGCACAGAGAAGCCCGTCGGAAAGGCAAAACGTATAGTGTGCAATGCTTGTCCGCTTTCCTGAGCCGTATCCCCGCGCTTTCATGCTGTCCGCGGTGTCCACCGCATCCTCCAGCACCCATGTCAGCAGCGCCGTCAACACATTTTTGCAGAGAAGCAATTTTTTAGATTTGGGGACAAACTGTTTCTGCACCGTCCAGACCTCCCGTGCCTGTGCCGACAGCTTCGGAATCAGGCGCAGGGCGGTGTCCAGCATCTGCGCCGCGGTTGGGGCGATCGGAGAAAACAGATACAGAAATTTTTCGGAAGTCACAATTCTCCCATAACTGTAAAACCACAGCGCTGCCGAAAGCATCATCATTCCCGACGCGCCGCCGAATAGCACGGATTCCAGCGTGAAAGGATTTTTCGCAAAGTAAAAAAGCACCGTCGTCCCGCGATGGTTGAAAAGCGGATTGATCAGCGCGATCAACAGCGCAAACGGCACCGCCGTTTTCCAAAAAAAGCGCCACGCCTTTTTCCCGCCGTTTTCCAGCGCCATGGCAAGCGAAAGCACAAGAGAAACCGCCTGCCAGCACGGATCATAGGTGAGCACCGTCAGCACAAGCACGGCGGCAAAAAACAAAAACGCCGAAAGCGGGTGCATTCTTCGCAAAGTGTACACGCAGACATCCTCCCATCGAAAAGCTATCTTTTATTGTACTATGCTTTTTGTACAATTGCAATCCTTTTCGACAGGTTACATCAAAATATACACCAGCGCCAGAATGAGCCGCCAATCGGCGTTTTCGTTCATCAGTAAAAGAATCACCAACAGCAGCAAATCGCTTTCACGGTCGAAAAAACCGCCTGTTCTTCCGAAAAACGGCGTCATTGACCGCTCATTTTTCCGAGCATCGGCAAAAGCTGCATCAAATTCATAATTTTTTTGGCGTTCTCGATCTTTTGCACCCGTTCCTTGCTCATATACGGTTTGAGCGCGTCCAGAAGAGCGGTATTGCGATCCTGTCGGTTCATCTGCTGCAAAATCTGCATCACCGCCATCATATCGATCCCCCCGTCGGGCATCGGCGGAGGCGATGATTCCCGTTCCTTGATTGTGTCCGCCGTCTGACGCGCCTGTGTAGGGTCCACCCCCAACATCCGTGCCATTTCCTCAAACTGTTTCATTCCTTCTTCGGAGCCGAGAATCTCCGAAATTTTTGCAGACAGGTCATCCAAGGCTCTGCCTCCTAACCCTGAAATCTCTTCAGTAGTGCTTGCGCTGCCGGGGAATTCATCAGCTTTTTACACGCCTCCGGATCGGAAAAAAACTGCTTGAGTTTTTCCGAATCGGCGTTCCCGAAGCCCGAAAAATCCCCGTTGTCCAGCCGCCGTTTCAATTCTTCGGAGGAGAGTCCCATTTTCTTCCCCGCCAATTTCCAGAGTCCTTCCATTTTTTCGTCGGAAAACCTGTTTTCTTTCATAGCCACCTCTTGCAAATTCCATCGGATTATGATACCATTACATTCTATGCACAAGGGTTCTTTTGTAGACACATTCACGGAGGTTTCTATGCGTCTGATTGCTTTTTCCGATTCTCACAATCATTTTTTCGCCGCCCGCAAGGTGGTGGACGAAAACCCGACGGTCAAACATTTTCTTTTTCTCGGCGACGGGGCAAGTGACATCGACGAGTTGAAAACGCTTTTCCCGCAAAAGGAATTTTTCGCCGTGCGCGGAAACTGTGACGGCTTTTGTCTGTACCCGGAAGAGCTTATGTTGGATTTTGACGGAGTAAAGGTTTTCTGCACACACGGGCATCGGTACGGCATCAAATCCGACGACAGCCGTCTGCTTCTTCGCGCCGCCGAAAAGGGGGCGGACATTGTTTTGTACGGTCACACTCATATCGCACGCTGCGACTATAAAAACGGCATGTATCTGGTTTGCCCCGGCAGCGTTTATTCTCCGCGATACGGCGACCCTTCCTATGCCGCCGTTGATCTGACCGACCGTGGCATTCTTTGCAGTATACTTAAACTCTGAGTGAAGCGCACGCTGCCCGCCGTTTTAAAAAAACGGCGGGCAGCGTGATTATTTCATTTCTTCATAAATCCGTTCGGCAAGTGCTTTCTTGGTTTTCGGATGAATCATTCCTTTTTCGCAGACATCCCCGCTCCGAATCACGAAAATCTTGTTTTCGCGATCCTCCGCTTCGCTCTGTGCCTGTTGCAGTCGCTTCCATTGCGGGGTATCAAACGTATCGGCAATCTGCACCACGTAAAACGGCAAGGCTTCGTTTTCGTCCTTTTTCCGCCAGAGGCCGATTAGTGCACGCAGCATATCCGCATACCGTTCTGCCTCTGCCATGGATGTATTGCTCTCTCCCTGATACCACACCGTGCGTCCGAACGAAAACGGGAAAAGCGTCTCCGCCATAGCATGGTACAAAAAAGCGGGCGCATTGAATCCCGCATCGTTGTAGTAACTATGATCCACATGAAGCGCCGTTCCTTCGGGGAATCGGAAGCACGGCAGCTCGTTTGTTTTTGCATCCACCCAGCTTTGAATTACCGATGCGCCCTGTGCGCACACGATCACGCCGACCGCACAGGATTTTCCGCGGCGCATGGCTCGACCGAGATGATACCCGATTGCCGACCAGCGAAACACGCTTTCCTTTTGACACATCTGCCATCCGTCGCGCGAAGAAAACGATTCGTGCGATACCGGTCGGGTGACGGCAAAGGTGCGCAAAAGGTCATCGCTTTCATACGCTTCGGGCGGTGTAATTTCCTCCGCCATGCAAAATGCCATATTCGACTGTCCCGCACAAAGCACGGTTTCTCCGACGTACACGTCCTTCAGCACCGTGCGTTGACCGTTCATTTCCACCGATACCTCATACGGACCGCCGTAAGGGCAGCTGTGCATGGTGATGACCCATTGTTTCTCCGATTTCACTGTCTGCGTTTCCCCATCGAAATCCACGCGAACCGTACCTGTACCCTCTCCAAAGAAACGAATCGGCGCATTTGCCTGAAGCACCATATGATCACAGAACACATCGGCAAGTCTCATTTTATGCTCACTTCCCGCTGCTTCCGAAGCCGCCGACTCCGCGCGCAGTCTCATTCAATTCATCCGTTTCCTCAAAGGACACCGACAAATACGGCAGTACCACCAGTTGAGCAATACGGTCGCCGTCGGCAATCGTTTGCGGCAGATCGGTGTCATTATGCAGCGCGACGATGTATTCCCCGCGATAGTCACTGTCGCACACGCCGACGCAATTGGAAGGGCGCAAACCCTGTTTTGTCGCCAATCCGCTTCGGGCAAAAATCGCTCCGAAATATCCGTCCGGCACTGCCATCGACAGCCCCGTCGGCACTTTTTCCGTCGTATGCGGGGCAATTGTCAGCGATTCCCCGTCCAGGCAGGCATACAAATCATATCCCGCCGCCTGTTCACTGCCCCGTGCCGGCATTTTTGCCTTCGGGCGAAGTTTTTTTACCTCTATTTTCATTTTTTCACCGATCCCACAACACAATTTTTCCCTGCCGCCGCGTTTCGTTCATATCAATCAGCCGCTGATTGGACGAACCGCGAAAACGCAGAGAAATGTTTTTCAATTCTTCCACAAAACGCCCGTCCACCAGCACATCCAACAGCGACAGCATTTCGTCTGTCACCTCGCACCGTCCGCGGCAATTTTCATCCTTCAATTCTTCCAGTGTGAAGCCCGAAAAGCTCCAGACGGTTTTCTGCGGATACCGTTCGCGCACACGGCGCAAAAACGGCACCAGCGCACGCTGATTTTCCGGCTCGAACGGCTCGCCGCCCAAAAGCGTCAGCCCGTTGACATAAGACGGTTCCAGCCATTCCAGAATCTGCTCCTGCGTTTCTTCGGTGAACGGCTCGCCGTAGTCGAAGTCCCATGTCTGCGGCTGAAAGCAGTTTTTACAATGATTCCGGCAGCCCGAGACAAAGAGCGTGACACGCACGCCCTCGCCGTTAGCTATATCGAGTTTTTTGATCGTTCCGTAATACATACGATTCCTTACAGGTGCAGTACGCGTTCTTTGATTTCCTGCGTGCGTCCCTGATTCCAGAACTGCGTGCCGATATAGCCGCAGGTACGGCGCGCCACGTTCATTTTATTCTGATCGCGGTTTCCGCAATTCGGGCACTCCCACACCAGTTTTCCGTCGTCTTCCTTAATTTGGATTTCTCCGTCATAGCCGCAAACCTGGCAGTAGTCGCTCTTGGTGTTCAGTTCCGCGTACATGATATGATCGTAAATAAACTGCATCACCTGAAGCACGGCTTTTATATTGTGCTGCATATTCGGCACTTCGACATAGCTGATTGCTCCGCCGGGAGACAGCTCCTGGAATTTGCTTTCCAGCGCCAGTTTATCAAACGCATCGATCGGCTCGGTGACATGAACATGATAAGAATTGGTGATATAATTCTTATCCGTGACGCCCGGAATAATGCCGAAACGCTGCTGAAGCGCCTTGGCGAATTTATACGTTGTAGATTCCAGCGGCGTGCCGTACAGCGAATAGTCGATGTTCTCCGCCGCCTTCCACTTGGCGCACGCCTCGTTGAGCTTCTTCATCACACGAAGTCCGAATTCTTCGCCTTCGGCTTCGGTCAGTTTGCGTCCCGTCACCTCGTACACGCACTCCCACAAGCCGGCGTAACCCAGCGAAAGCGTGGAATATCCGCCGTGCAGCAGTTTGTCGATCTTCTCGCCTTTTTTCAATCTTGCCAGTGCGCCGTACTGCCACAGAATCGGCGCGGCATCGGACAGCGTACCCGTCAGACGCTCGTGGCGGCACTGCAATGCCTGATGGCAAAGCTCCAGCCGCTCGTCCAGCACCTGCCAGAAACGATCCTCATTTTTGCCGTTGACGCAGGCGCTGCACGCCACATCCACCAGATTGATGGTCACGACGCCCTGGTTGAATCTTCCGTAATACTTCGGCTTTCCGTTTTCATCAACATACGGCGTCAAAAAGCTGCGGCAGCCCATGCAGGTATAGCAATTGCCGTTGCCGTTCTTGTCCACCTTCAGCTTCAGCATCATTTTTTCGGAAATATAGTCCGGCACCATGCGTTTTGCCGTACATTTCGCCGCCAATTCGGTCAGGTACCAATACGGTGCGTCCTCGGTGATGTTGGATTCCTCCAGCACATAAATCAGTTTCGGGAACGCCGGGGTGACATACACGCCCGACTCGTTCTTGACGCCGCGGTACCGCTGATTCAGCGTTTCCTCGATAATCATGGCAAGATCGCGGCGCTCCGCTTCGTTTCTCGCCTCGCCGAGATACATGAACACGGTAATGAACGGTGCCTGTCCGTTGGTCGTCAGCAGGGTGACCACTTGGTATTGCAGTGTCTGCACGCCTTTATTGATCTCGCGGCGCAGCCGCTCCTCCACAATGGCACTTTTCTTTTCCTCGTCCACCGTGCATCCCGCCAGCGCGAACTCTTTTTCCACTTCCGCACGGATCTTTTCACGGCTGATCTGCACAAACGGAGCCAGATGGGTCAGCGAAATGGACTGACCGCCGTACTGATTGGACGCAACCTGCGCGATGATCTGCGTGGCAATATTGCACGCCGTGGAAAAGCTGTGCGGCTTTTCAATCATCGTTCCGCTGATGACCGTGCCGTTCTGAAGCATATCTTCCAAATTGACCAGATCACAGTTGTGCATATGCTGGGCGTAATAATCCGCATCGTGAAAATGCAGAATTCCCGCCTTATGTGCGTCCACAATTTCCTGCGGCAGAAGAATACGCTCGGTCAGATCGCGGCTGACCTCGCCCGCCATATAGTCACGCTGCACGCTGTTGACCGTCGGGTTTTTGTTGGAATTTTCCTGTTTTGCTTCCTCGTTATTACATTCGATCAGGCTGAGAATTTTGTCGTCGGTCGTGTTGGACTTACGAACCAGCGAACGGGTATAACGATAGGTGATATACGCCTTCGCCACCTCATAAGCGCCGTGCGCCATGATTTGTTTTTCCACCAGATCCTGTATTTCCTCCACGCTCGGAGAGCGGTTGAGTTTTTCGCAGGCTAGCGCCACGCTTTCCGCAATACGGTTGATCTGCACAATGGAAAGGCGCTCGTTTTCTTTGACGGTATCGTTCGCTTTTCCGATGGCAACAATGATTTTGGTGATATCAAACGTCACTTCCGACCCGTTTCTCTTGATGATCTTCATTTCCGTTCCTCCTGTATTTAGTAGGGCATTTCACAAAAATGCCCGTCGAAATAGCACCGATAGTTATATAGTATACCAATCTCCACAGAAAAGCAAGAGGATTTTTATACTTTTTTTGATTTATTCAAAATTTTTCCAACAAGATATGGTATCTTTCCTTTGATTTATTGTCCATATTTAGTGCACACCGTCGGGAAAGGGGCGGTTTCAAGCCGAAGATCGCCATATGGACAAATGTAGAGGCGGGTGCCTTTCGGCGCCCGCCTCTTTTTCAAAAAAATCATTCCAGTTCAAACGCGCCGGTATACAGCTGATAGTACTTGCCTTTTTTTGCAATCAGTTCCTCATGGCTGCCGCGTTCGATGATCACTCCGTGATCAAGTACCATAATGACATCGGAATTTTTGACCGTGGACAGTCGGTGCGCAATCACAAACACCGTTCTGCCCTTCATCAGTGCATCCATGCCGCGCTGGACAATCGCCTCCGTGCGCGTATCAATCGACGACGTTGCCTCGTCCAGAATCATGACCGGAGGGTCGGCAACCGCCGCGCGGGCAATGGCAAGCAGCTGCCGCTGTCCTTGGGACAGATTGGCTCCCGCACCGTTGAGTGTGGTTTCATACCCCCGGGGAAGGCGCGTGATGAAATCGTGCGCTCCCGCAAGTTTTGCCGCCGCCACGCATTCTTCCTCCGTGGCGTCCAGTTTTCCGTATCGGATGTTGTCCAGCACCGTTCCCGTAAACAGGCAGGTGTCCTGCAGCACAATGCCGAGACTGCGGCGGAGATCGTCTTTTTTGATCTTGTTGATATTGATACCGTCATAACGGATTTTTCCGTCGGCGATATCATAAAAACGGTTGATCAAGTTGGTGATCGTGGTTTTTCCCGCACCCGTCGCACCGACAAATGCCACCTTCTGTCCGGGCTGTGCATACAGAGAAATATTATGCAATACGATTTTTTCGGGATCGTATCCGAAATCCACATCGGTCAGCCGCACATCGCCGGTCAGTCGGGTATAGGTCACGGTATTGTCCGCGGTATGCGGATGCTTCCATGCCCACATTCCGGTGCGCTCGGCGCACTCGACCAACTGTCCGTTTTCTTCCCGCACATTGACCAGTGTGACATAGCCTTCGTCGGTTTCCGGTTTCTCGTCGATCAGTTCAAACACACGTCCGGCACCCGCCAGTCCCATCACCACGGCGTTCACCTGGTTGGAGACCTGTCCGATATTTCCCGCAAACTGCTTGGTCATATTCAGAAACGGCACCACAAATGTGATGGAAAACAGCGGGAATTTTCCGGTCAGGCTCAGGTTCGGTGCGCCCGAAATCAGGAAAGCACCGCCGACAATCGCCACCAGCACATAGAGGATATTCCCGATGTTTCCGAGGATCGGCATCAGAATATTGGCATACTTATTGGCACGCGTAGACACTTCACAGAGTTCGTCGTTGATCTTGTCAAAGCCTTCCTCCGTCTCGCGCTCGTGACAGAACACCTGAACGACCTTCTGACCGTGCATCATTTCTTCCACAAAGCCTTCGGTTTTTCCGATGGCTTTCTGCTGACGGATGAAATACTTTGCGGAATTTCCGCCGACCTTTTTGGTCACCAGCACCATGCACACCACGCCCGCAAGCACCACCAGCGTCATCCAGACGCTGTAATACATCATGATGAAAAACACGGACAGCACGGTGACTGCCGACTGCAAAAGGTTCGGAAAGCTCTGGGAAACCATCTGGCGCAGAGTGTCGATATCGTTGGTATAACGGCTCATGATATCGCCGTGGTTATGCGTGTCGAAATATTTGATCGGCAGCCGCTGCATTCCGTTAAACATCTTTTCACGCATTTTCCGCAGAAATCCCTGGGTAATAATTGCCATCAGCTGTGTCTGAAGCGCCGTGGCAATCAGCGCTGCCGCATACAGTGCCGCCAACACCGTCACGATCTGAAAAATCTTGACCGATGCCTCGCTCCAGTTGCCGGTGCCGGTATATTCCTCAATAACAGCAAACGCTCGCTGCATGAAGGTGGACGGAATAGCGCCCACTACCGCGCTGAGAAGAATACAGATCACAGTCAGCGGCAGCATCACGGGGTAAAAACGGAACAAGGTCTTTATCAGACGTCCGAGTACGCCCTTCTGCACTTTCGGTTTATTCTGCATCGTCCTCACCCGCCTTACTCTGAGAGGTATACACTTCGCGGTATATCTCGTTTGTCTTTAACAGCTCCTCGTGGGTTCCGACCGCGTCGATCGTACCGTTATTCATGACCACGATACGGTCGGCATCCTGCACCGACGTGATTCGCTGGGCAATAATGATCTTTGTCGTTTCGGGAATGAACTCTGCAAACGCCTTGCGAATCTGTGCATCGGTCTGGGTATCCACCGCGCTGGTCGAATCGTCCAGAATCAACACCTTCGGCTTTTTCAGCAATGCTCTGGCGATGCACAGACGCTGTTTCTGTCCGCCGGAAACATTGGTTCCGCCCTGTTCGATATAGGTATCGTAACCGTCGGGGAAACTGCGGATAAACTCATCCGCCTGTGCCAGTTTGCACGCCTCCACCAGTTCCTCGTCGGTTGCGTCCTTATTGCCCCAACGGAGGTTTTCTTTGATCGTACCGGAAAACAGAATGTTTTTCTGAAGCACCACTGCCACCTGATTGCGCAGGGTCTGCACGTCGTACTCACGCACATCCGCTCCGCCGACGCGAACCGTTCCTTCGGTCACATCATACAAACGGGAAATGAGCTGGATCAACGACGTTTTGGAAGAACCGGTGCCGCCGATAATACCGACGGTTTCTCCTGAGGCAATATGCAGGTCAATATCCGACAGTGCCATCCGTTCCGCCTGTTTTGAATATTTGAACGACACGTGGTCAAAATCCACCGAACCGTCCTTCACCTCGAAAATCGGATGTTCGCAGTCGTGAATCGTGCCTTCTTCGTTCAGCACTTCGGTGATACGGCGGGCAGATTCTCCCGCCATGGTAATCGTCACCACGATCATGGCAATCATCATAATGCTCATCAGGATCTGGAACCCATAGGTCAGCATGGCAGACAGCTGTCCGATATTCAGCGTTTCGCCGCCCGTCGTGATGGTAATCTTCGAGCCGAACAGAATCACCACAATCATGATTGTATACAGGCAGAGCTGCATAAGCGGCGAGCTAAGTGCCAGAATACGTTCCGCCTTTGTGAAGTCACGGCAGACATCCGTTGCCGCGCGGTCGAACTTCTTACATTCGTAATCCTCGCGCACAAACGACTTGACCACACGCATATTTTTCACATTTTCCTGAATGGAATCGTTCAGCGCGTCGTACTTTGCAAACACTTGTTTGAAAAACGGCATGACTTTTTTGGAAATCAAAAGCAGCACAATTCCCATCACCGGAATCAGCACCACAAACACCCATGCCAGACTTCCGCCCATAATGAATGCCATGACAAACGCAAAAATCATCATAAACGGACTGCGCACCGCGATACGGATGATCATCATGAACGCTTCCTGCACGTTGGTGACGTCGGTGGTCATTCGTGTGACCAGTGAGGACGTCGAGAAGCGGTCGATGTTTTCAAACGAAAACGTCTGTACCTTATAAAACAGATCCTTGCGCAGATTGTGTCCGAATCCGCAGGACGCCTTTGCACAGGTCGTGCCCGCCATCATTCCGAATACCAGCGAAAGCGTCGCCATTGCCACGAGAATCGCCCCGTAGCGCAGGATGACACCCATTGCACAACCGCTTTGAATCTCGGAAACCAGTTTAGCAATCACGAACGGAATGATACATTCCATAATCACTTCAAAGGACACCAGAATCGGCGTCAGGATTGCAGGTTTCTTGTATTCCCTAATGCTTTTTGCCAGGGTTTTCAGCATTTTTCCACCCACTAACCGATGAAATTTTCGCAGTTTTTCCCAAACCGCGTATTCTTTATTATACATCGAACATTTTTTATTGTCAAAACCTTTCTGCAAAATTCAAGGTTTATTCACATTTTCACATAAATCCCTCCGAAGGAATAGCATAAAGAGAATTCAAGCAGGTACAGGAGGGTACACCCATGGCTTGTACATATCAGACTTCCGACGAACGATCCGTTGCTTTGGCGGGAAATCCCAATGTTGGCAAAAGCACCGTTTTCAACGCCTTAACCGGCATGAATCAGCATACGGGCAACTGGCCCGGGAAAACCGTCTCGCAGGCGCAGGGTCGTTTTTCCACCCGACGGCATTCCTATCTGCTCACCGACCTTCCGGGAACCTATTCTCTGACCGCGCGTTCCGCCGAAGAGGAATGCGCCCGCGACTTTCTTTGTTTTTCACATCCGGAAGCGGTCGTCGTTGTGTGCGACGCGACGTGTCTGGAACGCAATCTGAACCTGGTGCTTCAGATCACGGAAATCACAAAACAGGTGATTGTCTGCGTCAATCTGATGGATGAAGCGGAAAGAAAGCACATTTGCCTTGACCTGAAAGAAATCGAAGCCCGTCTCGGCGTTCCGGTCGTCCGCACGGTGGCGCAGAAAAGCGGAAGCCTCGGGGTACTGACCGAGGCATTGGATCGACTGACCGACAAAGAAACCTTGCCGCATCCGGTCTGCACGGTTTTTTCCGAACCGATCGAATCGGCGCTGGCGCTGATCGCGCCCGTGCTGGAAGCATACGGCGTTTTCTCCCGCTGGGCGGCACTGAAAGTATTGGAAAACGACACGGCGTTCATACAGAAGCTGCTCGGCACCCGCGCAAACGACGAAGCCTTTCTTTCCGCACAAGCACAGGCAATCTCCGTTCTCCGCGAGGCTGATCTCACCGAGGAAGCCTTCAGGGATTCCGTCATCGCGGCGCGAATCGACAAAGCCGAAGAAATCTGCCGCGGCACGGTGATTTTCCCAAAAGAAGCGCACACCCGTTTTGACCGCCGCATGGATCGGATTCTGACCGGAAAGCACACGGCGTACCCGCTGATGCTGCTTTTGCTGGCGTTCATTTTCTGGCTGACCGTTTCGGGCGCCAACGTCCCTTCCGCCTGCCTTTCTCATCTTTTTGCCGTTCTTCAGGATCGGCTGACGGCATTATTCACCCTTTGGGGCGCCCCCGATTGGCTGCACGGGATTCTGGTGCTGGGCGTCTATCGGGTATTGGCGTGGGTAATTTCGGTGATGCTGCCGCCGATGGCGATTTTCTTCCCGCTGTTCACCTTTTTGGAGGACGTGGGGTATCTGCCGCGCATCGCTTACAATCTTGATCTCCCGTTCAAAAAATGTCACGCCTGCGGAAAACAGGCGCTGACCATGTGCATGGGATTCGGCTGCAATGCGGTGGGCGTGACGGGCTGCCGCATCATCGATTCCCCGCGCGAGCGGCTTCTGGCGATTCTGACCAATTCCTTTGTCCCCTGCAACGGGCGATTTCCGCTGCTGATTGCCATCATCACCGTCTTTTTCGTCGGCACCTCCGACAGCTTCGGCGGATCCGTACTGTCGGCACTTTTTCTGACGTTGACGATTTTGCTGAGCATCGGCGCAACCTTTTTGGTGACGAAGCTGTTGTCCCGCACCCTGCTCAAAGGCGTTCCCAGTTCGTTCACCTTGGAGCTTCCGCCTTTCCGCAAGCCGCAGGTCGGGAAAATTTTGATCCGCTCCGTACTGGATCGGACACTGTTTGTGCTCGGGCGCGCCGCCGCCGTCGCCGCCCCCGCGGGAGCTGTCATCTGGCTGATGGCAAATATCACCGTCGGCGGCACGAGTCTTTTGCAGCACGGCGCGGATTTTCTTGATCCCTTTGCCCGTCTGATGGGTCTCGACGGCGTAATTCTGATCGCCTTCCTGCTGGGCTTTCCCGCCAACGAAACCGTGATTCCGCTGATTTTCATGGCATACATGGCACAAGGCAGCCTAATCTCTCCCGACCTTCTGCAAATGAAAGAACTGCTTTTACAGCACGGATGGACAAAAACCACAGCAATCTGTGTCCTGCTGTTCACGCTCTTTCACTGGCCGTGTTCCACCACCGTGCTTACCATTAAAAAAGAAACCGGAAGTTTGCGGTGGACACTGCTTGCTGCGGCACTTCCCACGGCGATCGGTATTCTGGTGTGCATGGGCGTAAATGCGGTCAGTTGCCTGCTCGGTCTGTAATTTTGTGCAGGAGGTGTTCGGCGGCACTTTTTCCCTTTTGCATTGCGCAAAAGCACCTCCAAAGGTACGGTCGGAACACATAGTCGAACTCTCCCGCAAAGGCTTTCACCTCACCGTTAAAGCCGCTTTTGAAGCGATACACGCCGTACATCGGACTTTTTTCGTCCAAAT
>ERZ808246.668-NODE-668-length-27557-cov-9.115410_pt1 | contig 27557 bp, 20 predicted proteins | sample MGYA00521083_ERZ808246 | MGnify/ENA primary metagenome ERZ808246 (study PRJEB31516, sample SAMN03275577) | gut metagenome | biome: mammalia-associated habitat; material: feces | host: Papio cynocephalus | place: Kenya | collected 2012-07-07 ...
CAGTTCTCAAGGTACGGCTTGCCGTTGTCGTGGTGGTCGAGATACATCTTCTCGTCGAAGAGTTCGTTGATGAGAGCCCTCACCGCGAGGCGCTGCTTTCTCTGCGACTCGTTTCCATAGAGGCTGATTTCCTCCATCTCGTCCGTAGGGACGGAACTCAGAGCCTTGAGTTCATCTTCAGTTTCCGTAATCTGCCAAACAGCGAGTTCGGCGCCGTTTTCAAGTTCCTTTTTAAGATATAGTGCCATATAGCTTTAAAAGCTGGTTTCACAAAATCTGCTGTGCATACACGAAAGAACCGCACCCTCTCTCCGAGAGGATGTGCCCGATGTCACGATATAAAGGGTGGTCGCCAGCGGGTCGTCAGAAAGACTGTCCGCCGTTATGCTCTGAGTTCCTGATATTGGACTGGGAGGTTCCACGTTTCTGCTACAGTTAATAATTACGCCTGCAAATATAGTTATTTTTTAATTATTTGCTAAATTTGCGCCCGAATTTCAGTGTGTTGTGATCGGCTTTCCTTTATTTTGGGAAATCGGGCGCTGAAGACGACGAAAATACGAATATATAAATAACATAGTATCATGAAGTATTTGACAAACGAGAAACTTACAATTGTCGGAGCCGGCGGAATGATCGGTTCCAACATGGCGCAGACGGCTCTCATGCTCGGCCTCACCCCGAACATCTGCCTCTATGACATCTTCGAGCCGGGCGTTCACGGCGTTGCCGAGGAAATGTACCACTGCGGATTCGAAGGCGCAAACATCACATGGACGGTCGACCCTGAGGTTGCGTTCAAGGACGCTAAATACATCATCTCATCAGGCGGAGCACCACGTAAGGAAGGCATGACCCGCGAGGACCTTCTCAAGGGCAACTGCCAGATTGCGGCACAGTTCGGCGACTACATCAAGAAATACTGCCCGGACGTGAAGCATGTCGTTGTCATCTTCAACCCTGCCGACGTGACAGCCCTCACAGCCCTCATCCACTCAGGTCTGAAGCCGGAGCAACTCACCTCACTCGCAGCCCTCGACTCAACCCGCCTCCAGAGCAACCTCGCGAAGGAGTTCGGCGTTCCTCAGAGCGCTGTCACAGGAGCACACACCTACGGCGGCCACGGCGAGCAGATGGCAGTATTCGCATCTCAGGTGAAGATTGACGGCAAGCCGCTTTCAGAAATGGGACTTTCAGCCGAGAAAATGGCGGAAATCAAGCAGGAGACAATCCAGGGCGGTTCTGCAATCATCAAGCTCCGCGGACGCTCTTCATTCCAGAGTCCTGCCTACAACGCTGTCAAGATGATCGAGGCTGCAATGGGCGGCGCTCCGTTCACCCTTCCTGCCGGCACATACGTGAACACGGACAAGTACAAGAATGTGATGATGGCGATGCCGACGACAATCGACGCCACAGGCTGCCACTATACCATGCCACAGGGTACTCCAGAAGAGATGGCTGCACTCGACGCTTCATACGCTCACCTCTGCAAGATGCGCGACGAGATTGTTGAGCTCGGAATTGTTCCGCCTGTTGCTGACTGGAAGAAGGACAACGCGAACTTGTAAGAGCCGCCTGAACGGCGCGCTTGCTTCGTTGCACTCACAAATATAATCCTCACAACCGATAAGGTTGCTCCGGTTATATTTGCTCCTGCGCCTTGCAATCGCACCATTCATACGATTTTTACTCTCAGCGAATAATCAGAAGCCCCTCCGGTGATTCATCAAAGATTCACCGGAGGGTTTTTGCGTGAGTTCGCACAATTATTGGGAAAACCGGCAAATTCAGCCTCGCTTACGATGAGGACGATGGAACCGACACCATCAGAGGCTGCCATGAAACAAATTCTTCACGACCTCGTCAATCATACGGTTTTCCTGAAGATTGGCGGGGTTTTCCTTCGTCTGTACGGGAGAGGCGCCGCCCGTTGAGGCTTCAAATGATTTCTGGAGCATCAGGAGTGCAAGCAGGACAGGGAGATAGTCCTTCAGGGAGCCTCGCAGGGAACGCAGGGCAAACTGGATATGGGATGTAACCTGACGTACCGGAATCCCGTAAGTTTCAGAGATTTCCCCGTATGTCTTTTCGTCGATGCGGCTGGCGAGGAACACCTTGCGGGTGATGTCGGGCATCCCCTCGATGCATCTGCGCACGATGTCCTCGATTTCATCGGCGAACAGGCTCTCCGGATTAAGGCTGCTGAGCGAGCTGATTTCATAGGACTGCATCCTGTTTCCCGCCTCATGCATATTCTTCTGAATCCTTGTCCGCGTCTGCAATGTCCTCAGATGGTCAAGGCAGCGGTTCACGATGGATTTGAAGGCATACGCCTCATAGTTCTCCGTCTTGAGTTCGGAGCGTCTTTCCCACATCCGGATGAAGCATTCGTTGACTATGTCCTCCGCAGCCCCGTCATCGTGGATGTACGAATTGGCGATTTTTACATACATGGGACGGCAGCGGGAGAAGATTCTTCCGAACTCCTCTTCCGTCAGTTCCCTGATATGAGCGTCATCGCCTTTCATTTCTCCCGGAATGCTGATATTTCCCGGCAAATATAATGTTTCATTTCAGAATCTGACCAATATTTACATAAATTTGTTCTTCCCGTTGAAATTTATTCATAAAATCTGTAAACCACCATTATTCACTCGTCTATAAACCGATAAAAAATGAAAAAAGAGACAAAAATGATGACTGACGAACTCCTGTTCCGCTATTTCAGCAACGAGGCTTCCGCTGAGGATGTCGCGCTCATAGAGCGTTGGCTGGAGGAGAATCCGTCACATCAGAAAGATTTTGACGCGGCACATTTCCTTTTCAACGCCACCGTGCTCAGGGGAGACGAGATGGCTGCATTGCGTGATTCGGAGAAGGACAGGAAAGTCCGCCGGATGACGGTCATCCGCAGGAGAGTGCTCCGCTATGCCGCCGGCGTGGCTGCGGTAGTCGTTGCAGGTGTCGCCGGCGTTCTCGTTGAGAGGGAACTTTCCTACAGGGACATGATTGCACAGACAAACGTCATAGAGGTGCCTTCGGGACAGAGAATGACCATTACGCTGAACGACGGCACGAGGGTCTGTCTGAACGGGAACTCGCGAATCGAATATCCTGCCCTCTTCGGACGTGGCGAGAGGCGCGTGAAACTTTCGGGCGAAGCTTATCTCGACGTCACCCACGACGAGAGGCATCCTTTTGTCGTCGAGACATATATGTCCGAAGTCGAGGTCCTCGGAACCAAGTTCAGCGTCTATGCCGACGAATCCGATGGCCGTTTCGCGACGACATTGCAGGAAGGCTGCGTGAGGGTCACGACGACCGGGGATGACAGATACTCCGAGCAGGTAGTGCTTTCTCCGAACGAGAAGGTTCGCTTCGAGAACAACCATCTGGTAGTGAGCGACGTCGATGCCGAGGAATCAATGTCATGGACCGACGGATATATAAACCTTCGCGGAGTGAGTTTCGCCGAACTTATGGAAAGGTTTGAATACACCTACGGCGTGAACATCGTCATCGACAGGGACGAGATGCCGCAGATAGGCTACCGCAGCGGAAAAATCCGTGTGTCCGAGGGCGTGGATTTCGCGCTGGGGCTTCTTCAGAAGGCCTGTGATTTCACATACACTACGGACTACGAGTCCAACACTATAACGATAAGATAGCGCCGCTCTTGGGGCCGGCCGGCAATGCGGCTTGAGATCCGGGAGCAGTGCGATGAATATAAATTTATTTGATAACCAACCACATAGTTGATATGTGCAAGAAAGTATTATCCAGAATTACAGGCTTGCTGCTCACGGCATTCCTCCTTGCAGCCGGCGTCGTTCCTGCCTTCGCTCAGACGGAGCGGAAGGTCAGCGTCGATGTTAAGGACGTGAAACTGGAGCAGGTGATGCGGCAGATTGAGAAGCAGACCGGGTGCGTCTTCCTCAACAAGGATGCGGACGTGGAGCAGAGGGTTTCCGTGACCATTTCGGACAAGCCGCTCGACGAGGCTCTGAACATCCTTTTCAGCGGCCGCGACATTGACTGGAAGGTCGAGTCCGGTCACATAATCATCTCACAGAGAGCAGTTTCCGCACCGGGGGGGGGCAGAAAGCGCCGGTTCATCCACGGTCTCCGGACTTGTCGTCGATGAGGAGGGACTACCGGTCATCGGAGTCGGGGTCATAATCAAGGGCACTGCGATAGGCGCCGGGACGGACCTTGACGGAAAATTCGCCTTCACCCTCCCCGAGGGAATGGAGAACTCGGTGCTTGAGTTTTCGTGCCTCGGCTACACCACGCAGGAGTTCAGGATCGGCTCCCGCAGGGTGTTCAACGTCACGATGAGCAGCGATGCAATCGTCATGGAGGGGACGGTGGTGACAGCCCTTGGAATCAAGCGTTCCGAGAAGGCCCTGAGTTACAACGTTCAGCAGATAAGCGCCGACGAGGTGACTGTAAATAAGGACGCGAACTTCATTAACTCCCTGAACGGAAAGGTCGCCGGGCTCAACATCAACGCATCCTCGTCCGGAGTCGGCGGAGCGTCCAAGGTCGTCATGCGCGGTCAGAAGTCCATCTCTCAGTCCTCAAACGCGCTCTATGTCATTGACGGAGTCCCTATGTACACCACCGCAAGGGACGGGGGCACGCAGTTCACCTCACAGGGCTCGACCGACCCAATCGCCGACATCAATCCGGAGGACATCGAGAGCATATCCGTGCTCACCGGAGCGGCAGCAGCCGCCCTCTACGGCTCTGACGCCGCCAACGGTGCGATTGTCGTGACAACAAAGAAGGGAAAGGCAGGCAAGCTCACTGCCACGGCGTCGGCTTCCGTCGAAATCATGAACCCTTTTGTGCTTCCGCGTTTTCAGAACCGCTACGGCACGGGAGACCTCAACTCCTCGATAGGCTCGGACGTGCGCAGCTGGGGAAGGCCGATGAACGAGGCGAACAACCCCGGCTACAATCCGGCAAAGGACTATTTCAAGACCGGCGTGACGCATAACGAGAATGTTTCGGTGTCCATGGGAAACGAAAAGAACCAGAGCTATCTTTCAGGCTCTGTCATCGACTCCTACGGGATAGTTCCGAACAACGCATACCGACGCTATAACTTCACTTTCCGCAACACGACATCGTTTCTCGACGACAGGCTTCACCTCGACGTCGGGGCCGCGTATGTCCGCCAGAAGGACCGCAACATGACCAATCAGGGAACCTACAACAACCCTCTGGTCGGCGCGTACATCTTCCCTCGCGGGAACAGCTGGGATGCGGTGAAGATGTTCGAGCGCTATGACGTCACACGCCGCCTTTCCACCCAGTGGTGGCCGATAGGCGATGCGGGAATGACGATGCAGAACCCTTACTGGATCAACTACCGCAACCTCCGAGAGAACCGCAAGGACCGCTTCACGCTCAACGCGCAGCTCTCCTATGACATCCTTGACTGGCTCAATGTGTCCGGCAGGGTGAAGATGGACCAGTCAGCCACGAAATACACCGAGAAGTTCTATGCATCGACTTTCACGCAGCTCACGGAAAGTTCGCAGAACGGTCTCTACGGCATCTCCGAGATGACCGACAGGCAGATTTACGCCGATTTCCTCGTGAACGTGAACAAACGCTTCGGCGAGGACTGGAGCCTTCAGGTGAACCTCGGCACTTCCATTTCCGACATGTACTATGACGCTCTGAAGAACCGCGGCCCGATTGCGGACGGCGAGATGTCCGACGAGCGCGCCGGGCTGGCGAACGTGTTCAATGTGCAGAACCTCAGCAACTCCACCAAGACGACGAGGCTTCAGGAAGGCTGGCGCGAGCAGACCCAGTCGGTCTTCGGTTCGGCCGAGGTCGGCTACAAGGGCGCTTACTATCTGACCCTCACCGCCCGCAACGACTGGCCTTCACAGCTTGCAGGCCCGCATTCCAACAGAAAGTCGTTCTTCTACCCTTCCATCGGAGGCTCGGTGGTGCTGTCGCAGATTATTCCGAATATGCCCGAAAACCTTGAATATGTGAAGATTCGCGGCTCATACGCATCTGTCGGAACGGCTTTCGAGCGCTACATCGCCAACCCGATGTACCAGTGGAACGCGAGCGGGCTGAGCTGGAACACACAGACCCAGTACCCTGTATATGACCTCAAGCCCGAACTCACCGACTCATTCGAGGTCGGTCTGTCGCTGCGGTTCCTCAAATGGTTCAGCCTCGACGCGACATATTACCGGACGAACACAAAGAACCAGACGTTCAACCCTCAGATTTCCACGGGTTCAGGTTCATCTGACATATTCATCCAGTCCGGAGACGTCCTCAATCAGGGAACAGAAGTTACCCTCAGGTTCGGCAAGACATGGGACAAGTTCACATGGAACTCCAACTACACATTCTCGTTTAATCAGAACAGGATCATGTCCTTGGCGGACAATGTGATGAATCCCGCTACGGGAGAGACTTTCTCCGTCTCGCAGCTTGACATGAACGGTCTTGGCCTGGCGCACTTCATCCTCCGCGAGGGCGGCACGCTCGGCGACCTCTATTCGCTCGCGGACTTCCAGTACGACACGAACGGCCGCATCGTCGTGAACGAAGACGGCAGCGTTACCCCTAAGACTTTCAGCAGCAGCGACGACTATGTGAAGCTCGGCAGCGTCCTTCCAAAGTCGAACATGTCCTGGAGAAATGACTTCAGCATTGGCGGATTCAACTTCGGATTCCTCATCACGGCACGAATCGGAGGCATCGTCTATTCGAGCACGCAGGCCATACTTGACTACTACGGCGTGTCCGAGGCCTCGGCGGAGGCGCGTGACAGAGGAGGCGTGCTGATTAACGGCGGCGACCTGATTGACGCCAACCGCTGGTACAGTTCCGTCGGAGGCTCCAATCCGCTTCCGCAGGAATACACCTACTCCGCGACCAACGTGCGTCTTCAGGAGGCGTCGATAGGCTACACCATTCCCAAGAAAGTCCTCGGCAATGTGTGCGACCTCACTCTTTCTGTCGTGGGACGCAACCTCTGGATGATTTACAACAAGGCTCCGTTCGACCCGGAATCGATAGCGACGACGGGCAACTACTATCAGGGAATCGACCATTTCATGATGCCGTCGCTCCGGAGCTTCGGGTTCAACGTGAGGATGACATTCTAATTATTTGGAGGAATATAATTATGGAAAACAATACAGAAAAAATATTTCTCAGCTCACTTCGTTCGATCGAAATGACAATGGAGTCCCGTCTGTCATTCCGAGCGAAGCCGAGGAATCTTTGCGCAGGGATAATCCCGGCTCTTTTCCTCGGGCTTGTCGCTGCCTCTTGCACAGGAAAATATCTGGAAATCAACACCAATCCCTACGAGGTGAACCGCGACCAGACCCTCACCGACGGCTATGCCATCTCTGCCGCCATCTCAGCGATGGGCGGAGCGGTGGTCTCGACGGACGTGAACACGGCTCAGTTCACTGACTGCCTCCTCGGCGGCCCCATGGGCGGCTACTACTCCACCACGGGCGCGTTCGAGAAGACCATAGATAACTTCAATCCGACCGACGACTGGACGAGGGTGCTTCTCGCCAGCGACAAGATTATCCCGACTCTCTACTCGAACCTTTCGGAGCTCCGCAGCATAACGGACGACCCTCTCACCCTCGCCATAGGCGACATAATCAAGGTCACGGCTATGCTCCGCGTCACCGACACCTACGGCCCGATTCCATATTCACAGATCGGTCAGGGCGGGAAAATTACAGTGGCCTACGACTCGCAGGAGAAGGTCTATGACACGATGTTCGCCGAACTCGACGGAGCCATAGCCTCGCTCACGGAGAACCGCCTCTCAAGCATATCCCCAAAGGCGGATCCGGTCTATGACGGCACTGCGGTAAAATGGTGCAGGTTCGCCAACTCGCTGAAGCTCAGGATGGCGATGCGCATCGTGTATGCTGCTCCGGAGAAGGCGAAAAAGATGGCCGAGGAGGCCGTGAATCACGAAATAGGGTGCTTTACGGACAATTCCGACAACGCCATGCTCCGTCCGGTGGCATTCGGCGAAAAGGGCAATCCGCTCTACACTGCAATAAAGTACAACCAGCCTTCAGGCTCAGTGACGGGCGGCGACACCCACGCGGCTGCGGACATCATCTGCTACATGAACGGCTACAACGACCCGCGCCGCGCAAAATACTTCATCAAGTCCGAGTTCGAGGGCATCGACTGGGCCGGAATCCGCGTGAGCGTGGAGAAGCCGTCCCTCAACAGCGTGGGACGCAAGTATTCCGGAGTGAATGTCTCCACCTCCGACCCTATCGTGTGGATGAATGCGGCCGAGGTGGCTTTCCTCAAGGCCGAGGCAAAGGCCGTGTTCGGATTTGACATGGGAGCGGGCACTGCGGAGGAGTTCTACAACGAGGGAATCCGTCTCTCCTTCGAGCAGAACGGCGTGGCCGGCTACGCGGACTATGTCGCGAACGACACCGACAGGCCGTCTTCCTACACCGACCCGGCCGGGCTCAACAGCTACGCCACGCCGCTTTCCGAACTCACCGTCAAGTGGGACGAGTCGGCGACGACGGAGCAGAAGCAGGAGCGCATCATCATCCAAAAGTGGATTGCGAACTTCAACAACGGCATAGAGGCATGGTCCGACCATCGCCGCACCGGCTATCCCAAGTTCTTCCCGGCAAGCGACGCCGGCAACAAGAGTTCCGGAACCGTGGATAATGAGTTCGGGGCGAGGAGAATGCCCTACCCGCTCGCGGAGTACTCCAACAACGGGGAGAACGTGAACGAGGCCGTGGCCAATTATCTCGGAGGCCCGGACAGGATGAGCACACGGCTCTGGTGGGACTGCAACCCTGCGGTCGGGACAAAAAAGTAAGCGGCCGCTGAACGCTCGAATTAAATGATAGTGAAGCAGAAACTGTAATATGAAAGGATTTGTAAAGACATCAATAATCGCCCTCGCGGCATCGTCGCTCGTCGCCGTCTCCTGTGCCAAGTGGACGCAGCCGGAGAGCCTGAACTTCCGCCGCGAGACCCCGGAGCAGATTGATCCGGCGGGGTATGAGACTCGGTTAAAGGCAGTGCGTGAGTGGAAACGCACCGTCCATAACATAACTATAGCCACAATCAGCGGGACATCATCAACTCCTTCGTTCCGTTGGCAACATCCGAAAGACATTCCTGACAGCGTCGATTTCATCTGCATCAAGGATTTTTCCGGACTGCATGAGAGTCTCGCGGACGAACTTGCCTATGTGCGTGAAAAGAAAGGTACTGCAAGCCTCGCATACATTGATTATTCTGCGATTGCAGAGTCCTGGTCACAGATTGAGGATGAAAATGAGGGCTCCATACTAGCTGACGCGGACAGAGACGAGTATTTCAAGGAAAATGTGGCCGCTCTGTTGGATTCGGCGGAAAAGTCAGGCTTTGACGGGCTGATGGTTTCGGTGGAGCAGATTGAATATGCCTCAGACGACGTTTTCATCAGTGCCGTAAAATCTTGGAAAGAAAAGCGTCCGGATGCCCCAGTAGTCTTGCGCGGATATGCCAAACACATCTCAGATACGGAATTCGCATCGTCCTGTGCGTACTATGTAGTGGTCGCGGGTGAACTGTCGTCGCCGGGTCAGCTGATTCTGGAGACCACGAGATGCATCGGAAGCGTTCTTCCGTGTGACCGCGTACTCCTTGAGGTCTCCGTCCCTTCTTCCGAGACTCCGGAACAGACTGGAATCGCTCCGGAAGCTGCGGCCGAGTGGGTGCTTGCACAGAAGGACAACAGAAACTTTACGCCTCAGGGTATTGTCTTCGGCAATACGGAGGACGACTATTGGCGGAATGACAGAAATTACGGGTCGTTGAGGACTGTTATCGAAATACTGAATCCACAAGTTAAATAGGCCATGAGAAATCGTCTGAAGACAATAATAATGACGGCACTGGTTGCCGTGTCCTGCGTAACCGAGCAGGATTTGCTTGAAAACCGCTTGTTTTACACATCCGACAATCTTCGCAGCGAGATAAGGGTCGCTGTTGACGAGGGGGTCTATGAGGCCGTCCGCACTGTATCCGCCTCGGTTGCCTCCCCGCTGAAGGAAGATTTGACAGTGGATTTCATAAAATCTCCGGAACTTCTTGAAACTTACAGACAGGCATATTACTCGCCGGCCGCGGAACTTCTGCCGGATGAGTGCTGCGACATCGCGGGCCTCAGTTCCAAGATTGTAAGAGGCTCCGTTGAGTCTCTTCCTGCTGAGATTCATTTCAGCGGACTTGATGCGCTTGACTTGTCGTGGTCAAAGGAATATGTACTTCCCGTGACTCTGAGGTCAGACGGCGTCGATGTTCTGGAATCGGCAAGGACAATGTATTTCGTCATACGCAAGGCGTACCTTGTCAACATGGCCGGGAATATGTCCTCCAACCGCGCATGGCCGGTGTGGAACAATTTCGACAAGGTGAAGAACCTTGAGGCGTTCACGCTGGAGGCTCTCGTCTATAACAACGGGTTTGACAACGGGATGGTCGTTGATGGAGCCGAAACTTGGAATGCCGACGGAATAAACACCATTATGGGGGTGGAGGATCATTTTCTTGTCCGGATAGGTGATTCTTCCATACCGTCGAACCAATTGCAGGTGGCGTGTGCATACAAGGATGAGGCAGGGAACACGACATACAGGAAGGCGGTCACATCTTCTGCCTGCCAGCTGAAGAAAGACCGGTGGTATCATATTGCAGTGACGTTTGACAGGGGGCTTGTCTGCATATATATTGACGGAAAACTGAAGGCCTCGGAAAATGTGAGGGCGATAGGGTACGGGACCGACAGCGATGGAAAACAGTATCCTGTGGAGTTCACTTCCGTGAATTTCGGAGCTCCGCATTCGGAGGAGGATGACGGCAAGCCGCGCTGTTTCTGGGTAGGGTATTCTTATCAGCCGGCACGCTATCTTGACGGAATGCTTGCCGAGGTCCGGCTCTGGGACAAGGCTCTGTCTGTCGGGGAAATAAATGCTTCCGGGCATTTCTATAAGCTCTATGCGTCGGATATTGACGATAGTCTGCTTGCCTACTGGAAGTTTGACGACGGGGCTGGCAAGACGGTGAAGGATCATTCTTCCTATGGCTATGACCTGACGGCCCAGCGCGATATCGCATGGTATCCGATTGAATTGAAATAAGTTATCTACAGTTTAATAAACACTAAATTTTTGTTCATGAAAAAAATTCTTTATTTTGCCGCTGCGGCAATGCTGTTGTTCAGCGGCTGCAGCAAGGAGACTCCAAAGCCGGAGGATTCAATCTCTGTCAATCCGACGGAGAAATCGTTCGGCCCGGAAGGGGGCTCGGTTGAGGTCACGGTGAAAAGTTCCGGAGACTGGCTTCTGGACGGGGATTGCGAGTGGGCTTCTCCGAGTGCCGTTTCAGGCGCGGACGGTGACATCGTCACATTTACTGTCAGTCCGAACGACAAACATGAAGCCCTCAGCACGGTCTTCACTTTCATTTCCGGAGACAAGAAGGCCGATTTTGAGATAAGGGTTGCCGAGCACGCGCTTCCTGTATTCAAACTCACTTCAGACCCGAAGGTGACGGCGATATGCACGGAATGCTTCTTCGATGTCAGCATTGAGACAGATCTCAAGTTGAAGGACATCTCGGTGAAAATTGATGAGGCCGCAGCATCATGGATTAAGTTCTATGCCGTTGAGGGCGGCAAATACACCTTCAGGGTAAGCCCGAACGGCAATGAGACAGTGAGGACTGGAGTCGTGACCTTGTCTGCGGATCTTTGTGACGACATAAGGGTTGAAGTATCTCAGAACGCTAAGTCCAAGATTGTGCTTGCCGCCCAAAAGTATGAGTGCAAGGCGGAGGCAGGGACTGTGGATGTTGTTGTTTCGGAGACGAACATCGAGTTTGACGCTGTCGTTCCGCAGGAGTTTCAGAGCTGGATTTCCGTGAAGGAAATAAAGGGAAACACCATTACATTGTCTCTGACTGAAGCTGAAGAACGCCGCGAGGGAAAGATTCAGGTCGTTGCCAAGGACGGCACGCTGACCGTCGAGGCCGAGATTGTGCAGCTGGCTCCTGAGCGTGGTGCAAAAGTGACTGTCGTCGATGGAGTGGAATCATCGTGGATTCTGTACAAAGAGCCGTGGTGGCCTAAATTTTTCAACACCTACAGCAACAGTTTCTCGTACTGGAATCCTACTGATTATGGAACCTCTCCAGCATATCTGTTTTGGAAGGACACTTCTGAAAGTAATGTAAAGGGTTATGTGAAAGAAGGATTCTATGGCTACATAGACATGTTTGAGGTCAAGCCTATTGTCGGCTTGAGGATGCGGTATCATGCAAGCCGAGGAGACACAAGCCTGAAATTCTCCGTTTCCAACGACGGTGAGAACTGGACGGAGCTGGGGACATTCGGAGACGGAACAACCAACAAGGAAAACAGGTATTTCAAATTTGATGGTCTTGAGTGCCGATATTTCAAGTATGAACCGCTTGCCCAGAATAATGAATCTATGCCGGTGTATGTCTATAACATGATGTTTTACCATCTATAAAAAAATCAAGCAATGAAAAGCAGATTGTTTTTATCTCTGATAATTCCGGCGCTCGCCGCCTGTTTCCTCAATTCCTGCACATCTGAGGTGCAGGAGACTCTTGAGGTTTCCCCGGCATCAATAAGTTTCGAGGCGACCGGAAATGAAAATAAAGTTTTGAAGGTCACGACAAATGCGTCTGACTGGTCTTTTGTGAACTCTTCATGGATTGAGGGTTCAAAGAGCGGGGACGAGCTTGTGGTTAACTGCAAGGACAACACTTCTCTCTCTCCGCGTGAGGGGTGGCTGAGGGTTTCCGCCGGAGCTGCGGAGCCGGTAGTGGTGAAGGTCACGCAGAAGGCGGCCGAACCTCAGCAGCCGTCAGGTGAACCTGTGTCACTGGTCAGTGTGAACGGCGTGACTGACATAAAGGTCAAGGACGAGAATGAAATAACGCTTTCGGTTGCGGTTTCTCTTCCGTCTCCGGCAGAAAATTCAGTGACGGTGAAACTTGTCGCGGACTATGACTATCTTGATGCCTTTAACAAGTCTGATCTCTACCATTTCAGAAAAGCCGTCCTTCTCGAATCAGGGCGTGTCACGCTTCCGGAGAATGTCACGGTTACAATTCCTGCGGGAAGGAGCGAGTCGGAGGCTCTTTCTGTTAAAGTCGATGTTTCCGGCTTTGCATACGATGAGAGACATCTTCTTCCTCTGAGCCTTGAGGTTGTCGAGAATGCCGCCGTTTCAGACGAAGGCCGCGCCAATTTTGTGCTTACCCGTCCGAAGCCGATAAAGAATGTCGTCATCTATGAGGTGAACGAGACAAACCCGCTGAATACTCTCGAATACAAGCTTGAAGACGGCTCGTATTTCTTTGATTCCGCAGTGCTTTTCTCTTCCAACATCATCGACAGGGACGGCGAGCCCCGCCTCTCCAACAACGCGAATGTTCAGGCTTTGCTCGACCAGTGCGCTGTGTATGTACAGCCGTTGCGCGATGCCGGAATCAAGGTTTATCTCGGGCTTCTCGGACATCACACAATTGCCGGCCTCGGAAACCTGTCGGACAAGGGAGCCAGACTTTTCGCGGAGGAAGTCGCGGAGGCCTGCTACATCTACGGTCTTGACGGAGTGTTCCTCGACGATGAATACACTTCATACCCGGAAACTCCCAAGAACGACAACTACACTGATGCTTCCCTTTATGCCGCAGGCCGTCTCTGCTATGAGCTGAAGAGGGCGATGAAGATGAAGTGCCCGTGGGAGACAGAAGTCTCGTATTGGGTCTATGGGAACTTAAGAACCATTCTTTATCCTGTCGTTGATGATGGCGTCGAGCATCCTGTAAGTTCGTTCATAGACATCGTTCTTCCGGGCTATGGCGGTGTGGGACGCCGCTATGCGGATCTCACGAATGCCAACTGTGGTGTCGCCGCTTACGAGTTGAATAAGGGCAGCGTTCCTCGCGGGGAACTCGGCTCGGCTGTAGCTGACGGATATGGCTACTGCATGTGGTTCTGCTTCCATCCTTCTGACAAGGGAACCATTTCGAACAATCTGAATCGCTCTCTGGGAGGTTTCCGTGACGCGGCGCAGGCATTCTACGGACAGACGGTCCTCGCCCCGAAGAATTACTATGACAAGCTCGGAGAGGGCTCGTTCGACCCTAATCCGCACGCCTTTTAGGATTCGGTGATTACAACATTTTCCCGGTGCCGCTCCCCATTGAGGACTGCAGCGCCGGGATTTTTTGTTCCGCGTCCGGTGCATTTACATTGAGGAAAATTTGCGCTAGATTGTATTCAGGCATCAAGGAGGAAAGCAGTCTTCGGAACAGAATCTCTGATTTTGAAAGGGAAACCGGGCTGAATGCAGCCATCCACCTCACTCTCATCACGACTTTCGGTCTCAAGGAGAACATCCATTCTTCCGACGTGGTTAACATAGTGCTTCTTGATGACCTGTTCAGGTAGCATTCTTACTAACAAAGTTATTACATCGTCGATGACTCGGACTCCAACTTTTTCAAGTCCGCCTCCAATTCACGCAGGCTCTCCATTTTTTCAATCCGCTTCTGTTCGGTTCTGTATTCGTCATACACGGCCTTGGCTTTCTTTTCCGCAAGGGCTCTGCTGATGCGTCCTTTCCCTTCAAGGAGTTCCCTTCTGTTCATCTTGAGAATCAGGTCGAGCGCTTCCATCCAGTCCTTTTGGTACATCTTGTGATGAGCATTGGCCTGTGATTCGGCAAAGGCAAGATACTGTTCCACAATCAGTTTCAATGCTCCAATCTCTTCCTGACTGAGATAGTTCTTCCCTATTGATATGTCGGAAGACTTCACGATGCCCTTGATTTCCGTTGAAGTCAGACCCATCTGAGGCAGGCTTGCATTCGCCCTGTAGTATATCAGTTCCGCAGCGGTCTGCTTGCTTACTGCCCAAAGAAGCTTGTTCTGGACCTCCTGAAAAAACGCTACGGTTTTCTCGTCCTTGGGGTCATAGTCCTCACTGAGTTTATATATGTCCTTAATCTGCTGATAGAAAACCTTTTCGGACAGGCGTATCTCCCGAATGCGGTCAATGAGCTCACGGAAATGACTGATGTTTTCATTCCGCTTCATCCTTTCGTCATCCAACGCGAAGCCCTTTATCATATAGGATTTCAGAACACTGCTCGCCCATATCCTGAATGCCGTTGCGCGCTTCGAGTTCACGCGGTAGCCCACGGCGATTATTGCGTCGAGGTTGTAGAACTTGACTTTGTAATTTTTTCCATCGCTTGCAGTATGTAAAAATTCTTTACATACTGAATTTGCAGTCAACTCTCCATCATTGAATATGTTTCTCAGATGGATTGTTATTGATTGCGTTGTCACCCCGAACAATTCAGCCAGCTCCTTCTGATTGAGCCATATCGTCTCATTGACGGCATCGACTTGAACGCGGACCTGTCCATCTTCCCCATTGAAGATTACAATCTCACCCAAATTTTCCAATGCTCTGTCGTCTCTTTCCATCGCCATAGTTTTTAAGCGCCCAAATATAATGGAAATAGTTCAAGGAGCAACCTTTTCGCAGGAATTATTCAGTCTCTCATTGCAGATCGGATCTCGGTTCGCGAAGGGTGCGAAGCGGGTCTCCGGTTCCTATCTGCATTGAAATCCAGAGGGCGAAGAACCTGTCTGTCAGTGAATAGACTTTTGACCTTTCCGTAATGAGGTCCTTGTCCAGAAGTTTCTTCGCCGCCGACTGAACGGAACTTGCGGACGAAAGGCGGTGCTTCAGAATGAAGGCGGCGGAAGTAATCGCCGAAGCCTCCCCGTCAAGCGCTATTGCATAGAGGAGTTCCTTCTGCTTTTCGGGAATGTTGGACAGAATCTCGCGGAAAACCATATCGTAAGAGCCTACGAGCGATTGCAACGCTTCGCATATCGTGTCTGTTGAGCAGACCCCTCCTTTCGGAGTGTCCGCAAACGATTCGTTGAAAGTCTTCTGAACATAGAACGTGTGTCCTCTGAAGAAATCATAGACTGCAGAGGCTTCTTTTTCGGTGATATTCTTTCCGAATTTGCGGAAATTCCCGACGATGAACGGAACATATATATCCCGCGCTATCTCATTGAGTTCAAGTATGTCCGCGCTGCGGTAGAACGGACGGTTCGACGAAAGGAACATCTCCTGCATCATGTGGCGCCCGCTGCCGGCGTATATGAAATTGCAGTTTCCTGATTTCTGGATATGCCCGCGCAGAAGAGCCTCGATGTTCTTTTCCGGGTACTTCGCAATCTGCTGAAATTCGTCGATGGCCACGATGCAGGGCTTGTCGGCCTTGTTCAGATAGTCAAAGATTTCCTCAAGCATAAATTCCGGCCTTTCAATGTCCCCCAGTTCTATGCTGAAGGTCGGAAGACCGGTCGAAATGTCGAATCCGAATCTGCCGCTTATCGATTTGAGGGTCTGAAGAAACATCTTCGCCATTTTCCTGCTGAGCGGCTGCAATGTCTCGTAAATTTCCTTTCCGAGGATGTATGTAAATTCCCGTAGGCTTGAAGTGTGAAGAATATCGACGAAGAATGTGTAGTAATCGTCCCGAATCTCCGGACGTTCATAGCAATAGCGTATCAGCCCAGTCTTTCCCATTCTTCTCGGGGATATGAGAACGAGATTGTTCCCGTTCGTCACTGACTTGACAAGACGCTCCGACTCGACGACCCTGTCACAGAAATACTTCGCGTCAATCTTTCCCGTAACAACAAACGGGTTTCTTTCCTTAGCCATAGCCTTTCATGATTTTATTGCAAATATAATTATTCGATTCGCATAATGCAAATCGAATAAACTAAATTTCTGGAAAAACGGACAAAAACCTGAATAATAATGTTGGAAAAACGGACAAGACGCTTGCAAGGGGCGGTCAGGAAAAGAAGACGAAAACTATCAGCAGGTCGCCGAAGACTGAGCGGAAGACTGCAAGGGCATGCTGAATTTCGGTGGTCACCTGCCTGGTGGTGAGCTGATATTCCAGGGCTATCTCCTTGTAGGTCAGCCCGTCCATACGGCTTGCAACAAAAATGTCGAAGCTTTTTTGCGGAAGTTTCCGGCGGCACTCGGCGATTCTCTCGTTCAGGTCGGAAAGGAAAGCCATTCCGTTCGAGTCACGTTCCGCCAGAATCCCCAGCATCGCGTCCCTGAGCGCCGTGTCCCTGATTTCCCGGTGCGCGGACGAAAGCATCGATTCCCGCTTGATGTAGTCATAGCTCTTGCTCATCATCACCCGGTGAAAATATCCCCTCACGTTGCTTCCCTCCACGAAAATATCCTTCTTTTCGAGAATTTTCACGATGCTTTCGGAATATATGTCTTCCGCGACCGCCCTCTCCCTGACAAAAGACATGGAATGGGCGATGAACCTGCCCCTGTCCTTGTGGATGGAGGCGAGCTCTCCCATGAAATATGTCATGTCTTCGCTTTTCATAGCAGGATACATACAAGCTTTCCGACCCCAAAAATCAAGAATTTTACGGAAAAACGCAAAAAAAGTTAAAAAAATATGTCAACATCCGTTTTTCAATCCTTTATATATGTGAACGGCCTCCGGAAAACATACGCGGGGCTCACGACAGAGAGACATGAGGTTTCATAGAAAACGAGATGAAAGAAATTGACGACAAAATGCTGTTCCGCTACTTCAGCTCCGCCACGACGGCCGAAGAGGAACACGCGATAAATGACTGGCTGCTCCTTGACAAGGCGAACGAGGAGAGGCTTCGCGAAAGCTACAGGCTTTGGGAGGCTCTGCTCTTCAGCGGCGAGGACAGCGAAAGGCGCGGGCTCAGGCGTCGGAGGCGGAGAACCGTCATTCGCAGAATCGGGCTCGCGCTTCTCAATGCGGCGGCCCTTGCCGCATTCTTTGTCGTGGCCGGGCACGTCATGACAGAGCGTGAGGAAGACAGGCTCGCATCCACAATGAACAGGATAGAAATCCCGGCCGGGGGAAAGATGGACTTCACCCTTTCCGACGGCACCAAGGTGTGCCTCAATGCCGGAGCCGTACTCAGCTACCCGATGCAGTTCTCCCGCAGTTCCCGCGAAGTGTCGGTTTCCGGAGAGGCGTGGTTCGACGTCGCCCACAATGAGGACAAACCTTTTGTAGTCAAGACATTCCTTTCGGAAATAGAGGTGCTCGGAACGAAGTTCAACGTCAATGCGGACGAGGAAAGCCGGGAATTTTCGGTGGCTCTTCTCGAAGGCAGCATCAGGCTCCGCAGCGATGCCGGGGAGAGGCTTATGACGCCGGGTGAAAAGGTGCGAATCACCGGAAGGACGCTTGTCTGCGAGGCCTGCGACATGACACGTGAGACTCGCTGGATGGACGGGGTCATCGGCATCGGGGGCATGACGTTCCCGGAAATAATGAGAGAGATGGAGCGGGCGTTCGGCGTGAGAATCGTCATAGAACGCGAGGATATGCCGGAGATTGGCTTCTCGGATGCGGAAATTCACCGCAGCGAAGGGGTTGAGTCCGCGCTCAAGTCCCTCCAGTACGCCGGAGTCAGGTTCAACTACACCCACGACTTCGCAACCGAGACCATATACATAAGATAACTCAAGTTTTGCAAGTGCGGAACTTGAATGCGATAACCGGAAATATACAACACTAACTGATAACCAGGGACCGTTCCCACTCGGGATGGTTTCGCAAACCGCATAATTCATGAACAGATACCGAATTACGCAAAGGAGCTGCTGCCTGTTCCTGTTCCTGATTCTCTTCCTGCTGCCGGTCAGGGCGACCACCGGATTCCAGTCCGATGATGTCCGCCTGACGCTTCAGCTGAAGGACGTCACGCTCGCCAAGGCGATAGACAGCATCAAGGAACAGAGCCCCTACCTTTTCTTCATCAGCATAACGGACCTTGACAGGAAAGTGTCGCTGTCGGTGAAAGACGAGACGATAGAATCCGTCTGCGCAAAGCTCTTCACGCCGCTGAAAATCAGCTGGAGAGTCAACGGACACTACATCTACCTCACCAACGCCCCGGAGTCTTCCTCCGTGACGGTGACGGGAACGGTGACCGACGGCTCGGGCACCGCAGTTCCGGGCGCGGCAGTTGTCGTGCAGGGAACATCGACCGGAACAGTCACCGACATTGACGGCCATTTCACCCTCCTCGTCCCGGGCGACCTCCTCGGAGGAACGCTCGAGTTCAACTCTCTCGGCTACGCGATTGTATGCAGGGAGATTGGCGAGCGGCGGGTTTTCAACGTCACGCTCAGGGAGGAAAGCACGGAACTTGAGGGCACTGTCGTCACCGCACTCGGCATCAGGCGCGACCAGAAGGCCCTGAGCTACAATGTGCAGGAGGTCAAGTCCGACCTGCTCACCGCCGTCAAGGACGCCAATTTCATCAACTCGCTCAACGGCAAGGTGGCGGGCGTGAACATCAACGCCTCTTCTTCCGGAGTCGGCGGAGCCTCCAAGGTGGTGCTCAGGGGCAACAAGTCCATCAGCCAGTCTTCCAACGCGCTGTATGTCATCGACGGCATCCCGATGTACAACTTCGGCGGAGGCGGCGGCACGGAGTTCGACTCCAAGGGAGCGTCCGAGTCCATCGCAGACATCAACCCCGAGGACATCGAGAGCATATCTGTGCTCACCGGCGCGGCCGCAGCTGCCCTCTACGGTTCGGAGGCGGCCAACGGAGCCGTAATGATAACCACGCGGAGCGGCCACGCCGGCAAGGTCTCCGCCACGTTCACATCCAACACCGAGTTCCTTTCCCCGTTCCGTCTTCCCGAGTTCCAGAGCCGCTACGGCACCGGACTCAACGGAAAGAGCGGCAACAGCGGAACTTACAGCTGGGGCGCGAAGCTTCCCGACGGCACCAAAGGCTACTCCCCTTCAGACTACTTCGAGACCGGGCACTCCTACACCAACTCGTTCACGCTGAGCGGAGGCACGGACCGCAACCGGACTTATCTCTCAGCCGCCGCCCTCAACTCCGACGGCATCATCCCGAACAACCGCTACGACCGCTACAACTTCACCTTCCGCAACACCACCTACCTGCTGCGCGACCGCCTCAAGATAGATGCGTCCGCAGGCTACATAATGCAGAAGGACCAGAACATGACTAATCAGGGCGTGTATTCCAACCCGCTCGTCCCGGCATATCTCTTCCCGAGAGGCGACAACTTCAATGTCTATCGCAGCTTCGAGCGCTACAATGCCGGAACGAAGCTGATGGAGCAGTTCTGGAGCAGCGACCTCGAGGGCGACCTGCGAATGCAGAACCCCTACTGGATAAACTACCGCAACCTGCGCAACAACGACAAGAAACGCTATATGCTCTCGCTCTCCGTCTCGTTCGACATCCTCGACTGGCTGGACGTCGCCGGCCGCGTGAGGGTTGACAACGCCTCGAACCTCTACACCCAGAAGCTCTACGCCTCGTCCAACGCGACCCTCACCGAAGGCGGCACCAACGGTCACTACACCGAGGCGCGGACCTATGACAAGCAGACCTATGCGGACCTGATGCTCAACGCCAACAAGTCTTGGAGGGAGTGGAGCATTGCGGCCAGCCTCGGCACGTCGTACAACAACATAGGCACAGACGAACTGCGCTACGGCGGCCCGATACAGGACAACGGCCTGGCGAACGTGTTCAATGTGTTCGACCTCGACGACACGAAGAAACGCGCAAGCAAGAGCGGGTGGAACGACGAGACGCAGTCGGTGTTCGGCAGTGTGGAGGTGGGCTGGAGACGGTCGCTCTACCTGACGGTCACGGGAAGGAACGACTGGGCGTCCCAGCTTGCCGGATCTTCAAGCAAGTCGTTCTTCTATCCTTCGGCGGGTCTCTCGTGGGTCCCGACCGCCATGTGGGAAACGGGTGCCTTGAGCTATCTCAAGCTCCGTGGTTCGGTGGCCTCGGTCGGAATGCCGTTCCCGCGTTTCCTGACGATTCCGACCTACGAGTACGACGCGACGAACCGGATATGGAAGGACAAGACCCACTATCCGATAGGCGACCTGAAGCCCGAGCGGACCCTCACCTGGGAGGTCGGTCTGGAAACCCGGCTCTGGCAGGACCTGAGCGTCAATCTGTCATGGTACCTCGCGGACACCTACAACCAGACCTTCGACCCTTCTCTCCCGCCGTCCTCGTCCTACACGACGATTTACCTCCAGACGGGCAGCGTGCGCAACACCGGCGTTGAGGCGAGCCTCGGCTACAGCCACAGCTGGGGAGGATTCACATGGGACAGCGGCTTCACCTTCAGCCACAACCGGAATGAGATAACCGACCTCGCGGACGGCGCGGTGAACCCCGTCACCGGAGAGAGCCTTGACCTTGAAAAACTTGAGATAAAGGCTCTGGGCAAGGCGAAGTTCATTCTCCGCAAGGGCGGCACGCTCGGCGACCTCTACACCAGTTCGGGCCTGAAGCGGAACAACTACGGCTACATCGAATTGGACGACAACGGCGAGGTCAGCCTTGTTGACAACGGCGAGGAACTCTGCCTCGGCAGCGTCTTCCCGACCTGCAACCTCGCGTGGCGCAACGACTTCAGCTGGAACGGATTTCATCTCGGCTTCCTGTTCAGCGGCCGCATCGGTGGAATCTGCTATTCGGCGACGCAGGCCAACCTCGACCTTTACGGAGTCTCCGAGGCCTCTGCCTCCGCCCGTGACGCGGGAGGGGTGCTTGTGAACGGCCGCGAGCTCATTTCCGCGCAGAAATGGTATCAGAAGATAGGCTCGCAGAGCGGACTGCCCCAGTACTACACCTACGACGCGACATCCTTCCGTCTTCAGGAACTGTCGGTGGGCTACACCATGCCGAGGAAATGGTTCCGTGACAGGGCCTCGCTCACCCTCTCCTTTGTGGGACATAACCTCTGGATGATATGGTGCCGCGCCCCGTTCGACCCGGAAAGTGTCGCATCGACCGGCAACAACTATCAGGGCATAGACTATTTCATGATGCCGTCGCTGCGCAGTCTCGGACTCAACGTCAGGCTTGATTTTTAAAACGAAATATCCATGGGACAATATATCAAGAACATAAAGCTGACGGCCGCATTGGCCGCCGTCACTCTCGCCCTCGTCTCCTGCACGGAACGATTCGAGCGGCTCAACACCAACCCGAACCAGGTCACGGCCGGACAGATGGAGGCGCGCAACTACCGCACGGGAACCAAGGTTCTTTCTCTTCAGAGCCTCGTGGTTCCGGTCGAAGAGCACCAGTACCAGTTCATCGAAAGCCTCTCCGGAGGGCCGTTCGGCGGCTACATCGGGAGCACCGTGGACACATGGCAGACCCGTTTCGAGACCTTCAATCCATCGACCGACTGGCGCAAGGCGACATTCTCCGACATCATCACGGAATTCTATGCGCCCTACCGAGGCATCGTCGGCGGAACAGACGACGAGGTCGCCCGCGCATTCGCCGCGCTCTTCCGCGTGGCCGTGATGCAGCGCCTGACCGACAACTACGGCCCGATACCTTATGGGGACATCCTGAAGACGGAAAAGATAACCGTGAAGTACGACTCCCAGGAGGCAGTCTACGCCCAACTGTTCGAGGAACTTGACGGAGCGATAGAGGCCTTCGCCGCCAATGCCGCCCTCCCCGCCTCGGGATGGAGCAACTACGACAAGGTCTATTCGGGCAACATCGCGCAGTGGCTTCGCTACGCCAACTCCCTGAAGCTGAGGATGGCCATGCGCATAAGCTACCGGGACCCGGAACTCGCGAGGCAGAAGGCCGAGGAAGCGATTGCCGGAGGGCTCATCCTCACCAACGAGGACAACGCCCGCATGCACCCCAACGAGAACCGGATGACGCTCATCTACAACAGCTGGAACGACCACCGCGTCGGAGCCGACATACTGAGCTTCATGACCGGCTACAATGACCCTCGTCTTGAGAAGATGTTCCTCAGGAGCACCGGAGCCAACCCGCAGTTCGTCGGAATACGCATCGGCTCCTCCGTCGCCAAGAAGAGCGAGGCCATAGAGGCATATTCCAACCTCATAGTGAACTCCGACAGCCCGATTCTCTGGATGAACGCGGCTGAGGTGAGCTTCCTGCTCGCGGAGTACTGCCTGCGCCTCGCCGGTGACGGCGCCCGCGCCCGTGAGTACTACGAGAACGGCATCCGGCTCTCGTTCGCCGAGAGGGGAGCGTCCGGGGCGGAGGCCTACATCGCTGACGCAACAAGCACCCCGGCGCAGTATGTCGATCCGCTGGGAAAGTACAGCGCCTCAGCCAAGACCACAGAGTGCAGGATTGCCTGGGACACGAAGGGCGACGAGGAGACCAACCTTGAGCAGATTATCACCCAGAAATGGATTGCAATCTTCCCGCTCGGCAACGAGGCGTGGGCGGAATACCGGAGGACAGGATACCCCAAGCTGCTCCCGGCTCCGCAGAACCTCGGCCCGGACAACGTCGACCTTGAGCGCCATGCCAGAAGGCTGACCTACCCGGTGGAGGAGTACTCCGGAAACGGGGCTAACCTCGCGGAGGCGATTTCGCTCCTTGATTCGGAGGCTTCGGGAGGAGGAAGCGGCGATGCCTTCAACACCCGCGTGTGGTGGGACTGCAAGCCGTATGACAAGATAAAACAGTGATTTTATGAGACATATATATGCAAACATTCTTCGTGCAGGAATAATTCCCGTCCTGCTCCTTATGGCGGCAGCCTGCTCCGAGTGGACAAAGGTCGAGAGCGTCGGCATAAGGGAAACCATGCCCTGGGACGCCGCTCCGCAGGAATGGGCCGATTATCAGGCGCGTGTCCGCTCCTACAAGAGCCGCAGCCACACCCTGTCCTACATACGCTTCGCCAATTCCCCGTCCGGGGTGCAGAACGAAAAGGGAAGCCTGCGCAGCCTGCCGGACAGCCTCGACATAGTGAGCCTCACCAACGGAGTGAACTTTTCGGAATATGACTCCGAAGACATGGCACGCATGAGGGCCGTGGCAATCCGGGTCATCTGTCAGGCCGACCTCGCCTCGTCGGAGGATGTCGCGGCGACGCTCGACGCCACGGTGGCCGCCGTGGACAGCCATGGGCTCGACGGCTATTCGTTCACCGCCTCGTCCCGTGAGGACGCCTCTGCGGCTGTGGCCAGGCTCTCGTCGGCGAAGTCGGACTCCCGGATTCTCGTGTTCGAGGGCAACCCGTCCCTCATCACGGAGGACGACATCTCGAAGATAGACCTCTTCGTCCTCGCCACCGAAACCCTTGAGAATCCCTACAGTCTGCGCAACGCGGTCACCGATGCCCTGGAGGCTGGAGTCCCGCGTGAGAAGATGCTTCTCGCCGCCTCACTCAAGGGCGTGTATTACAGCTCCGACAACACCGAACTCCCCGTGCTGGAGGCGATGGCCGACAATGTGGTGACCTACGGCCCGATGGCAGGGCTTGCGGTCTATGACGTCGAGTCCGACTACTACCACTACGAGGGAAACTGGTCGTCCCTGCGGGCGGTCATATGCCGTCTGAATCAGTAGAGTCAGAAATCTTCATCAATTCAGAAAATGACAAGAGAATGAACATCAGAATGAAAAATATCGCATTGATGCTTGCCGCGTCCGTCATGATGATGGCCGTCGCTTCCTGCGACCGTTTCGAGCCGGTTGAGCATGTCTTCGCAAATTCGGCCTACCTCGACGTGAGCGCGACCGACGAGACACAGCCCCTGACCTTCGGGAACAGGGTGGCGAGCCTGACAAAGGAACTCTCAGTGTCCCTCGCCTACCCGTCCGACAGCGACGTGAAGGCCGTCGTTTCCGTCGCCCCGGAACTCGTCGAGGCCTACAATTCTGCACACGGGACATCCTACTCCCCGCTCCCCGACGAGTTTCTCGACTTCGGCGGGGCCACCGTCACGGTAAAGGCCGGGAAGGTGAGCTCGGAGAAGGTCACGATAATGCTGCGCAACCTCATGGGCGAGGGCGAGGAGCAGACCGGCGCGATGGAAATCGACAGGACATGGCTTCTGCCGGTGCGCCTGAGCTCCGATGACATCCCGACCATGGACGGCGCGTCCGTCGCCTACTATCTCGTGCGCCGCTCATCCGCCATAACAGTCGCGGCGCGGCTCACGGACAACTGGGTGGAGTTCCCTCTGATGGACACTCCCGGCGATGTGGCCGACGCCTATAATGGGCTCACCGCCGTCACCTACGAGGCGCTCATAAACATCGACCGCTTCGACCTCAAAAACGGTACGGAAGACTGCAATATCTCCACGGTGCTGGGCGTCGAGCAGTATCTCCTGCTCCGAATAGGGGACGCGAACTTCGAGCGCCAGTGTCTCCAGTTCGACGGCAGCGGCAACGGTTCGCAGTTCGGCAAGCTCCCGTCCAAGAGCGACCCTGCAAAGAAACTCTACTCCGGAACGTGGTACCATGTAGCCTGCACCTACGACCAGAACACCCGCACCGCCCGCATCTACCTCAACGGCAAGATGATCGACGAGGTGAAGGACGCGGGAGTCGCCGGCCCGACCGCCGACAACGGGATAAACCTCGCGATGCGCGCCCTCGGGATGCCGGAGGCCTACCAGTTCTTCATCGGCAAGTCCTACAACGACCGCCGTCCTCTTCAGGGAATGATAGCCGAGGCGAGAGTCTGGCGCACGGCGAGGACTCAGGAGGAAATCTGGAAGAACATGTACCGCATCGAGAACCCCAAGGAGCAGGAGGACCTCATCGGCTACTGGAAGTTCAACGATGGCTCCGGCAACGACATCACCGACTGGTCCCGGGTGGGCAACCACGGAAAGGCCGTCGCGGATGTGGTCTGGCCGGACGGGATAGAGATTCAGGAGATAAACAAGGAGGAGGAATAGAAGATGAGACGAAGCATTTCAGCATTCATTATGTGGACGGCCGCCGCCCTGACGCTTGCGTCCGGATGTCAGGACCTGGCGATTCAGTACAGCCCCGAGGCTCTTCAGGACATCTCGGACCGGCAGCCCGTGATTTCGCTGCACGCGGAACAGTCTGCGGACAATGTGGTCATTGTCGTTCTGAACCACGGCGGAAAGTCCGCTGTGGAGAAAATCTACGCCAAGGCTTCACTCCCCTCCGACGGGGAGAAGACCATAAGGCTCGCCTCCGCAGGTCAGGAATATGTGGAGCAGTACAGCCTCAGGACGGGCATTGACTATAAGCTCCTGCCGCAGGCTTTCTATGCCTTTGCGGGAGGCAGCGCCCTTGAACTTCACGACGGCCTGCAGGAGACGGCGGCGAAGCAGGTTCAGCTCTTCGCCAAGAACAAGTTCGGCACCGTTCTGGATGCCGGCCGCTATCTGCTTCCGATAACCGCCGCCGTATCGGAGACGGACGGGGACGGTTCATGCGGCACGGTGCTTATCGACCTGACCGTGAGGGAACCCTACTCCGACCCTGACGGCTGCGAACTCTACACGGGCGAAGACATGTTCACGGTGTTTTACCTCAACACCGCCGTCTTCGACCCGAGACTTGCAAACGACTTCATCCTCGAGAAAATCAATGACAAGAGCTACCGTCGCGGACTCGGCAACATAGTGAACCTCCGCCAGGCCTCGCTCAACTACGACGCTTCCACCGGCAGTGTCTCGGTGAAGCCGACGGGTGACCTCCGCTATGTCCTTGAGCACTTCACCGAGCGCGTCCTCCCCGTTCAGGAAAGCGGCCGCAAGGTCTGCGTCTGCATCGACGGCGGAGCGCAGGGCATCGGCTTCTGCAACCTCACGGACGAACAGATAGGGGACTTTGCGCATTCAGTGAAGAGGATGGTCGATTACTACGGCCTCGACGGAGTCAATCTCTGGGACCGCAACGCCAACTACGCCGCTGCCGGGGAACGCGGATTTCCTCCGGCGAACACCACCTCCTACCCCAGGCTCATAAAGGCGCTGCGCGAGGCTCTCGGACAGAGCAGGCTTCTCACCATCACCGACTATGAGGCTCCGACCGAATATTTCTGGGACACGGAGGCGACCGGAGGAATCCGTGTCGGCGAGCACATCGACTACGCATGGTCGGGCTACTGCAGCGGCGACGAACCCGTACAGATTGTGGATCCGTGGCATCAGGAGATTTCCTTCGTGTCGAAGACCCATCCGCGCAGGCCCATTGCCGGACTGGATCCCAAGAGATATGGAATCACCAATGTGACTTGCTACAGGAAACAGGACGAATCGCTGTTCGCTCTTGAGCAGTATGACAAGAGTGTCCTCACGTCCAGCGATATATTTGTTTTCTATGATGTCAGGTCAATCCTTCAGGACTCTTATGAGGGGGCAAATATAATTAGCGGATTTTGGCCGGTCTGGTATAACGACTATATGATGAGCATAAAGACTGGAAGGCTGCGTAACGACAGGCGTGATGAAACTGGCGCCATCAACCCATATAACAAATGGGTCAAGGACTGGTAGTGTATCTCTGTCATTTCGACTGGAGCGAAGCGGAACGGAGAA
>ERZ808246.669-NODE-669-length-27551-cov-5.937227_pt1 | contig 27551 bp, 21 predicted proteins | sample MGYA00521083_ERZ808246 | MGnify/ENA primary metagenome ERZ808246 (study PRJEB31516, sample SAMN03275577) | gut metagenome | biome: mammalia-associated habitat; material: feces | host: Papio cynocephalus | place: Kenya | collected 2012-07-07 ...
CAAAAATACTAAAAATCCATTATATTTGTACGATATTGTCAAATATATGGACTCGTCTTCATTGGGCGAAACATCGTAAGAACTTTGGAAATATAAAATTTGAAATAAATGGAAGAGACTATCAAGACAGCGGAAGCGACGGAGCCAAGGCCTCTGAACTTCCTTGAGGAAATCATCGAGGCGGATCTCGCTTCCGGCAAGTATGACAAAATCATCACGCGTTTTCCTCCAGAGCCGAACGGCTACCTGCACATAGGGCACGCGAAGAGCATCTGCACCAACTTCGGGCTCGCACAGAAATACGGTGGAAGGACAAATCTCCGTTTCGATGACACCAACCCTGTGAAGGAAGACACGGAATATGTCGACTCAATTAAGGAGGACATCAAATGGCTTGGTTTTCAGTGGGCTGAGGAAAGATATGCTTCCGACTATTTCGACCAGCTTTACGAATGGGCGGAAGAGCTTATAAAGAAAGGGCTTGCGTATGTCGATGACCAGTCTCAGGAGGAAATCCGCATCGGGCGCGGAACGGTGAATGAACCTGGAAAGAACAGCCCGTACAGGGACCGCAGCGTCGAGGAGAACCTCCGCCTGTTCAGGGAAATGAAGGCCGGGAAATATGCCGATGGAGAGAAAGTGCTCAGGGCGAAGATTGACATGGCAAGCAAGAACATGATGTTCCGTGACCCTATCATGTACCGAATCGTGCATGCGCATCATCATCGTACCGGCGACAAGTGGTGCATCTATCCGATGTATGACTACACCCACGGTCAGTGCGACTCCATCGAGCACATCACCCATTCCATCTGCACCCTCGAGTTCGATGTCCACCGCCCGCTCTACGACTGGTTCATCCAGCAGCTCGGCATCTTCCCTTCTCACCAGTATGAGTTCGCGCGTCTCAACCTTACCTACACCGTGATGAGCAAGCGCAAGCTCCTCGAACTTGTCCGCAACAACTTCGTCAGCGGATGGGACGACCCTCGGATGCCGACAATCTGCGGAATCCGCCGCCGCGGCTACACTCCGGAGTCAATCAAGATGTTCGTCGACAAGGTGGGGCTCGCCAAGAGGGAGCAGCTGATTGACCTTCAGCTGATGGAATGGTGCGTGCGTCAGGATCTTAACGAGAGGTCCAACCGTTATATGGTGGTTCAGGATCCCGTGAAGCTCACGATTACAAACTGGGAGCCGGGCAAGGTCGAGTGGTTCGACGCTCCGCTCAATCCTGCGGCTCCGGAAGGCCCGTCAAGGAAGGTTCCGTTCACCGGCGAGCTTCTTATCGAGAGGGCGGACTTCATGGAGGACGCTCCGAAGAAATATTTCCGCCTCAAGCCTGACGGTGAGGTTCGTCTGAAATATACCTATATAATAAAGTGCAACGAGGTCGTCAAGGATGCCGAGGGCAATGTTGTCGAGCTCAAGTGCACCTACGACCCTTCGACCCGGCCCGGCTCCGGCGAGTGGCGTTCCGTCAAGGGCACGATTCACTGGGTGAGCGCCTCCCACGCTAAGGAGGTGGAGCTCCGTCTCTACGACAAGCTCTTCACCGAGCCGGAGATGGGCTCGATTCCGGAGGGAAAGGACTACAAGGAGTATCTCAATCCGGATTCTCTCAAGGTGACTTCGGGCTTTGCCGAGCCTGCGCTTCTTGAGGACAAGTCCGGGCTGGCAGTTCAGTTCGAGCGTGTGGGCTATTTCTTCAAGGACCCGGACAGCACTCCGGAGCACTTTGTGTATAATAAAACCACTGCATTGAAAGACTCATTTAAATTCTGACCCCTTTCCTTCAGTTGTTTATTTGGTCATTTTTAGGATATTGAAATGGGCTTTGATTGGAAAAAAATAGGTCGTGGTGGCGAGCGGAGACTCACGATGAAGGGGAAATTCATCCTTGGGATGAGTTCCATCGCCGCCATCCTCATGCTCTCCAGCATCATATCGGTGGCGGAGTACAGGAGGATGAGCAACTATGTCTCAGACCTCATCGCTTCCAATATCAACAGCCTCAATGTATCGCAGCGGCTCGCGACCATCACGGACAGCTATAACCTCAAGATTCTGGCGCTCATCGGCGACGAGAGCTCCAACATCCTGCCGGAGTTCGACCGTGAACTGTTCCTGAGCCACTGTGACAGCCTCAAACAGTCGCTGACCTCTCGCCGGGCGCTTCCGCTTGCGGATTCCGTGGCATACGCCTATTCGGCCTATATGCTCACCTCGCTTGAACTCCAGAATGTCATATCCTCGGACTTCATAGACTCTCGTGAATGGTATTTCGAGAGGCTCCAGCCGCGCTTCAACCGTCTGCATTCTGACCTTGAGGCGCTCAACGCCGCGATTTACGACGACCTTGAGGCCAATTCGGAGACATTTCAGGAGAGTTTTTACCGGAGCATCGTGCCGGGGGTGGTCTCTGTCGCGGCCGGACTTCTGCTTGTAGTGCTTCTGCTGTTCTTCTTCCTGTCCTATTTCGTGGATCCGATACGGCGCATGAACGCAGGTATGACGCTATATCGTACTTCCGGTAAGCGATACACCTACGGCTTCGACGGGGATGACGAGCTCTCGGCGCTCAACGTCTCCCTTTCAGAGGTTACGGAGGAGAACGCCGACCTCAAGAGGCGTATGAAACTTCTACGCACAAAAATAGAGCAGATGAAACAGAGCCGACCGGAAGAGGAAGGCAGCCCGGATTTCTGAAAGTGAATGGAATTTGGGATTTATTTTTGAGGACAGATTTATTTTGAACATCAAAGTCATATCGGTGAATGTAGGCAAGGCACTCTTGGTGAGTGCCCTGTTCATGTTCCTGTCGATGATGGTGTCCATAGTGAACGGCATGGACGCTGCCTTCGGCCCTCTTGCAATAAGTTTCCTGATTACCCTTGTCGTCGGTGCATTTCCTTTCATATTTGTCCGGAAGACTCCTCCGATAACGATGACCGACGGCTATCTCATCATCTTCATATCCTGGATTCTGTCGTTCATCTTCGGGATGCTGCCATACATCCTCTACGGTGGGGAATTTTCGCTGATAAACTCTCTCTTTGAATCAGTTTCGGGTTTTACGACAACGGGGTATTCTGTGGTGAATGATGTGGAGTCCTTGCCGAAAAGTCTGCTGTTCTGGCGCTCCTCGACTCACTTTATCGGAGGGCTGGGAGTTATTGTGTTTCTTCTGCTCGTGCTTCCGGAGGCAAGCCCGTTCCGGCTGAGAATGACGAACCTCGAACTCTCCTCGCTCTCGCGTGAAGGCTATCGCTACCGGTCTTCGCGCACCGTGTGGATAATCTGCCTTGTCTATCTCTCGCTCGCCGTAGTCGAGACTCTTCTGCTCTGGGCGGCCGGAATGAGTCTCTTCGATGCTATCAATCACTCTTTCAGTACAATCGCGACCGGAGGGTTCAGCACAAGGAACGCATCGATCGCATATTTCGATTCTCGCATCATCGAGGCCATCATCATCTTCTTCATGGTCATATCCGGAATGCATTTCGGGCTGATATTCCACTTTGCCACAACCGGATCCTTCAAGGTTTTCAAGAATCCGGTCGCCCGTTTCTATTTGGGCACGATTGCCGTCATGACAGTGCTGGTCGCGTCGGGGCTACTTTTTGAGGGTACTATTAAATCTGTGGGGAAGGCCTTGTGGACCTCCTTGTTTCATGTCACGAGTTTCATCACGACCACCGGATTTTCAGTCGACAATCCTTATCTTTGGCCGATGTTTCCTTCTGTCCTGCTGATTTACTGCGGGATACAGTGCGGATGCTCCGGCTCCACCTCGGGAGGAGTAAAGTCCGACCGCGTGCTCATAGCCCTCAAGGCCGCAGGATGTGAGATAAGGCGCAGGCTACACCCCAATTCCGTCTTTCCGGTACGGCTCGGCGCTCATCCCCTATCTGACAATGCGGTGAATTCGGTGCTTATGTATTTTGTAGTATATGCGATTCTTGCGACCTTCGCAATCTTCGCGCTCATAGGCTCCGGCCTAGGAGGCTCGGACGCGAGTTCCATTGCCATTGCGACCATAGGAAACGTGGGCATCAGCGCAATCGGTACCGGGGTTATGAGCGGGCTGTCTGTCGCGGCCAAGCTTGTCTGTTGCCTCAATATGTTCCTCGGGCGTGTTGAAATCTATCCGGTCCTGATTGTCGTCTATCTCATCTTTAACAGGAAGGCAAGGTGATGGGGCAGTCGGATTTTCTCTATCAGGGATTTCGTTCCCATCTGAAGTATGAGCCGACTCCGTGTCAGGACAATTTCCTCCGTATGATGTCGGAGTTTGTCGGCCGGGATGACGACATTATGGTAGTTAACGGGTATGCGGGAACCGGAAAGACGACCGCCATCTCCGCTGTCATCAATACACTCAATGAACTGAAAATCAAGACGGTGCTTCTCGCTCCCACGGGGCGTGCGGCGAAAGTTCTCTCCAACTATTCCGGAAAGCCGGCGGCCACGATACACAAGCACATCTATCGTCAGAAGTCTGTCGGCGGGGACGGCTACGGACAGTTCTCGCTCGCCCCGAACAAGGACAAGGACACTCTTTTTGTCGTCGATGAGGTGTCGCTCATCGGTATAGAGGGCGGGCAGCAGCAATCGACTTCCTCTTTCGGCAGCGGAAATCTGCTCGACGACCTCGTGACCTTCGTGCGCGGCGGCGTTGACTGCAAATTAGTGCTCATCGGTGACGCCGCGCAGCTTCCTCCGGTCGGGATGGACTGCAGCCCGGCGCTTTCCCGCGAGTATATGGCTATGATGGGCGGAACGGTATTCTGCACGCTTACGACGGTCGTCCGACAGCAGAAGGAGTCCGGAATCCTTGCGAACGCGACGAGACTCCGCGAACTCATAACCCGTTCGGAGTATGGCGGGGATATGTTTGAATATGAGGATGTCGGGCTGTCGGTCGCGGGTTATGACGACGTTTCGAGGATAGGGGGCGGCGAACTCATCGAGAGTCTCGGCGATGCATATTCCCGTTACGGAGAGGACGACACGGTGATTCTATGCCGCTCGAACAAGAGGGCGATAAAGTACAATATGGGCGTGCGCTCGATGGTTCAGTTCAAGGAAGAGAGGCTGGTGAGGGGTGACAAGCTGATGATCGTGAAGAATTGCTACCAGTTTTGCGAGGAGCTTGAGGGGGTTGACTATATCGCGAACGGGGACATCGCGAAGCTGCTGAAGATTTCGGGATATGAGGAGCGCTACGGGCTGCATTTCGCCTCGGCGCGCCTGCTGCTCCCTGACTATAATGACCAGGAATTTACCGCGAAGGTGATTTTGGACACGCTTGAGTCCGAGGCGGCGTCGCTCAGCTATGAGCAGCAGAATATGCTGTATCTCGGTGTGGATGCGGACTATTCGCACATCAGTTCGAAGAAGAAGCGCTGGGAGTCGGTGCGGGAGGACAAGTATTTCAACGCGCTGCAGCTCAAGTATGCCGAGGCGCTGACCTGCCACAAGTCGCAGGGCGGGCAGTGGCGCTGCGTCTTCATAGACAATGCCTTTTGGCAGGATTTCTTGACTCTCGATGATTTGAAGTGGCTCTACACGGCTCTGACGAGGGCTGTCGAGAAGGTATATCTGGTTAATTTCAAGGATGAATTGTTCAGGGGATGACGGGCAATAAAAAGGTGTTGGCGTGCTTAGCGTCTCGCGTTGCGAGACCCCTCCCAAGCAGAGCTTGGATCCCTCCCTCTTATGGGGCCGAGGGTGGCCACAGCACGCACGCCAACACCTTTATTGCCCTGACGCACTTGGAAAAGAAGTATTATAAGTTATGAAGAAGTTTATATTTTGTATCTTGTTATGCTGGGCTGTGACCGCACAGGCCGGCGACGGAAAGCTGAGTTCTCAGATGAGGGTGAATCCGACATATTCGCCGGATTCGACGAAAATCGCGTTTACACGGGGCAACGACCTTTGGGTCGAGGATGTCGCGACGAACAGGGAATATCGTTTGACATCTGACGGCAGCGAGTTGATTCTCAACGGATTCGCTTCGTGGGTCTATTATGAGGAGATTCTCGGCCGAGCATCGCGATACAAGGCTTTCTGGTGGTCTCCGGACAGTCGTCGCATAGGATTCTACCGCTTCGACAACACTGCGGTTCCGTATTTTCCGATATATTCCCCCTTTGCCGGTCACGATGTCTCAGCGCCTGACCATGCCGGGTATCCCGGTCATCTGAACAACACCCGCTACCCTAAGGCCGGACAGGCGAATCCGCTTGTCCGCATAGGTATTGTGGATGTAAGCGGTTGTGTGACAGCTGGTCACGATTCCATTCCGGCCGGACTGCCCAAAGACACCACAGGCTCATCGTCGTCGGCGGACTGTTCTGTCTGTATCGTCTGGGCGGATTTCCCGGTTATGGGCGGAACTTCCAGAACCGCCACCGAAGGCTGCACGGCATCTTCTTCATACGACGGCGGCAAGGTCTGTGACGGCTATTTCGGTATCCCTTTCTGGAGCGCGGACAGCCGCGATTTTTATGTCCCGACACTTCCGAGGATTCAGAATGACCTCAATCTTTTTGCCGTTGATGCTTCAACAGGGAGCAAGCGGTTGATTTATAATGAGAAATATCCTACATGGATTGACTGGTTCGAGAGTATGGAGTTCGGAAGCAACGGTCTTTATGTGGCACGGCGCTTCGAGACAGGCTGGGATCAGATTTACTACATTTCATACGACGGCAAGACGGTTCTCCGCCTGACTGACAGCAAATTATGGTCGGCGTCTGTGCTTAAGGCCGACGAGAGGCGCGGCAAGCTCTATTTCTCTGCCAAGATTGACGGAGCGCCGCGGGCGGCGGTGTTCTCGGTGGACATTCCTCGCGAGTCCGTGAAGCCTTTCCGCAGGTCTTCTGCGTCTTCCCACGTTTCCGCTTCGGCGTCCGGCTCTGTTTCTTCGGCGTTGAGCATCGCTTCGACGGCGAGTATGAAGGCTCTCACCCCGCTTGAAATGAATGCTGCCGGAGTGAAATTTTCCGGGGATTTACAATCTTTTACGGCATATATTTCCAACTCAGTGACCCCGACAAAGGAAATCCGTTATTCTTTGAAAAAAGGGAAGGTCGTATCCACGGAGACTGTGAAGGATTTCACACCGGAGAATTTCGATGCGTCTCAATATGTCCTGCCACAGCTCATCACGATGACGACGAAAGACGGATTCACGCTTCCCGCGATGATTACATATCCAAAGTCATTTGATTCTTCCGGAGCGACGAAATATCCCGTCGTCATGGAAATTTACGGCGGTCCTGACACCCCGTATGTACGCGACCAGTGGCGTGCCCCGAGCGAGGCAAACCAATGGTTCGCAGAGAACGGAATCATCAAGATAGTCTGCGACTCGCGTGCAGCCGGGCACAACGGCAGGGCAGGGGAGGACATGGTCTATAGGGATGTCACGAGCTGGCCTGTCAGCGATTTCTGCGAATGGGCGGACTATCTTGCGGCCCAGCCTTATGTGGACGCCGCGCACATCGGCGTTGAGGGATTCTCCTTCGGCGGCACGATGACGGCAATGCTCGTGATGCGGCACAGCGACAAGTTCTGCTGCGGCATCGCCGGCGGTGGTGTCTATGACTGGGCCCTCTATGATACGCATTACACGGAACGCTATATGGAAACCCCGGAGACCAATCCGGAAGGCTATGCCCGTGCCTGCGTCCTGAACTATGTAAATGATTATCCTTCAGACTTCAGCGGGGGCCGCCTCTGTGCCGTTAACGATGTCGGCTATTGCCCCTCAGACTTCGGCAGCGACCGCGCAATGCTGCTCCTCACCCACGGCACCGGTGACGACAATGTCCATTTCCAGAACACCCTCATCCTCATCGACGCCCTCCAGAAGGCCGGCAAGCATTTCGAGCTCATGATTTATCCCGACGGCCTCCACGGCTACCGCGGCTACCAGGGCGCCCACTCCCTCAAAAACGACCACGACTTCTGGCTCTCCCGACTGTTTTGATGACGAGGGGAGACCGTATTCCTTCTACTTCCTCCAGCGCTTCAGAAGAGGAAAGTACTGCTGCATCTGGCTGATATACTGCTCTTTGGTGAGTGGGACAGGCATTTTCTTGTTCACCTCGTCGACGTACTTGGCGCAGTAAGCAATCATGCCTTCCATGGTGCACTGCTGGCGGAACTTGCCGTCGCGGTAGCAGAAATGGCAGTAGTCGAAGTTCCTGCTGCCGTCGCTGTTTGTGCCGCAGTCGCGATCCTTTGTCAGCGGCATCCCGCAGCTTTGGCAGAACTGAGGAAGCTGACCCGGAAGCAGATGCTTTTCCTTAGGCGGGAATGTGGCCTCGTATGCTTCGAAATCATCCGGATTCTCGTCTGCCACGAAATAGCCTTCCGGGGTGTGGTATGTGCCCTCAACGCCGTTCAGATAGCCCGGAATCAGTTCCTGGGCGAGAAAATATGGCACCTCGCTTTCTTTCGGCTCACCGTGATAGTGGAGTTTCAGCGTGCTGGCCACGACGAACCCGGCGTGCTTGTAGAAATCGATGTTCCCTTCCATGCACAGCACACCGATCCCCATTTCCCTCGCCTTCTCTATGGAATAGCTGAGCAACTTCAGCCCATATCCTTTTCTCTTGTATTCCGGAAGAATGCCGATGGGACCGAATGTCCATGCCGGAATTTCCCGACCGTCGTCACAGACAATCCGTGCCTTCGAGTACATCACCTGCCCGATGATTTTCCCGTCCTCTTCCAGAACAAAGTCAAGCTCCGGAATGAAGTCCGGGTTGCTACTGTACCGGTGCAGCACATAATGCTCCGTGCATCCCGGCCGATATACATTCCAGAAAGCCTCCCGTGTCAGGTTCTCGACCTCTCTGCGGTCGCTCTCGCGTTCAAGTCTTATATTCATAGTCATAAAAATTTAAATCTTGTTGTTATTGTCAGCAATACGCAGACATGGTACATAGCATATGCCCAGCAGCAGTGCAACGCAGGTTGAGGACAGTTCCAGCAAAGAGAAATCCTTTAGCAGCAAAGCAACTCCCCATGCAGCCCTCCCGAAGAAAAGCACCGGCATCGTGACGAATGCGGCTGTCTGAAGCGGAAGTCGACGGATTGCACCAAGTGCCGACAGACCATAACATCCGGCGAGAAAGAATGCCGCCGCAATGCATACTGTAATCAGATATGGCAACGCAATTCCAAATGTGGCGACCTTTTCCATGAAGCCGTTTATTCCGTAGAGCCTGAACACCGCGTCCAGACGGAATAGGCAGGCGAGGTGCCCAAGCCCGATTAAAAAATGAAGGGCAATGCCCAGCCAGACAAGTTTTTTTGCTCCTCTATTCATAACATTAAAAATTTTTTTCGACTGCAAAGTTACGCCGAAAAATCGCCCGAGCAAAATACGGAGGTGGACATTGCTTTGCTCTTACGTTGTGATAGTCAGTTGATTATGGAAATACAGTGTGGACATCGGAAGGAAAACGGCATTTTGTGACCAATGTACGAAATTGCGGAGTGGTGTATGAAATATGCGTCCTCCGCTTTTTCGTACATCACCGGGGTGTTTCGTATATCCATGTAAAAATCTCTTGAATATCAGGAAGTTTCATCCGAAATTTGCGTTCTCTATATGAATTATGGACAAATGAGAACGACGTTTATTTTGATTGTGATTGTTGTGTTTGCCTTGAGCGGATGCGGACAGCGTGGAGGTCAGGGACTGGGCGGTGGGCACGGTTTCGAGACGGGTGCCTGCGTTCTGCGGAATGATATTGACTGCAGCAATGGGATTTATTTCTGGAAATCTGTCTTCAAACTTAACGGCTATGAGAAAGCATTTCTGAAAACCCATGAGGTCAAGAGGCTATATGTCAAAATGTTTGATGTTGCGGCGGAAAAGGATTGGAATACGGACGGGAAAGATGTCGTACCGGTTGCCACCACTCGCTTCGTTTCTGAAAGGCCGGCGGCTGTCAGCATAATTCCTACGGTCTATATCACGCTTGAGGCATTGAGGCTTTCCTGCGGGAAGGAGCCGGAACTTGCAAAGAACATTGTTGACAGAGTGTTGGCAATGGTGTCATACAACGACTTGGGGCCGGTCGAGGCAATCCAGCTCGACTGCGATTGGACCGGAAGCACGAGGAACAGCTATTTCACTCTGTGCCGGGAGGTCAGGAAGCTCATTTCCGGGAAGGGCATTCTTCTGAGCGGAACCGTCCGGTTGCATCAGGTTTACGACGACGCTCTGCCGTTCGACAAGTCTGTCCTGATGATATATAATCTCGGTGGAATACGTAGCGCCGCCACCCGCAACTCAATTCTTGACTATGACACGGTCAAGAAGTTTGTGAACAGACAGGCGGCTCTCAAGGACTTCGATTTTGCCTATCCCACATTTGGCTGGGGCGTCTGGTTTCGGGGAAATGAATTTATGGGGCTGCTGCGCACGACGGACTTCTCGGACAGGGAGTCATTCGAGCCATGTGGTGCCGGCTCGGTGACGGTGCTGAAGCGTCAGACTATTGAAAACCACGAGATAAGGCCCGGAGACACGATAAGGATTGAGAATTCCGACATAAGGGAAATCATGAAGGTGAAAGACCGGATAGAGTGTCTTCTCGGCAGGGAAGCACACGGTAACATCATCTATCACCTTGATTCACTGAACCTTTCAAAATATGCTGAAAATGAGATTAAAAAAATATATCGTTAGCGTCCTGATCCTGACGCTTTCGGTCGTGAAGGCTGTTGCCTGCGGGCCGTTCTGGTGGAGTCCAGCCGATTACATGATGCCTCGAATCTTCAATGCCGATGACCGTTCCTGCGATGCTGCGGATTCCGATGCCCTCTTTCTGGACTGGCTTGCACTGACCGGGCGAAGGGACATCAGGTTAGGGGACATAAAGGCTGTTGTCGATGACTGGTCTATCGGCGAAGTCAGACGCATTGCCGGGGCGACTGCTTTGTCCAACAGCTTCGCGAAGTGGATTCGGGCAGAAAACAGGAGGGATGTGGTCGATTATCTTGTCCTCGCCAAGGAGTGCGAACAGATTCGTGACATGGGCAACTCCAGGTGGTACTACCCGAGCAAGGGCGACGAGGTGCAGCTCACCCTTGAAGAAATTCGCGACCAGTGCATTTCCAAGTCTGCGGAGGGCGGACAACTCGCCCCTAGATATGTATTACAGGCTCTCCGCGCGATGAGCACGCTTCTGGAATTCAGAACAATGCTGACATTCTGGCGCGGAGTCTCGGCCCTCATTCCGTATGGTCCCATAAAGACAATGTGTGAGGGATATGCAGCGAGAAGTGAGTTTGAGTTCGGCGACAAATCACTGGCATTGAAACTCTATGCGGCGAGAGGAGATTTCTCCTCAGTGGAGTTCTGCCTGAAACGGATGGGGAAGCGCAGCGCGGGAACGGACGCCCTTGAACTGGCAGCACGATATAGTCCGGACGCCAACTATGCGGCGGAGAGACTTCAGCGCTGGTTTACGGATCATGTTATGTACGAGCACAGCCGTAGCAACTGGGCGGAGCGGATGTCGGAACATAGAATAAGCCGGAAGGATGCGGATATGATGTGCAGGCTCTGTGACATTGCCCTTGCAAGTGGCAGATGCAGAAAAAATCCTGCAATGTGGCTGTACTGCAAGGCATTGACACTGGACTTTAACGGACGTTGCATGGACGCCAGACGTGTCGGAAGGCAGGCTGAGGCTGCGGTTGGAACGGAGTTCATCAAAAACTCCATAAGGGTGCTGAACTTCTATCTTGATGCCAAGACCTCCGCTTATGACTCCGCCTATGAGGCCAGACTGCTGCGGGATCTCCGCTGGATGGACAAGATGATTGCGGAAAATCTGACGGACGAAATTCGCCGGAAGACAGAGGAAGAGCCGTGGCACTTAATCGATAATACCAGCTACTATTATTGGAATGACATGCTGAAGAAGGTCCTTCTAGGCGAGGTCTGCCCGAGGATGCTGGCGAACGGGAAGGGTGTGCTGGCGATACGGCTCGCCAATATGGCCGACAACAGGTTTGTCAGTCTTTGTGAAGGCGCTTTCGCGCATAAAAAGCGCAAAACCACTGTCCATCCTTGGGATTACTGCTATCCGGGCTCATCATTTTTCACTCACCGCAGGGAATCCGACTACAAGATGTTCAATATACGGGACTACTGCAACGGCCTTTTTCATCTGATAGACCACGACGTGAAAGTCTCCGACATTCTGAAATATGCAGACTCTGTCGGAAAGGCGCCGGATGCGCTCTCCAGTTTCCTCGATGCGAGGGGATATACGAACAGGGCATATTTTCTTGACGTTGCGGGCACACGGATGATTCGGGAAAGGAAATATTCGCAGGCGGTGAAAATCCTGGAACAGATCCCGTCTTCATACCAGAATTGTCTGAACACGATGCCATTTATGGACCGGGATCCCTTTGAGACCGCGCTCAATATAAAATGCGGCATATATCCGGACTATAAGCTGAACTTTGCAAAGCGGATGGCCGAGTATGAAAGGATTGTCCGCGGAGACTACGGCCCTGACGAAAAGGGCGTGGCGAAGATATATCTCGGCGTCGGGACAAAGTCGTCCGTTACCTTCGCGTGGACACTCACGCACTATCTGAAAAAATGGTATGAATCTGACGAAGACCGCCCTGAACATGTGCGGAAGACCATCCGTTTGGGCGACATGATGATTCGTGAGGGACTCGAAATGATTGAGGACAAGGAGACCAAAGCTCAGATGCTCCTTTTTTTGGGCCGCCGGCTTGAAGTGGTGCAGAACTATAGGGAGACCTTGACCGCTTCGCGCATCCTATGCTGCTGTGACGAGTACAAGGACTATATATAGTTCCCCTCTCCGGGTGGTGTCCGAGCCGCTACATATTCCGGGAATACCGTTGGCTTTCAGTTGTGTTCTACCCACTGGATGTGGTTCTCGTATCTCTGGCCTCCGCGTCGCTTGTCGTAGATGACCGAGAGTTTGCCGGTCTCGTCGCGGTAGTAGCCGTATGACACGCTGCCGACGAGATAGACGGCGTTTCCGACACCGAGGTCGGCGAGCGCCTGCGCGAAGTCGTGGAATGACTCCTGTGTGGCGGACATTGCCACGAATATTTCCCCGTTCCGTTCGCACAGGGCCTTGCGTATGGATTTTCCCTTCGGCTGGTTCTCCACGATGCGGTGGTTGTCGACAAGCGGGTACTGACGGAAGAAGAATCCACCCTTTTCCGTCGCCTCCTCAAAAAGAGGGGAGTTGTCCGCGACACCGATGCTCACTTTCCCGTCGATGATTCCGCAGTAACCCCTTTTACTGAGACCCCATGTCAGCGGTTTGCCGTTCAGGACGAATGCCCCGACGATTTTCCCGTTGTCTGCCCTGATGTCCGCCGCCTGTGTCGTGAACACGACATCCCTGTCATCGAGCCTCGGCGTCCCGACAAAAAGCCGAGGTGTCGCGTTGTGAGGAATATAAATGTCTATGGGAATGTCGTTTATCGTCATCTCTATGTGCTCCGTGTAGGCATGAATCGTGTCTTTATATGTCCCAAGCCTTTCCGGGAGCTCCGTCTCCTCCGACCTGCGTTCCAGACTGCTGCTGTCAGCGAGTTCCGTCTCATAAAACCCTGGCTCATTCGCGCCATCTCCAGGTTTACTTTTCGTGCACAGCAAGACCACCGTCACAGTCAGGATGACAGCAGCCGCCACGACACTGCTGGTGATGAGCACTTTTCTGTGTCCCCATCCCTTCTGCTCTTCACGCTTGCCGAGCACCCTGAACTCGTCGTCCCGTATGCCGTCGTCCCTTATGTCTCTATTATCATCAAACCTATTCATCTCCAGCCTTTTCGATTGATTCAACATAAGCCTTGAGTTTTGCGAGAACCTCTTTCGACGCGGACAGTTCGTGGCAGTTCCCCTTGAAGTCGGAGAGCACCAGTTCCTGTTTTGCCACATCAATGAAATAGATGTAGCCCGTGTTTATGATTAGCCCGCGTCCGAGTCGCAGAAATGTCATCCCCGCATCACCGAGTTGCTCGTTTATCGCGTCCTCCATCTGTCCGAGCTGAAACGTGACGAGCCTCCGATGACCGTCAGCCGTGACAACATGAGAATAGTTGCCCTCAGCTGCGACATACATCAGGCAGTCCGACGGAATCCTGAGGAGTTCCGTGCCCCTGGAGATTATGATATTTCTGACCTTTCGCATAATTGGTCGCAAAAATACTGATTATTTCCGACTATCCTGCATATTAGTTCTTATCGAAAATAGAAACATGTTTATGCGAAGATACTTTTCGCAGGAAAGTCATGAATTTGCGAAAAATAATTGTCAGAACTTATAGACATTCAGTCCGAGTTCGGAGTCATGGATCCTGTCAGCGGAAACGCCGTAGTCCTCTACGAGAAACTCGCCGGCTCCGTTTAATGTCGCGGACAGAAGATGTCCGGCAAGGGCGGTGTAGTCACGTCGTCCAGCCACAATGTGCAGATGAAGATAGACTTCGCCGTCAAGCGTCGAAACATTGCCCGTCAGATTCGCGATTTCCATCTGCTCGTTGAACTCCTTGTCCACATATTTCTTTGTCGATGGGTCAAAGAACCTTAATGTCATGCCACAGACCGCCCCGATGCCTGAGATGCTTCCTGATTTGATGCCCATATTCCGACAGAACGCCGCGAGGGCACTGAAAATCTCGACATGATTGTCAAGGCTCACTATGAACCTGTTCCCTGTTTTCTTGTAGGAGTACATATTGTCTCTGGATTTGTATTATTTATGTTTCTTCTAATTTTCGGCAATTTATTCAAGATTCAGGAGATATGCAAGGTGTTCAACTGAATTTTCTTGCCTGTTTATTGAAGACATATTTTTAATCTGTAGGCTGTAGGGCGTTCCGCTGCGCTGAAGCGTGCAGTGGAGAAGATAAATGCGCTAGAGCCGGATCTTATATGCTTTTCCGGCGATCTTGTGACCATGGCTTCTGGGGAAAACGGGCCGTTCAAGGACATTCTTTCGTCACTCATGGCCCGTGACGGAGTGGTCTCCGTGATGGGGAACCACGACTATTGCACCTACAATCCGGGCAAGGCCGTCGATAAGGGCGAGGAGGCCGCAAAGGTGAAGGCGGCAGAACGTGAAATGGGGTGGAATCTGCTGGATGACACTAACGTGAAGATAGAGCGTGGGGACAGGAATATATCTGTCATAGGCGTGCAGAACATTTCTGCGTCACGGCAGTTCCAAAGCTATGGCAGCCTTGAAAAGGCAATGACCGGGGCGGATGGCGAGTACAAGGTTCTCGTCTCGCACGACCCGACTCATTGGCGTCAGGGGGTTCTGGGCAAAAAGAATATTGATCTTATGCTGTCAGGACATACACACGCGATGCAGGTGTCTCTTTTCGGGTGGTGTCCGAGCCGCTACATGTTCCGTGAATACCGCGGCCTTTATTCTGAGGCAACAGATTTCGGAACGCAGTACATCTATGTCAACCCGGGTCTCGGCGAGACAATCTTCCCGCTCCGCATCGGCGTCGTTCCTGAAATCACGCTGCTGACCTTGCGCGGAAAATGAAGATTCATTACCTTTGCGGCGCATTACTTCAGGGCAGGGTGAGAATCCCGATCGGCGGTGACAGTCCGCGAGCCGAGAGGCAGGAGCCGTTGGAATTACGGCACCGACAGTGTTCCCGGAGCAGCTGTGTTTGACTGTGCCTGTGGGCGGACAATGATGCGAGGTTCGTCAAAGGCGGAATTCAAACGAGCTTGTTTCAGGTAAGTCTGGATGGAAGAAGATGACGGATAGCCTTGTGCGGTTAAGAAATCGGATGTTTCTAAAAATCGTCTGTTTCTATAAATCGCAGGGCATCGTTTGAAGCCTTGAATTGTATGCCATGAGTTACAGTTTAAGGTTTTTGTTTTATGAAGAAAAACATCCTGCTCATGGGCATCACAATTCTTGCGGCAGCACGGACGATGTGCGCCGCTGATGTCCATGACTTTGCCTGCGACGGCGAGAAAACACCGGTTTTCAATGCGGACGGAGCTGTGCCGTCACAAAATGTAGCCACGATTGGATTTTCTGAAAATGTGGCGGACACACTCACTCTCCGGACAGCGGTGGTAAATGCTAATTTCGCTCATCCAAGCCGCTCGGCTCTGCGCCTTGCCACGGTTGACGAGGAGAAGTTGAGGCAGCGCGGGACCTCGCGCACCTATCCCGAACTGCTCAAGGGACTCCCCGGACTCTACGCCACGTCCGAGTCGGGGAGCTACGGCGACGCAAAGCTCAACATCCGGGGCTTCGGGCAGGAAAACATATCCGTCCTGCTCAACGGCATCCCGATAAGCGGTCTTGTGACGGGAGGGATGTACTGGAACAACTGGATGGGGCTTGCCGACGCGACATTGGCGGTGCAGGTGCAGAAGGGCGTTGGAGCCTCGATGCTTTCGGACGGTTCTGTCGGAGGCTCGGTCAATATCATCACAGAATCTCCGTCCGAGCGCTTTTCCGCCGAGGCCGGGTTCTACGGCTCGGCTTGGGACTCGCATTCGGCGGGAACTCCAGCGGGAGGACAGGCCTCGCCGGGAAATTCCGGACCGTTCAAGGGCTATCTCAAACTCGGGAGCGGGCGGTTGAGGCACGGCTGGTCCATGAACCTGATGGCTTCGTATGTCGGAGGAAACGGGTATGTCGAATCGACTCCCGTGAGTTCGTTCGCATATATGTTCAGTCTTGCGAAGTCTTTCGGAGACGAACACCGGCTGATATTCACCTCGCTCGGCTCTCCAGAAAGCCACGAACAGCGCAGCTCGCGCCTCAGCGCGGCGGAAGTCGGGGAACATGGCCTGCGCTACAACAAAAACTGGGGATGGCGCGGCGGCAAGGCGTTCAATTTGAGCAAGAACAACTACTTCAAGCCCTATTTCACCCTTCAGCATCTGTGGGACGGACCGCGTGTCTCCATGAAAAATTCTCTCTATATAGCCATCGGAAACGGCGGCGGAAGGTGGTCGGAGACAAAGGGACGTCCGATATCATCGTTCACTACTGCGGACGGGCACATAGACTGGGATGCAGCGGTCTTGGCGAACAGGAATCCTGACGGTTCCGCGAACAACATCCTAAGCCAGTATATGGCCGGGCACACGCAGGCGGGGGCAATCATAAGCGCGGAATATAGGCTCACAGACCGCTGGACGCTTGGCGGCGGGCTTCACGGGCAGCTCTACCACACGTGGGAACGGGAGCGGCTCACCGACCTGCTCGGTGCGGACTGGTGGTTCGAGGACTATGAAAACAAGTCGCTTGCGGGGGCGGCCGGGAGAAATGCTGTGAAAGGAGTTGGGGATTATGTCCGGACGGACAATGGAAAGCAGATATACCACGGAACTGCTTATCTTACTGTGAAATATGATTCTAAAAACATATCCGCCGACTTCGGGGCGTCGCTTTTCGGCAGTGCGAACCGGCGTTGGGACAAGTACAACTATGTTGGCTCGGACATTTTCAGCAAGACTGCGCACGGAACAGGCGCGAGCGTGAAGGGAGGACTGCTATGGCGTCCGGGTCGTGGTCACGGCCTCTATCTGAACGGCGGCTGGTACAGCAGGCTGCCCTACAGCAATGTCTGGTTCTCTTCCGGCAATAACGAGATTACGCGCGGAGTGAAGAACGAGCGGAACATCCTTGGAGAACTTGGGTGGAGATGCGTGTGGGCAAGCGGGAACTTTGAGCTGACCGGATATGCCGCCCGATGGAAAAACAAATCTCTGATGTCAGACAAGTACCGTCAGATCGACAGCGAGGATGCCCGTTACATGGTGACCGGGCTTGATGCCTTTCACTGCGGCGTTGAGGCAAGCCTGTTTCAACGTGTCGGAACTTGGCTTGAACTCAACGCCTTTGCCTCGGTGGGGGACTGGCGTTGGAAGAACGATGTCAGCGCGATAATCTACGATGACTATTCCGGAACTGAGACTGGACGAGTCAACGTCTATTGCGATGGCCTTCCGGTCGGCGACGCTCCTCAGACGCAGGTGGGCGCGTGCTCAAAGTTCCTGATTCCGGCGGGCTTTTCCATAAGCCTTGAATGGCAGTTCAATGACAGGATGTATGCGGATTTCGACCCACTGACCAGAACCGCTCCGTCCGACCGCCGGACATCGTATCGCATTCCCGGGTGTCATCTGCTGGGCGCCGACGTCTCTTGGGGGCATGATTTCCGTATTCACGGCGCGTCACAGTGGCGTGGTCTCGAATTCGGTTCGGGCGAGCAGGCAAATAATGACCGCAAAATCCGTCTGCGACTTTTCCTGCGCGGAGACAACCTTTTGAATACAAGTTATATAGAGCGCGGCAAGGACGGCGTGAACCACGACCTTGAGACATTCCGAGGCTTCTGGGGCATCGGAAGGACATTCTCCTTCGGCATGCGCATAGGGCTGTGACCTTCACTTTCATGAACAAAAAGCGTCGCCACAATCAAATGTGACGACGCTTTCGCTTGTGTCAGAGGACGACGCTTTACCTGTGCCTCATCATGCCTCTCATAAGATTCATCTTTCCGCCGGCTCCCATCGCCATCTTCATCATCCGGCGTGTGCCTTCGAACTGCTTGAGCAGCTTATTGACTTCCTGAAGCGAGGTTCCGCTGCCGTCCGATATGCGCTTCTTGCGGCTGCCGTTGATGCACTCCGGGTGCTCGCGCTCGTATGGAGTCATCGAGAGAATGATGGCCTCGGTGGTCTTGAAGGCAGTCTTGTTGTCGATGTCAACATCCTTGAGAGCCTTGTCCATGCCAGGGAGCATTCCTGCGAGGTCCTTGATGTTGCCCATCTTCTTGATTTGCTGAATCTGGTTGTAGAAGTCCTGAAGCGTAAACTGATCCTTGGCGAGCTTCTTCTTGAGCTCACGTGCCTGTTTTTCGTCGAACTGTTCCTGAGCCTTCTCCACGAGGGAAACCACGTCACCCATTCCGAGGATTCGGTCAGCAATGCGCTCCGGATGGAACTGGTCAAGCGCCTCCATCTTCTCGCCCGTGCTGACAAACTTGATTGGCTTGCCCACGACGGTCCTGATTGAGAGCGCCGCACCGCCGCGGGTGTCACCGTCGAGCTTCGTGAGGACCACGCCGTCGAAGTCGAGCCTGTCGTTGAATGCCTTTGCCGTGGCAACAGCATCCTGTCCGGTCATGGAGTCAACGATGAAAAGGGTCTCCGTAGGCTTGACGGCATCGTGCAGTGCGGAAATCTCGTTCATCAGCTCCTCGTCAACGGCAAGACGGCCGGCGGTGTCGACGATGACGACAGAATATCCTTCGCTCTTGGCCTTGGCAATCGCATTCTTGGCAATCGCAATCGGATCCTGAACACCGTCCTCCGAATACACCGGCACTCCGACCTGCTCTCCGAGAACCTTCAGCTGGTTTATTGCCGCCGGGCGGAAAGTGTCGCAGGCCGCGAGCATGACCTTCATGCCTTTTTTGCTCTTTACATACAGTGCCAGTTTCCCGCAGAAGGTTGTCTTGCCGGAGCCATTAAGACCGGCCACCAGGATAACTGCCGGCGAACCTTTCAGATTGAGTTCACTGCTCTCGCTTCCCATCAGCTGTGCCAGCTCGTCGTGCACGATCTTCACGATCATCTGCTGCGGCTTCACCGCCGTGAGTACGTTCTGACCTATGGCCTTGGCTTTCACGTTGTCACAGAACTCCTTCGCCGTCTTGTAGCTAACGTCCGCGTCAAGCAGTGCCCTCCTGATTTCCTTGAGAGCCTCGGCTATATTGATTTCGGTAATCTTACCCTCACCCTTGAGAATCTTGAACGACCTCTCAAGCTTGTCTGACAAATTTTCGAACATATCTTTTTACTTTTTGTCTTTATGCTGCCATTCATCGGCAATTTGGCTCAAAATCTGCCTTATGCCATGAAGAATTGCAAAATTAGCGAAATTTTCCGTAATTTTGCACGGATATGCCCGAAACGGGCCGGATTTGCACAATATACATGGACATACAGACTTCCTTCTTCATCACGGCGGTCGTGGCGATAACCCTCGCTCTGCTGCTGTTTTTCATAAAGGTGCCGTCGTCGCCGTATGCGCGTCGTCTCGGACACACGAAGAACGCGATAGCGGGCTGTTTTGCGCTTGCCGGCGTCATATTCATCTACACGATGACCCGCATCGACTACGAGTGGAACGACTTCTACCCGGCGATGATGATGTTCGTAGTGACGGCACTCTCGTCTGTGATTCTCTCCTTTTCGCTGCTCAATCTGATGGATCCGTCTCCTTCGGGGAATGACAAATACTGGCTGAACCTGATGATTGTGGTGATATGGGCCGTCGCGCTGATTTATTATTATGACTATCCGGTGAAATGGGTGCGCGTGGCGGCATACGTCAGCAGCATCGTGCTTTTTATAGCCCAGTGCATATCGCACATAATCGCCTTCAACAACAGCTACAAGCGTGCGCTGCGCAATCTTGAGATATATTACGATGAAGACGAGGAACACAAGATAAAATGGATACGCTTCTGCTACATAATAATGATGCTCACGCAGATGTTCGTGCTCGTCTATATGCTCCTTCCGAGGAGTCTGATGAAGGTGTATGTCCTTTTCTATGCGCTGTTCATACTCTACTTTTCCACCAATTTCATCTCTTTCCTCGGTTCTCATAAGCTTCTTCTTGACGCGTTTGCCTACAAGGCACTCTCCGGCGAGGGACGGCCGCCCGTGCGTCGGCGTCGGGGGAACGGACGTGTGAAGACACATGCTGCCGTCTCGGTGGAGGGAACGGAACTGATTTACACGGACAGGGATTTGCAGAAACTGGACGCGGCGCTTTCCCAGTGGGTCGAGGCCGGGAAATACCGCGAGTCAGACAAGACACGCGACGAGATTGCCGCCGAGCTGAAGACCACGAAGGAACTGCTTCAGACCTATTTCAATGACAAGGGACAGGACTTCCGAACCTGGAGAACCAATCTGCGCATAAATGACGCGAAAACCATGCTCCTTGCCAATAAAAACATATCAATCAATGCTGTAGGCGAGCGTTGCGGCTTCAGTGACCGCTCCAATTTCCACCGCCAGTTTCAGAAAATCGTCGGCTGCTCCCCGAAACAATGGCGCGACTCCGGCGGCAAGACGGATGCGGGTGATTGACTTCATTCCGAGCGTGGCGGAGACGAGAAATCTTTGTCAGCCACAAAGAACTCTCACTTCATTTGAGACGAAAGATACTTTATTCAGAGAAATCTGACGGCTATTTCATCCGGGACGATAAATTGATGTGTTGTGACTGGCGGAAGACTTTCTCGCGACGTTTGAACTCCTCTGTTTCCGACTTTGGCAGCGCCCAGTCGATGAATCTCTCGAAAATGTAGTCAGCGGCCTGCTCTGACGGGTGAATCATATCTTCGGCGTAGAATCGGTAGCCGCGCAGCTCGTCGAGCATTATTTCGTAGGCGGGGAAGTAGTCGCAGCGAACACCCATGCCGTTTGACGAGTCTGTCGCCCCGGCCACTATCCGCTTGGGTGTCGGCGCCGGTGGTTCCGGCTGTCCGGAAACCGCCTTTAGCCCAGATTCCAGACCGATGAGCAGGTTCGCCTTGCTCAACTGATTCCCGTGTGCCCCGTCCTTGAAATGCCGGATCGGGCTCACCGTGAATATGAATTGCTTGTCGGGATGTTCCAGGATGATGTCGCGGACAATCCTGCCTGTTTCAGAGGCTTCCAGAAACTCTCTCCGGAACTCCTTAGCGTCCCTTTTCAGACAGTTGGCGACGACGATGCCGCCTTCAATGGCTTCTTCGCCTCCGTTCCCGATGATGTCGACAGAGCCACCGTTTTCCTCAGCACATCCGATGACGTCGGCGGAGTCACAGTTTTTCGCGGAACCTCCGATGTGTCTGTAGCACCAGCTTGTTCCGAGCGTCACCATAACCTTGCTGCAGCTCTTCCAGAATGCGGATGCCCGGTCCAGTGAGTCGTTCGCGGACGCAAGAAACTCTTCAGACGTGTCACGTGCCGCGAGCGTGTGATGATGAAAGGAACACCATTTCGTGCTGCCGCTTCCCATCTGAACGCAGTCTTTCTCCGTAAAGTGCTCTCCGCTGTCGAGCCTTGCGATGCTGTCCGCTATCGACGCCGGATTGTACAGCGTGCCGAAAGGATTTAGGCATATATCAAACCCTCTGTCCTTCAACCTCTTGCCAATGTTGTCGGCAAAACAGCTGCCCAAGCTCATAATCCTGTCTCCGCTGGAAATCTTCACAGTGCTTTCCGGAAATTCAACTGGTGTCGTGAGTTTCATATTCTTTTCATATTCGTATATTTCGCAAAATTAGCAAAATCGTCGCAAATGCACTAAATTTGCGGCGATATGCCGTCGGCTATGAAAACCATGCATCGGCGCATATATGATATGGTAAGGAAATTATTCGCTTCGCTCATTTTTGTGACGACGTTCGCGCTGACGTCATCCGCTCAGATACACTTCGACTACGACGTGAATTTCGACTTCCGTTTCGACAACAGGGAATATGACCGCAGCGGCTTCCAGCATTCACAGACGCTTTTCGGTGCACGGCTTGCACCGTCGGTCGGGTTCAATGCAAGTCTCGGGAATACGACCCATAGGCTTATGGCAGGCGTGGACGCGCTTTCGCAGTTCGGGACTTCTGACAAGGAGCTCCGCTGCAATCTGATGTTCTGGTACCAGTTGGGGATGAAATTCCACAAAACTGACTTTAAGCTCTCTGCCGGGCTTCTGCCGAGAAGTTTCTCGAAAGGGGAGTGGTCGCAGCTCTTTTTCTCGGACTGGCAGAAATTCTACGACAACCGTTTCGAGGGACTGCTCCTGAGCTGGGAACGCCCGAAGTCATACTTTGAACTCGGATGTGACTGGATCGGAATGCCCAATGGCATGCGCCGTGAAGAGTTCATGGTCTTCACTTCCGGGCGGGTGAGACCTCTCAAGTGGCTGAAAGTGGGATGGGAGGCGTATATGCTCCACTATGCCTGCTCCGAAGTCGTTCCCCAGGTAAATGACAACATACTCGCCGAACCATACGTCACTTTCGACTTCGCTCCGATGACCGGTTTGCAGGAGCTTTCTCTGAAATGCGGCTGGATCCAGACACTGCAGCGCGACCGTGCCAACATCGGTCACTATGTCGCCCCGTATGCCGGGGAACTCGTTGCTACGCTTCAGCATTGGGGTGCCGGACTTCGCAACAGCTTTGTCATCGGGCGCAATCTGATGCCGTACAGCCACCACATTGATGCGGCGGGCATACCTTACGGAGGGAACTTCTACCTCGGAGACCCGTTCTATGAACTTGTCGATCCACTTTGGACGAGCTGGAAAGACGTTGGGGGAGGCAGGACATCTGACATTCAGCGAGGACTCTATGACCGTCTGGAGATTTACTACGCTCCGAAAATATGCGCCGGACTTCACTTTCGCGCCTCGGTCTTCCTTCATTTCCACAGACGTCAGTACTCCGGAACAAACCAAATGGTCTCGCTTGTCTTTGACTTGAATGAACTTATGGCTGCCATACGGGAGAAGCGGGACTCTGTGGAAAACTGAATGCCCGTGCTGCGTCGATGACACTTCGGACAAAATGGGAGAATATGACAGATTTTAAATATATCAATATGAGAAAGTTATCTACCCTTACCGCACTCGTGTTCGCTTTCCTTCTTGTTGCCTGCGGCCCGAAGGACGGCTTTTATGAGTTCGACCTCTTCAGTACCAACGACGTGCACGGTACATGGTTCGATTCAACCTACACTTCAACGCGGGTCCGTCCCTCCCTGCTTGCCGTCAACCGTTATGTAGACAGCGTCCGCACGGTCAAAGGAGCGGAATCCGTGATCCTTATCGATGCCGGCGACTGCCTGCAGGGCGACAATGCCGCGTATTACTTCAATTATGTTGACACCGTCACGCCGCATCTCTATCCGCGTATGGTTGATTACATGAAATATGATGCCGTCTGTGTGGGAAATCATGACATCGAGACGGGACACAATGTGTATGACCGTGTGCGCCGGCAGATGAAGACGCCGTGGCTGGCCGCCAATGCAGTACGTGAGGACAACGGCAAATCTTATTTCCAGGACTATGTTATAATTAAGCGCAAGGGACTGAAAATCGCGGTGATAGGAGCTGAAAATGCAAACATCGCTGCATGGCTCACGCCCGAACTCTGGAGCGGGATGCGCTTTGTTCCGATAGTTTCCATGATGCAGGCAAAGGTCGACGAGGTGCGGGCGAAGCACAGTCCTGACATCGTCATTGTCGCCACCCACACGGCCACCGGCAAGGGCGACGGCTCTGTTCTTGAGGCCGAAGGGCTTGATCTTTTCAAGAGTCTCAAAGGCGTGGATTTTCTGCTCTGTGCCCACGACCACAGGCCGTTTGTTACGGTGAACGAGGAACATACCTTCGGATTCATCAACTCCGGAAGCCACTGCCGCAACATAGGGCACGGACATCTTGCAATAGAAGTCAAGGATGGCAAGGTCGTCTCCAAGACCGTTTCCACGGATCTCATTCCAGTCAAGGCAGAGCCTGTCGACGAGAAGATGGAGGCCGTGTTTCACAATGATTATCTCGCGGTCAAGGCGTTCACCCTTCAGAAAGTCGGCGAACTTAGAACCGAACTTCGCACCCGCGACGGCTATGTCGGGATGTCCGACTATCTCTCGCTCGTCCACCGTCTCGGACTTTCTCAGCCGGGCGTTGACCTTTCCGTTGCCGCCCCGCTCACATTCAACGGTACGGTGAAGCCGGGAACAATCATCTACAATGATCTCTTTACCATCTACCCGTATGAAAATCAGATGTTTGTCGTGAAGATGTCAGGCCGTGAGGTCAAGGACTATCTCGAAGCCTCATACGATCAGTGGATAAATACCCTCACCCCTGTGCAACTTTCAAAGCCCGTCTCGGACGCTTCCCCGGCACTGCTGAAGATTGCAAACCGTCCCGACCCGCGCACATCACGAGAAAGATGGTCTTTCGAGAACCGTTCATACAATTTCGATTCGGCAGCCGGCATAAGCTACACCGTGGACGTCACGAAGCCTTTCGGGGAGCGTATCACTATTTCCTCAATGGCTGACGGCTCAGCGTTCGACTTTGCCCGCGAATATAACGTCGCGATGACTTCCTACCGTGCCTGCGGAGGCGGTGGGCTTCTCCGTGCGATAGGCATAGACCCGTCCGACATGGATTCCCGCATCGTTGCACGCTTTCCTGAATACCGCAGCATCCTGTACTCCTACCTTCAGCGGCATTCTGTCCTTACTTCTGATGAACTTGAAGACACCTCCGTCACAGGCATCTGGAAGTTCGTCCCCGAGAAACAGGTTGCCCCGTTCCTTCGTAACGACATGCACCGCCTCTTCGGCGAGTGATGATGCTCTGTTGCCACCCGTGATCCGGTGTCGTAGGTCGTATCAGACGATGTGCGGCCTCACAACGTTCAGTCGCTGTGGTGATGCGGATGTCCCTGGCGGTAGAGCTGCCATGAATTGAACAGATTGTGCCACAGGCTATAGAATCCGCCGGCTATGCTTGTCACCGGAGTCATGAACGTGTAGGCCATCCAGATGGCGAAGACCGTGTTCTTCTGTCCGAGCGCCTGGCCTGCGGTGATGCTGTTTCCCCATTTGGCGCCTACACGCCGTCCCGTCCAGAACTGTATTATGCAGCAGAAAAGTGAGACTGCCGCCATGCCTGCCATATAGCTGACCGGTATTCCGCTCTTGACGATAGACCTTGTCGTCACCACAATGGCAAGCGGGAGCGAGATGGCCCAAAGGTAGAGCGCGAGGTCATTGAAATGCAGAATCCAGCGATGAAAACCTGGCAGGAGGAATCTTACGAGCCATGCGCAGACACAGGGCATTATGAGCAGCGGGAAAGTCTTCGCCATAATCATGCAGAATGCCGTCGTGAACGAAATTCCGGCGGCCGGGTGCACGAGCGGTACGATTGCGGGGACTATGATTGCCGTGACGATGTTGATGAGAATGGTATAGGTGATGATTCCCGGCATGTCACCTCCGAGCTTGCCGGTGATTACCGCCGCAGCCGTGGCCGTCGGGCATATCATGCAAATCATGAAGCTTTCGACGAGCAGACTGCCGTGCCCTCTTCCACAGAGTATCAGCACGATGCCCGGAATTATAAAACCTGCCGCCTGAATCAGCAGCAGCCATGCCTGCCACCTGTGCGGACGCATCTGTCTCGGAGCAATCTTGCAGAACGACAGGAACAGCATCATGAACATAAGCATAGGCTGCAGCACCTTCACTGCCTTGTCGAGATATGGTCCTGCCGGCGCCAGTGCCGGGATGCTGTGATAGATGAGATATGCCGCAACGCCAGACACAATGGCAATCAGCAGCATCCAGTCTTTCACGATTTGCTTCAAGTTCACGTTCATAGTTGAAATTTTGTGCAAATATAGCATTTAATACCAGAAGAGTCCGGCGCGATACCGGACTCTTCTGCATTCTACAATGTTTCTATCAGTTTCGTGAAAATTGCCGTCATTCTGTCGGCGGCGGCATCGGCGGCCGCGATAATCGCGTTCTCGTCAGTGACATAGTCGTCTGGGGTGCTGTGCGCCTCGTCGGTAATCACAGATATACCGAAGACGGCGAGTCCGCAGTGGCGGGCGGCTATTACTTCCGGCGTCGTTGACATTCCCACGGCGTCGGCACCGATATTCCTGAAGAAACTATACTCCGCCGGAGTCTCGTAGGTCGGCCCTGTGCATGCGAGATAGACGCCTTTCTTCACGTCAATTCCCTCTGAGACAGCGATTGCCTCGGCCTTGCGGATGAGAGTGAGGTCGTATGGACGTGTCATGTCGGGGAAACGCGGCCCGAAGTCGTCGAAATTCGGACCGATTAGCGGGTTCGGGAGAAGGTTTATATGGTCACGGATGATCATCAGGTCTCCGATGCGGTAGTCGAAGTTGACGCCGCCGGCAGCATTCGACACAAGCAGAGTGCTGATTCCCAGCACTTTCATTATGCGTATCGGCAACACTACCTCCTGCATCGGGTAGCCCTCATAGCAATGGTATCGTCCCTGCATGGCGATGACAGTCTTTCCTCCGAGCCTTCCGACGATGAAGTTCCCCTTATGACCGAGCGCCGTGGCTGCCGGCATGCCCGGAACGTCCTTGTAGGACACGACAACTGCATCTTCAATTTTGTCTGCCAGTTTACCCAGTCCGCTTCCCAGCACAATCCCGACCTCCGGCCGCAACTCTCCAATCCGCTCCTTCAGCACACCCGCCGCCAGAACTATTTGATCATATCTTTTATCCATAAAAATCCAGTCTTTCTTCAGTTATTTGTTTTATCCCACCACTCAAAAAACAAAACCGTTCTAAGCAATAAAGGGAAAGGGGATGCATAAAAAGATGGGATGCAAGGCGCACTGGGGATTTCAACACCGGAGCAACCTTATGGTTGTGAGGAT
>ERZ808246.670-NODE-670-length-27524-cov-2.977757_pt1 | contig 27524 bp, 20 predicted proteins | sample MGYA00521083_ERZ808246 | MGnify/ENA primary metagenome ERZ808246 (study PRJEB31516, sample SAMN03275577) | gut metagenome | biome: mammalia-associated habitat; material: feces | host: Papio cynocephalus | place: Kenya | collected 2012-07-07 ...
CAGCAAGGGTTATTATACTCAATACCACCTGTAAATGCAAGAGTTTTTTTTATTTTTTTGTATTTTTTTCGATACGCTATCTTTTTATGAATACGGATTGTTGTCTGTATTCTGTCCCGGTGTATACGGAACACTTGGCGCACCATCTGGCGTCTGGTTGTAAGTCTGATTCGGTGTCTGTCCATATCCCGCATTTGGTGCCTGATTATACGTCTGTCCTGTTACCGGATTTACCACATTTGCATCATATGGCTGCCCTGTTACCGGATTCACATATGGATTGCCTGGCTGTCCCATCGCTGGTGCAGCATTTGTATACGCAAGGTTCTTCTCATTCTTGATCTGCTTGTTAATTTTTGCAAATGCTATAATACAGATCACACCGATTGCCAGTGCGCCAACAACGATCATCCAGCCATACAGTCTTGTCTGTGTTGCATCAAGCGCTACTGTATAGTAATCACAATAATCTGTAATGCCGGAGGCATCCAGCGCATCTCTGTAATATCCCTCGATTTCCGGATCCAATGTACGAATCTGTCCCTCGATTGCGACTGCATCACTGAAGTCCGCATAATCGTCATTTGCAAGTTCATCCAGCTTCTCGATGGTTTTCTTGTTCTTGACTGTCAGCACAATAATCTTTGCATCCGAGATATCATCCATATCATCATCGCCAAGCACAATTGCATAGTGCTGTTCTTTACCTGCCGGAATCACACCATTGATCTTGTGCTGTGTCTCTGCGAAGTTTCCAAGCACAAGGTAACTGTCTGTTCTCACATGGTCATCCTTCTGTGGACGTGTGTTCGCCGCGATTTCATTCAAATCCTTTGCTTTCCCACCGAGCAGATAATCCATATCGCCGATAAAGCAGACGATTGCTAAAAGCACAAATATAATTCCGAATATCAGGCTTACTACTGCTCCGCCCATTTTGTTCTGGTTCTTTGGTTTCATAATTTTCCTCCTCTTACCTCTCTTCTACTTTAGTAGATTATATATAGAAGGAACGATGTGCATCTCCTCGCACATACGCTCAACTTCCTGTAAACTGCGTTCCCGTTTTTCTTTCGGGATTGCAGATTTTACAGCGCGTATCAACAGGTTTTTCGGTGAATGTGCAAAATCCACAAACTCCAGAACCTGTGTCTTGTATCCCCGGTACGTTAACATATTGGCACGTATCGCATCCGTTGCAAGTGCCGCCATGCGTTCTTTGATGATTCCATATTCCATCATCGGTGCCAACAATTCACTTTCGATCTGTCCATTTACTTCATGTTGACAGCAAGGCACAGATAAAATATATTTTGCATTCCACTGTACTGCATTGAACAGCGCATAATCGGTCGCCGTATCGCACGCATGCAGCGTCACAACCATATCAACCGGCATTTTCGTCTTGTAGCCGTTGATGTCGCCAAGTTCAAAATGCAGATGGTCGTATCCATACTTTTCTGCTGTCTCATTGCAATGCTTTATTACATCTTCCTTTAGATCAAGCCCGATGACCTCTGCCTTTTTCTTTCGGATTTCTACTATATAATAATAGAGGACAAATGTCAGATACGATTTGCCGCATCCAAAGTCCAGAATGTGAATCTCATCCTTTGTCTCATTTTTCAGTACATCATCGACAAGTTCCACAAACCGGTTAATTTGTTTGTACTTGTCATACATGGAACGAACTACCTTTCCATCTTTCGTAAATATGCCCATATCCACAAGTGGCGGAACTGTCATACCCTCCTGCAGAATATAATTTTTCTTGCGGTTGTGTTCGCCCCGGCGGCTATTCATCTTATCTGCCAGGTCTGCCACATCACTGCCACTTGTCTTCGCCAGCTTCGATGTACCAGACTGTTTTGCCGGAAGTCTAGTTGCATTCGTCAGCAGCTTACCCTTCTTCGTCATCTTGAAGCTGTACTCTTTCTCCTCTGTGAATATATTCATCTGGCACAGATGCTCCGGGAAATGCACAAGTAACTTGTCTGCAAGTTCATCTACGCCAACATTTTCCTGAAAGACCTGCTTTTCTGTGTACGCCGCAATCTGGCATAATTCCCTGCCGCGTACCGTCGTCCATGTGACTTCCACTTTTCGATATTGATATGTTTTATCCAGCCGGTTGCTCACGATGATCCGCGTCATCTGCGGAAGCAGCCGTTCAATCTGCTCTTTTATTTTCTCCATAGCAAGCCTCTTTTTCCCATATATGGATTTATTATATCCGACCGCTCTACATGTTTCAACTGTATTTTTGTTTAAATACAAGAAAACGCGTCGACTTGTGTCGACGCGTTTTGCGGGGGAGAAGAATTGGTTAATGAAACCAATCTATATTATTCAGCAGATATAGCTGCTGTCTTGATAATGAATTTTGTTACGCCTGCTGCATCATCAGACTTACCACCGAAGCTGTCGTACTCGGTTGCTGCTTCCATAGCTGCCTGCAGTCTTGCAACAGAATCCTTCACATCGCCATTGTATGCACTTACCATCTTCTTGATTGCCTCGTTGTTCAGAGATACAAGGCTTTCGTTCAATGTACCTGCACCATCGGCTACCTGAGAAGCGCCATCGGCAAGTGTTGATGCGCCATCTTTCAACTGACCAGCACCACTTGCAAGTGCGTTTGCACCACTTACTAACTGACTGATGCCATCCTTCAATGCTGGAACTGATCCCGCTAATGTAGATGTTCCCTTAGCAAGTGCATTCGCACCGCTTACCAAGCTGTAACCGTTTGCCTGTGTTGCTTCGATCTGGGAGGCAATTGTTGCCTTTGCTGTCTCAGCACCTTGTACGGCTGCCTGACCTGCCGCTGTAGATGCAGCCTGTGTACAAGCAGCTACAACCGAATTTCCAATGGCGTCCGCTCCCTGTGCTGCGATTCCGGATGTTGTCTCTGCAGCCAAATCTTTCAAAGCCTTCTCTGCAGCCGCTTTTGCATATGCTACCTTGTCTGGATTGGATACATAAGACAAATATGCTTTACCGAATTCTGCCTGTGCCGTCTGTGCATCATTAGGATTAGCACTTAACGCATTAGCATATGCTGTCTGCGCTTCCGCCAACGCGCCTTGTGCCAGTATAGCCCCCTGCATCTGACCCAACAGAGATACTCCTGTGTCAGGATCCGCTGTAGTATATGATGCATACAGCTGATCTGAAGCACTTGTCATGTTATTCTTATAGGCTGATACAGCACCATTATAAATGCTATAGTACATATCTGTTCCCTCAGCAAGCTGAGCAGATACCTGTGAAGCTGCCTGCTGTGCAACAGCTGCCTGCTCCTCAGCGGTCATCTTTGTATTTACGGCTGCATCCAGTGTATTGATACCATTTGCAATAGACTGTGCACTCTGGTCAATGACTGCAACGCCACTTGCCAGATCGCCAGATGAGCTTGACAGAGTCTCCATACCAGCCTTCAGGCTGCCAGCACCTGTTGTCAGATCACCCATCTTACTTGCCAGTGTTCCGGCACCTTCGGATACCTGACCGGCACCATCAGAGAGTTCGCCAGAGCCATCTGCCAGCTGATCACCAGCACTGCTCAGAGCTTCTGTCAGATCATCCAAGTCTGTCAGATCCAGATCACCAGAGTAGTCCATCTCAGAACCATTTACAAGCATTGTGACTGTCATATCGAGCGAGAAGTCTGTTACATCTGCGCTTACTTCTACATAATCAGGAATCTCTGTGTCAAGATCCTTGGCTGCATCCTTCACGCCACTGTCAAGACCAGGAACTGCATAACCAACTACGATGTTGCTCTCGCCCTGTGCAAGGTATTTACCATTTGTTACCTGGATGTTCGTGAAGTTATCGCCGAGCACCATACCAGATACCGCTACGAATGGTACGGAGATCTTCTCATCCTTACCGTTGATTTCCTTTGTTACTTCCTCGTTGCTTGTGTAATCCAGACGGATCTTTACCTTACCACTCTTACCAGCCAGATCTTCCGGTGAGATCTCATTTCCGTCGAGGTAATAGGTTGCCTTTACAGAGACCGGAAGCTCCTTGTCGGTTGTACCCTGATAGCTGATTTCATTTCCAGCAGCATCCCATGTTACCTTATTTCCGTTCTGTGTAAATGTCTCGTCGCCCTTGACATTTACGATATCCTTCAGATCTGTTGTATCTTCGATCGTTGCGCTCTTGTCGCGGTTCTTCAGAGTCTCGTTAACCAGAATATTGTCCACGTCACCGTTTGCCTTGGCAAATACATAGACTGTCTCATCCTTGTCGACGTCCTTCTCTTTGAGGTTCACGTTATCTGCGAGCTGATCTGCCAGATCATCTGTATTCATGATTGTTGTTGCATCGGTATCGCTTGCCTTGTCATCTCCGGCAAGGTATTCCTTGTCATACTTTGTCACATCTGTACTGCCTGTGATTCCGGCTACGCAGGAAGCCACTGCCAGCGAAACAGCTCCGGCAGAACCTGCGATATACTTTGTCGTTTTCTTCCATTCTTTCTTATTTAAACGCTTCATAACGTATTCTCCTTTCGAAATGCTTTCCAACCTGATTACTGTTCGCTCTGTTTTTCTTTGTTTCGGAAGCCTGCGCTTGTATGAATAATGACCTTATCGAAGATCATAAACATCGTTGGCAGTAACAGAATAACAACTACCATACTGATCAACGCACCACGTGCCATCAATGTACACAGGGAGCTGATCATATCAATGTTTGAATAAAGTCCAACACCGAATGTCGCTGCGAAGAAGCTCAACGCACTGACGACAATCGACTGTACAGAGCCCTGCATTGCCTCAATCACTGCTTCCTTCTTCTCTGCGCCATGATATCTCGCACGCTTATATTTGTTTGTCATCAGGATCGCATAGTCAACGGTCGCACCAAGCTGTATCGTTCCGATTACGATTGATGCGATAAACGGAAGTGTCGTCTTGGTATACGTCGGAATACCCATGTTGATGAAAATCGCAAACTCAATGACAGATACCAATATAATTGGAAGCGTAATGGACTTGAACACGATTGCGATAATGATGAAGATTACTCCAATAGACACCGCACTAACCATCTTGAAGTCCTCATCGGTAATATCGATCAGATCCTTTGTACAAGGTGCTTCACCGATCAGCATACCAGTCTCATCATATTCTTTTACAATCTTCTTTAACGTATCACACTGTGCATTGACCTCATCCGACGCAACTGCATATTCGGACATGATCAACATCATCTTATAGTCGCCACTCTCAAATACATCTACAATGTCACTCGGAAGCATGGACTTTGGAATTGTCGTTCCGATCACGCTGTCCAGACTCAGTACCGCATTGACACCATCGACCTGTTCCATCTCTTTTGTCATCTTCACAACATCTTTGCTTGAAGTATTCTTATTTAAAAGTACCATGTGGGTTGCACCCATGTGATACTGTTCTTCCAGCTTGTCGTTCGCTGTGATACTTTCCAAGCTCTTCGGCAGTGTACCTGCCAGATCATAATATACGGTATTATGTGTATATCCGTAAATAGCTGGACCAATCAGGATAAAGAACAGGATAATAAATATGTAGAAATGATTTACTACCCATTTTGATATTCTGGACAGATCCGGCAAAATAACCTTATGCTTTGTCTTCTCGATTGCCTTGTCAAAGATCAGGATCATAGATGGCAATACGGTTACACAACTGATAACTCCAAATACAACACCCTTTGCCATAACCACACCAAGGTCCATACCAAGTGTGAAGCTCATGAAGCAAAGTGCAATAAATCCGGCTACGGTTGTGATGGAACTACCAACGACAGATGAAATCGTATTAGAGATTGCATGTGCCATCGCACGGTTCTTATCACCCGGATATACCTGCTGCTTCTCTTCGTAGCTGTGCCACAGGAAGATTGAGTAATCCATCGTAACACCTAACTGCAAAACCGCCGCCAGTGCCTGTGTCACGTAAGAGATCTCACCTTTGAACACATTCGTACCTAAGTTATAAATAATCGCCATACCTATACTCAACAGGAAGAAAACCGGGATGATAGCGGAATCCATCGCAAGCGCCAGAACGATCGTCGAAAGAATAACCGCGATCAATACATAGATCGGTGTTTCTTTGTTGGAGAGGTTCTTTGTATCTGTAACAACTGCAGACATACCAGAGAGGAAGCAATGCTTGTTCATAACCTTACGCAGGTTCTCGATGGCTTCCATTGTCTCATCTGCAGAAATGGAATTCGGATACAAAACAAACATGATTGTCGAATCCGCATCCTTGTTTACAAATACATCCTTGATGCTGTCCGGAAGTAAATCGATCGGAACGGACAAGTCCATGAAGGAGTCATACCATAAAACGTCCTTGACGCCCTCAACCTTGCACATTTCCTTACGCATAGCGGATATGTCTTTGTCCGACATACCTTCTACCACGCACATGGAAAATGCACCGGTACCAAATTCGTCCACCATGATTTCCTGACCTTTCATCGTCTCGATGTCGTCCGGAAGATAATTTAAAATGTCGTAGTTTACACGAGTGTGAAAATATCCAAACGCTGACGGGATCAACAGCAGGACTGCTATCACCAGAATCAGCACTTTGTGTTTCACTACCCATTTGCCAAAATGAATCACGAGTCATCCACCTTTCTTTCTTCTTTTTTCTCTCATCTTCATTGCAACCCTATAATAAAAAAAGGATTGAATATATTGAATATTCAATCCCGGCAGTTTGTTTATGTTTTCTATACATAAATTGCGATGTGTTCATTTTGCTATACATTTGCATTTTTATGTATAGGCTACACTAACTCATTTAATACATCCATCATCGAAGACTTCGTCAGATACTTGTAAACCTCGGACAAATCCTTCGGTGAGATCATATAATCACGCTTGATCCACGCAATCGCAACATAACACATCGAGTTCGCATAGTATTCTGCAATGATCTGACGGTCAAGCCATGCATATTTGTGGCTTTTGCCCTGTTTCTTTTGATCAATGATTTCTAGCAGAAGCTTTGATACCTCGCTTCGCGCAATGCTCTCAAACGAATTCTGTCCATCGATACACACCGCACGTTCATAAAACGCACGTTCATTCTGCATACTCGAAAAAAGCAATGTCAGACCTTCCTGTATCATATCGTTCAACAAGAGCGGCTTGATTGGTTCGAGCAGGTCATGCCGTACAATGTATTCAAGCAACGCATATTTGTCTGCGAAATGATTGTAAAATGTCGGTCGTATCACACCCGCCTTGTCTGTGATATCTTTGATCGTAATCTTCTCCATCGGCACCTTGCACAGAAGCTCCTTGAAGCTTGTCGCAAGCAGATCATCCGTATTTCCTTTTTTTCCTTTTTGCTGCATATCGTTCCTTCTTTCTTCACCGCTACAACAACGGGGCTACTAACCGGAGCAGGCTCTGTCCAAACAACTTCAGCTTACTCGTTTCCCGGATCTTCTCTTTTGTCACTTCATCACACTTTGCCAGTGTGTCCATATAATCTTCTTTAATCTCATAAATCGAACTGCAGTTAAACATCCATACACCACACTCAAAATGCAGATACAAGCTCCGGTAATCAAAGTTGATCGTACCGACCGTTGCTACCTTGTCATCAACAACAACCGTCTTCGCATGGATAAAGCCCGGCGTATACTGGAAGATACGCACACCCGCTTCGATCAACTGGTAGTAATACGACTGGGTAACTAAGTACACAAGCTTCTTATCCGGGATACCCGGTGTAATAATGCGCACATCGATTCCGCTTTTCGCCGCCAGCGTCAGTGCGGTTACCATCTCGTTATCGATAATCAGATATGGTGTTGTGATATAAACATAATGCTTTGCCTTGTTGATCATATTCAGATAGATATTTTCGCCGACGATCTCATTGTCCACCGGCGTATCGCCATACGGCTGAATATATCCATCTGAGAAGAACGCCATATCCTGATATTTTTCCGGTGAATATGACGAGTAATCATCCTTCTCTCCGGTCAGCATGAGCCATGTCTGCAAAAACATCAGCGTCAGATTCCAGACCGCCTCGCCCTTCAGCATGATACCTGTATCCTTCCAATGTCCAAACCGCGATTTCTTATTGATATATTCATCCGCCAGATTGATACCTCCGGTAAATCCAACATAGCCATCAATGACCGTGATTTTCCGGTGGTCACGGTTATTCTGCCGCAGATTGAAAAATGGTCCAATCGGATTAAAAGCAGCAACCTTGATTCCCTTCTCCTTCATATCCTTGATAAACCGGGATGGAATCCACATGGAACAGCCAAAATCATCATAGATCAGGCGCACATCGACGCCCTCTTTTGCTTTCCGCTCCATAATCTCCAAAATCGTATCCCACATCTCGCCCTGCTTGATGATGAAATACTCCATAAATATAAAATGCTTTGCATTGTTTAATTCTTCCACAAGCTTCGCAAAATTATCCTCGCCAAGCGGGAAATAGCGCACTGCCGTGTTCTTATATACCGGATAGCCTGCGGTCTTAGAAATATATGTCGACTGTACACTCGCACTCTGGCTCAGCTTCCGGATTTCCCGCTGTCTGGTCTTGTCGCTCGGCATGTACTGAAACGTATCAAGATGATTCTTCTGTGCATCCCGAATAAACTTCATACGTGTCCGGTTACCGGCAATCGCAATATACAGCACGCCGCCTAAGATCGGCGTTACCATCATAAGCAAAATCCATGTCAGCTTATACGCGGGGTTTTCCGGCTTATTTACGATATATAATACAACCGTTGCCGAAATCAACAGTGCCAATGTCTTCCAGTAGAACATGTAATTCTTGGCAATTCCATACAGGAATACCCAGAAAAGAATCTGCAGAATCAGCGTAAATACAACAATCGCAATCTTCGTAATATAAATGGATTTCGATTTGTTCTGTCGTCCATATCGTGGTTTGTCATGTCCATGTTCATGTCCACCATGCGCCGTTTCCTGAACCATCTCCTGTTCTTTTTTCTGTTCCATTGTCTTCTCTGTCTCCTGCAATCCGTCTTTTCCTTCTTTCTCTATCTACAACATAGTATATGTTCATCCATCGCTGCCATGATTGAATATTGCATTCATCACAGTGCAACTACTCTGCGCTCCACCGTCCAGATGCTCCACAAGGAAGAATCAGTCCCGTCTCTTTCACCGGAAGTCCGATTTCCTGGGACTCCACATATCCACCGAATTTCTTCCCAACCTCCGTCGAGATCATGTAGGTAAGCACTGCCGGAGCCAATCCGGTTGTATATGAATTCACTAAAAAGAATAACGGATCATCCGACAGAAGCTGGCTTGCCAGTGCAATAAATGGATGGATTTTCTCCTCCAGCTTCCAGATCTCACCCTTTGGTCCTCTGCCATACGATGGCGGATCCATAATGATGCCATCATAGTGATTGCCACGGCGGATTTCCCGCTCCACGAACTTTACGCAATCATCGACCAGCCAGCGGATTGGTGCATCTTCAAGTCCGGAAGCTACTGCATTTTCCTTTCCCCATGTCACCATGCCCTTCGATGCATCGACATGTGTGACCTTGGCGCCCGCCTTCGCTGCTGCCAGTGTAGCTCCACCGGTATAGGCAAACAGATTCAGCACTTTGATTTCGCGGTTCGCATTCCGTATTTTCTCACTGAACCAGTCCCAGTTCACTGCCTGCTCTGGGAAAAGTCCGGTATGTTTGAATGTAAATGGTTTCAGATGGAACGTCAGATCCTTGTAATGGATGCTCCACTGCTTCGGCAGATCGAAGAATTCCCATTCTCCACCGCCTTTGTTGCTACGATGATAATGTCCATTCAGCTTCTTCCAAGCAGGATTCTTTCTCGGAAGATCCCACAGCACCTGTGGGTCCGGGCGGAGTAAAATATAATCGCCCCATCGCTCCAGTTTCTCTCCCTTTGAACAATCTATAATCTCATATTCTTTCCACTGATCGGCTACCCACATATACTTTTAGTCCCTTTCGTCTATTTTCTTATACATTACGTCCTGATTTTATACAAGCAATACTAACACACCCAACTTTCCAGTGCAAGATTGAAAGTCCCGTTTTTGCCATGAAATCCTAATTAAAAAAGACAGTCTGCACATTTTGTACATGCAAACTGTCGTAAGTTTCTTACCAATCGCGCTTCTCGATTGGAATATATTCTTTGTGATGTCCAACGAATTTGTACGCCGGACGGATAATCTTGCCCTTGTTTACCAGCTCCTCAATCCGGTGTGCAGACCAGCCGGAAATACGGGAGATTGCAAAGATCGGTGTGAAAATCTCAATTGGCAGCTTCAGCATCGTATAAACGAATCCACTGTAGAAATCGACATTCGCGCAGACAGTCTTAAATGTCCGGCGATGCTCGCTGATCAGCTTCGCTGCGATGCGCTCGACTCTGTCATACAATGCGAACTCATCCTGCAAGCCTTTCTCCTCAGAAAGCTTCTTCGCATATTTCTTCAGGATTACCGCTCTTGGATCGGACTCACTGTAAACCGCGTGTCCCATACCATAAATCAGTCCCGAATGGTCAAAGCCCTTCTTGTCAAGCAGTCCCTGCAGATACTCAGAAATCTCATCCTCATTCTCCCAGTCCTTGACATGCATCTTCATATCATCGAACATCTGCTGTACCTTAATATTTGCACCACCATGCTTTGGTCCCTTCAAAGAACCAAGGGAAGCAGCGACTGTCGAATAGGTATCTGTTCCTGTCGATGTCAATACATGTGTTGTAAAGGTTGAGTTATTACCACCGCCATGCTCCGCATGGATAACCAGACAGACATCCAGAACCTTTGCCTCCAATGCCGTGTATTTACCATCGGTACGAAGCAGACGCAGGATATTCTCTGCGGTTGAAAGCTCCTTCTTCGGTCTGTGAATAACCAAGCTCTTATCAAGATAATAGTGTCTGTATGCCTGATAACCATACGCTGCCATAACCGGGAACTGCGCAATCAGCTGCAGACACTGCATCAGTACATTTTTAATATCCAGATTGTTCGGGTCCGGATCGTAAGTATATAATGTCAGTACACATTTCTGCAGGACGTTCATCATATCACGGCTCGGTGCCTTCATGATAACATCACGGTTAAAGCTCTCTGGCAGCTGGCGAAGTTCTCCAAGCACTTCCTTGAAACAGTCAAGCTGTTCCTGACTTGGCAGATCGCCGAACAAAAGCAGATATGTTGTCTCTTCAAATCCATACTGACTGTTGCGGAAGCCCTGTACGAGCTGCTGCACTTCATATCCCTGGAAATAAAGCTCTCCAGGAATTGGCACACGGTGTCCATCCACAACGCTAAATCCCATAACGTCGGACACTTCTGTAAGTCCAGTCAGTACGCCTCGTCCGTTGGAGTCTCGAAGTCCCCGTTTTACGTTGTACTCTTCGTAGAGATTTAAGTCAATCTTACCCGAATCGTTACAGAAACGTACATATTCATCTAGTATCTGGTCAAATTTCAAATCTGACATGCCCTCAACTCCTATCTTATTCGATCTTTTTACTCGTTGAATAAATGTAATCTGTTATCTTTCCATTCTCCGGATCAGCATAAGCGCTTATGCTGATATAATCGTCATCTTCATAGTAATATACATAGTAGGAAACGAAATATGTATACTCATCCTTGGAGAAATCATCACCCAGATCGCTATACGTCGACTCAATCTTGCTTCCATCATCGCCCAGCGCAATACCGCCCGGGAACACAATGTTACCTGTATAATAATCTGCTTCCACTCCGATTTCAGTGATATATCCATACTTTGGCAGAATCGCATTGCCAGTAAAGTTATCCAGCTTGATGCTGAGCTTCTCACCATTTTTCTCCATATAAGTGCTCTCGTAGCTCTTGCCACTAATATAGCCGCCAACTGCTGTATCGAGCGTCCATCCGTCTTTCTCCAGCTCTGTAAACGGAACCGGAAGTACATAATTCTTATCCCCGATGGTAATGATGCCATCAAACCGGTCGGTACTTGCTCCCCCCGGCGCCACGTATAGCTCGTTGATGGATGGTGCATCTGTACTCAGATCCGCAACCGAAGCTGCGTTCTCCGGCATCTTGGAATTAATCAACCGGATTGAGATCAGATTCTTCTCCGGTGTCACATCAAAGTCCATACCATCTTTCACATCATCGCCTGCATAATCAATCGATACATACGTTCCACTTCCATCAGAATATTCGTTTTCACTCCGATATTCCGGTGCACCATATGCCGTCTTTATATCACTCTCTGTCGATTCAAACAGCTTGATTCCATTTGCCAACTCAATTGTAAAATCGTCTTTATATTTTCCGGCTTTGGAGCTAAATGAGAATCCAATAACATAGCAATCATTGATCTCCGCCTCATTAACTCCTGGATTGGCTACGATCACCGTCATCTGTGCACGATCTGTGTAACTCGTGATATACTCCCAGTCACCGGATGCTACCTTCACAGTCGCGCTGTCTGTCTGCCAGCCCTTTGATTTCCACTCTGAATATGGAAGTGGGAACTGGTATATCGTACCATCAATATTCGCAGTATAGCTTCTCCACGAATCGGAAAGCTCGGTCGGCCAGACATAATCACCGTCACCGCTCACATCTGCCTCCGTCGTTGCTTCCGTTGTGCTCTCTGTCGTCGCATCCGTTACGCTGGCGGCCTCTGTTGTCTCGGCTGGCTGTTCTGTCGTTGTTGCATCGTTATCTTTTTTCTTTCCACCACCCAGGATCAGAACCAAACCTACAATCAGTGCCACAACGGCTGCCGCAATCCCTGCAATCAACCCGATTTTCTTTTTATTGTTTCCAGATGCGGGATCATTTTGTCCCGGCGTCAGATGCATCGACTGCATCGACGCAGACATCGAGCTGTTTCCGTTTCCAGATGCAGTATAAGGATTTGCCTGCGGCATTGCATTGCCCACTGCAACCGGTCCGCTTCCATACAGATCCGTGAGTAACTGTCCAATGTCCTGATAACGCTCCGATGCTTTTACGGCAAGTCCCTTGCGAAGCACCGCCTCCGTCCGCTCCGATACGGAGATACCTTTCTTGGAAGGATCCACATACGTATCCTCCTCCATACGTTCCACACCGTTCGGTGGAACCTCGCCGGTCAGCATCTTATACATCGTCGCACAGAGACTGTAGATATCCGTCCAAGGTCCCTGTTTTCCCTTCGCATAATACTGCTCTGGCGGCGCATAGCCATGCTTTAAAATCACGGTATAGGTCTTGTCGGTCTCTGCGGACTGTCCGCGCACCGAGCCAAAATCAATCAGCTTGATCTTGCCTTCATTATCTACCATGATATTATCCGGGCTGATATCCCGGTGTACCAATCCATTTTTATGTACCTCATACAGAGATTCAAATACAGGTTTCATCAAAGCGAGTACGGTTGCCTCGTCCAGCTTTCCGCCCATGCCCTTCAGATAGTGCTTCAGATCCACACCATTGATATATTCCATAACGATATATCCGGTGCCATTCCCATAAAAGAAATCTTTCACGGATACGATACCCTGTAACTGATAGAACTTTGAGAGATTCCGTGCTTCTTCTACATATCGTTTTAAGCCTTTGTCATATATTTCTTTCTTACTATCCAGTGTTGATACGACTGTTGTTGTCATCGTGTCTCTCTGCGCAAAGCTCTCTGGATAATACTCTTTGATTGCAATATACGTCTGCAGATTCAAATCCCAGCCAATGTATGTAATTCCGAAACCGCCCATGCCAATCACACGGCCGATCATATACTTCCCCTGTAAAACTGTAAACGGACGCAGGCAGTTTGGCTTTTCTTCATAACCGCTCACATCGAACCCACAATATGGACAGACATCTTCGCCGTGTCCAAGGGCCTGCATACAATTCGGGCACTTATCATATCTATTCTGCATCGTATCCCTCTCCCTAATCTCTGTTAATCTGTGTCATTTTTTACACATATGTTAGAATTATACCAAAAATACTACTTTCCTACAAGTTTTTTCAGATTTCTATAATGTATTTTTCAAACGCATTTACAACCTTTGTATTCTTATATTCCGAAATCCGTTTGAAATCTCTTCCATAATTGATATGCACGTGTCCATGCGCAAACAGCAGTGGCTCATACTCATCTAAGATCTGATAAAACGCCTGAAATCCGGTATGTGGCAGATCGGTACTGTCATTCAACTCAAATGCCGGCGAATGTGTAATCAAAACATCCAGTCCACCAGCCTTCTTGATCTTCCTGCGAAGCTTGCGCACGCGTTTCTTCATCTCGTCTTCGGTGAACTGATATGTCCCGAAATTGTAACACATGCTGCCGCCAAGTCCGGCGATCCGCACACCATCATGCACATACACATCATCATCAATACAGATGCATCCGTCCGGTGGTGTCTCATCATAGCAGGCGTCATGGTTGCCATGCACATACAGGATCGGCACCTTCGCAAATGTCGCCATGAAAGACAGGAACTGCGGAGCCAGATCGCCACAGGAAATAATCAGATCAATCCCATCTAATTTACTTTTCTCAAAATAATCCCAATAATACTTGGACTCTTCGTCTGCAAGTAATAAAATCCTCATTTATCCTAGCCCTCATCCTTTACATCTTTTTGTCCGGCATCCGGTTTTGTCTCATTCTTTCCATCGTTTTGTACGGCATCCGGTTTCGTGTCATCCTTGACTCCCTTCTGCTCGACAATTGATTTCGCCTCATCCTTCATATCTTCCACATCAGGAATCTCGCCCTCTACGTTATCGACCAGCCAGTTCATCAGCATGATTTCCTCCGGTGTCATAATCTCCTCATCCTCATTCTTGATCGTATGATCCTGCGCCCGGAGCACGCCATAGAACGGATGGAAGCTGTTCTCGCGGATCAGCTTGCCGATGATTCCGACCAACTGCTTCGTACCCTCCGGTACCTTGTTCGAACAGATGATATCAACTACGCCGGCGGAAAGCCCCCACCAGTAGTTGATTGCCTTTTCCTTTACCGCGTCATCCTGCTTGATCGTTCCATCGACCACGCTCTGGATGAGCTTCGCATAGAACTCGCCCCACTGATACAGTGGAAATGCAAGGTTGATTGTCTCATCCCCTTCGATATGATATAACCCATACCGGCGGTTATGGGAATTCGGTTTGATCATAACCTGATCGGAGATATATTCGATTCCATTTTCCTCAAATTCACGGAGTACATTTTCCCGCGTATTTCCCCTCACAGTCGTCCATTCGAGATAGACCTTCGCATACGGATTCACCATGCGCGCGCCAAGTGCAAATGCATTGATGTTCGCGGTCATGCCGACGATCGGATAATCCGCCACATAACCAATCTTTCCATTCTTCGATAATGCACCTGCGATCATACCCGCGAGGAATTTCACTTCGTAAAGTCTCGCGTAATAGGTACTGATGACCTTGTGGGAAGTGTTCAGCGAGCAGTTCATGACGGTTACTTCCGGATGGTTGACCGCCACCTTCACGCTCGCACTGATGAGCTGCGGTGTCGTCGTGAAGATGATCGACACGCCCATCGCGATCAGATCTTCCATCGCCGATATCGCCTCTTCCTCCGATGCGATATTGTGCACCTTCAACGTCTTGATCGTATCCGGATAGTGCTCATCTAAATATAATCGCCCAAGCTCATGCCCATACAGCCACTCGGATTCCTGCGGATCTTTGTTAAAAACAAACGCCACCATGACCTTCTTCGGTGTCGAGCTTCGGAAATAATCCATCAGCTTCTTGCGTCCGAGCTTTGTCGGTTCCATGTGCAGTTCGACTTCCCTGCCCTTGGACTCGATCAGAAACTCATCCCACAGGAGCTTGATCTTCTCTTTCATCTCCGCTTCGGTCATCTTCTTTACAGCTTCGTATCCGTAGATGTCAATAAAAATCAGAAATGTGTCACTGTTCGTCAGCGGTAACTTATCTCCACCGAGTGCCTTAAATGACACGCAGAATCTGTGGTTTGCAGAGCCGAAATCAAGTTTCTGCTCATCCGTCCACGCTGCATCCGGATCCGGGCTTGTAAGCTCTAACAAACGACGGAAACATCCTTCCTGTGAAAACCAGATATAGTTGATTTCTGTCAACTTATAAAAATCCATGAATTCATAATAGATCTTCACCTGCAGGTCATCTGTCTTCTTCGGAATCTTCCTTGTTACCTGTGCCGGAATCGTAACCGCATTGAAATATTTCATCACGGATACACGCTTATTTCCCTCTACAACATAGAATTTATTCATATATTCGTAAACCTTGATCGGATCACGAATCCCCTCTTCAATCTGGCTGTCACACAGTGCCGACCATTTGGCACCGAATTCTGTCTTATAATCAAGCAGTGGCATGAAGTTGTTCGCAAATGCGTATGTTCTTCCGACATTGCTCGTTCCTACGATGCGGTCCAGCGGAATCTGCACGATGCCGAGCGGCATCTCACCCACGATATCAACGCCCTCTAATATTTCATCCAGCACCGGAAGGTACTCATTCTCGCCCTTGGAAACCGCATTCTTAAATGCTTTCAGTCCTAACTTCTGTGCTTTTTCGTATTCTACATATGACATAATCGATTCACCTCGTCTCTTAAGTCTTTGTTTGCATACTCGGTTATTATTATATGCGGTTTCTGCATATTATACAAGAGGATTTCCCCTGACAGCGGGGGATTGTGGTGGATGTGACGCTTTCTATGTGGGTGATGGTTCTGTTCCGGGACCGCTTCCGCTTAGTTACTCCGATTTATTGGAATCGGCACGCCCGAAGCCAATTTGGGCTTTGTGGCTAGTTTTACGTTTTCTCCCCAATTAACTTGCTTCTCAGCAGTTTCCGGTTGGGGAATTTTTCCGGTTCTCCAACTTTTCCCCAAACCTGCTTGCTTCTCTATAGCTTCCGGTTGGGGGATTCTCCCGGTTTTCCAACTTTTCCCAAAAACCGCTTACTTCTCAACAGCTTCCGATTGGGGGATTTCCTTGATTTTCCAACTTTTCCCCCAACCCGCTTGCTTCTCAACAGTTTCCGGTTGGGGAATTCTCCCGGTTTTCCAACTTTTCCCCCAACCTGCTTACTTATCTTAATAGTAAAAACGCCCGGTTTGCAACCGGGCGTTTCCAAACATATATTAGTAGTTATAACAATTCAACTCTTTCACTTCTTGTCTCCCCGTGTCTGTATAGTTCAGCTCCAGAACTACCTGTGCATCATCGCAGTTTACACCATTCATGATCTGAAGTATTAACAAAGCGGCTATATCCTGCGACAACAGTACCCGCTCTTGTAAATCCTTCTCCTGCCCCGTCACAACCAGTCTTGTAAAATCTTTGCTATACGCGACAGACAGATCCGCTGTTCCCATAAGATTGACAGAGGGATTCATATTCAAAACATCAACCATATTACTCTTTGCATTTTCCAGTTGTGCATCTGTATATTGAACTTCAATCCTGCGATCCGAATTAATTCTTGCACTTTCGCACTCACCATTTTCTTCCCACGATTTCAAATTATTCTGCTCAAACAGTTTCAGATCTGAATCAGATAGCGTTTGAACATCTCCTGATACAAACATTTCAAGCGGGTACACCACCGTGTTTACATCTTTCTTCCCACATGCACCTGCCATAAGGGCAGTTGCAATTACAAGAATCAGAAACACCATCTTTCTCTTTTTCATTGTATTATAGAATTTCTTCAATTTGCGCCCCTCTTATAATCGCTTCTTCAAGCTTGTTTCAATCCCATTCTATTGTTCTGATTCCATTCTAATTTAACACCAGCGATTCCATATCACTTACAAACCCGTCCATGTCTCCGGTACTATTTCCTGACCTGTAAGAAATTCCATAGCACGTATCATCTGACATTTTTATAATAATCGTACATCCCGCTTCTGTTCCCGTGATATCTGAGTCCTCATCTACGTTCTCTGCTTCCCAACTACAGATATTCCGATTATTCATGCTATTGATGATTGCGTCCTTCGTCGCGTCGTCCGCATCTCTCACAATATCATCGGCGGATAGATTCTCGATGCTTCCATTTGTAGTGAATACTTTACCAAGCTTCAAATCAATCACAGTTGTCTGGCATGTTTCTCCTTCTACACGTTCCACGATGACCGCCTCGATTTGATCCTGATATTCTGGCAGGAATTTGTTCGTCGTAATCTTCAGTGCAGTATAATCGGGAATTTCAGTTTTATCTTGTAACTCCTTATAATCATTAAGCAGAAATCTCGGATCTCCCTCGCCGATATTCTCGTAAGTCAATCCGTAATAGCTGACAAATGCGTCGAAATCAACGCCATCAAATTCCGATTCGTCGATGTTGAATTCCTCACATATATATTCCAGTGTCAGCTTCTCATCCTTCGCCTGCGCTTGTCCATGTTCTGTCGTAACATTATCCTGATCTTTCTGACCGGCTTCTGTTGTGATATTTCCCTGTTCCTTTTGATTATCCTGCATGCCTGACCCACATCCTGCGAGGGAAAGCATCAGGGCTACCACTATCACATAATAATATTTTCTTCTCATCTCCTGCTCCTATCCGAGATCCCACTTTATTCTAAATTCTAATCATCCCCATACGTTCTACCATTCCTTACGCCTTTGGAATGACTGCTTCCAGTTTAACATAGAATTCTTCTTATTGGAACAAAATATATTGTGACGAAGTATATTTTATATATTATATGCAAAAACATAAAAAAGCTGCCCCAAAGGCAGCCCCTAAAAGTTCATATAAAATTTTCTAAGAATTAGCAAACATCCCGTCCGTCTAATTAAAATATCTTTGTAATATCCTGATACCGATTCATCACCCGGTAAATCTCCACATACTCGTCTCTAATCTTATACAACACTACATAATTTCCATAAATCACATACTTATAATCCGTCCGGAAGCTGACTCTCTTGGCAAGATCCGCTCCCATATACGGAAACTGCTGTATATTCTCAAATCGGGCATATATCTCCTGAATGGTTTTTACTGCCATTTCTTCATTGTCTTCGGCTATATACTCTTTAATTTTCTTTAAGTCCTCTGCCACAATAGGGTTAATCCGTAATTTCATCATAAGCTATACCCCTACAGATCTCTTAAGTTGATCCAAGCTCATCCAAGCACTTTCATCCTTGACAGCTTCTTCTGCCTCCTGCAACTTCATAAGCAGTTTCTTTTCCGCCTTTTCACGTTCATAATCTTCCATATCCATAACCACAAACTTGCCTCTGCCGTTTTTGGTCAAAAACACAGGTTCTCCGACTTGGCAATTTTTCAACACTTCATTGTAATTTCTTAAATCTGATACAGGTAATATATTCGGCATAAAATCAACTTCCTTTCTTAGATATTATTCTTTTATTTATATATATTATACAAAAATCAGCTGTAAAATTCAACGTAAGATTTTACAGCTCAAAATAGTGCAAATTTTCTTCTATTCATGAATAGTCTGACAATTCACATTTCTTATACAGAGACAAGATGCGCTCTGCGCATCTTGCTCTGATTAGCGGTCGTCAAATGCACCGCATAAATGCGTGCATTTTCCTCGTCGCCATAACATAAAGAAAAGTCCCATAAACACTAGGTCTACGGGACTTCTCAATATCTTTATTATCTTAATAATTCAGAATTAGCAAACACCCTGTGCAAGCATAGCGTTTACAACCTTCTCGAAACCAGCGATGTTAGCACCAGCTACATAGTCATCGTTTCCGCCAACTGTTGCATTGTATCTCTTAGCAGCATCAGAAATGTTAGCGTAGATTGTCTCCATGATTCCCTTAAGCTTTCCATCAACTTCTTCGAATGTCCAAGAAAGTCTCTCAGAGTTCTGGCTCATCTCAAGTGCAGAAGTAGCAACACCACCTGCATTTGCAGCCTTACCACCTACGAAGAGAACTCCATTCTCCTGAAGGTACTTTGTAGCTTCCAATGTTGTAGGCATGTTAGCACCCTCTGTTACAGAGATAACGCCATTTGCTACAAGCATCTTAGCATCGTCAAGGTTCAACTCATTCTGAGTTGCACATGGAAGAGCGAGGTCACACTTGATAGACCATACACCGTGATCATCTGCGTTCTTCTTCTCATGATACTGAGCAGATGGACGAGCTGCAGCGTACTCTGTAAGACGTGCTCTCTTAACTTCCTTAACCTCCTTCAGAAGGTCAACGTCGATTCCTTCTGGATCGTAGATCCAACCTGTAGAATCAGAACATGTTACACACTTAGCACCAAGCTGATGTGCCTTCTGGATTGCGTAGATTGCTACGTTACCAGCACCAGATACTGCACAAGTCTTACCAGCGATATCGATATCGTGATCCTTCAGAAGTGCATTTGTAAGGTATAACAAACCATATCCTGTAGCTTCTGTACGAGCAAGTGAACCACCATATGTAAGTCCCTTACCTGTAAGAACGCCTTCGAACATTCCACGGATTCTCTTGTACTGACCGAACATGAAGCCGATCTCTCTTGCGCCTGTTCCGATGTCACCAGCAGGTACATCGACATCAGCACCGATATATTTGCAAAGCTCTGTCATAAAGCTCTGGCAGAATGCCATGATCTCACGGTCTGACTTGCCCTTTGGATCAAAGTCAGAACCACCCTTACCACCACCGATAGGAAGTGTTGTAAGTGAGTTCTTGAATACCTGCTCAAAACCTAAGAACTTGATGATACCAAGGTTTACTGATGGGTGAAGTCTTAAACCACCCTTGTAAGGTCCGATTGCATTGTTGAACTGTACACGGAAACCTCTATTTACCTGAACCTGACCATTGTCATCTACCCATGGAACACGGAACATGAGCTGTCTGTCTGGCTCTGTAATTCTCTCAAGAATTGCATTCTTCTTGTATAATTCCTCGTTCGCATCGATACATGGTCTAAGAGACTCAAGTACTTCTGTTACTGCCTGTAAAAATTCTGGCTGATCTGCGTTTTTCTTTCGTACTACCTCGAGTACCTCGTCAACATATGACATAGTAAATTTCCCCCTAGGAATTAAATATTTCGGTTTTATTCAACCGATAGGCACATTATAATACCAAAACAAACAAATGTAAAGAAAAAACTTTAGATTCTTTCGTGAAATTTTTTTTCACTTAAAAATCCTTTGTGTATTGACTTATTTATCTGTTTTGTCTGTTTTCTCAGATTCCTGATTTTCTGGTGCCTTGGCATGAGACTCGAAATCTCTGCCATCGACCTTCCAGTACCGGCATCTATGCTTGACACATGTTGAGAATACAATCTGTGTCTTCGTCTTACCAAACTTCTGCAGCTCACCTACGAAATGATCGAGCTCAGTTGTCGTTGGGAAACGAACCTCGATCAGCATAGAGAAATCGCCTGTCACGCAGTTACATTCCACAACATTCAGCACGCCATCAATATACTTATTGAACTCTTCCCGTTGCTCTGGCTGCACCTCCAGATTGATAAATGCCTTAATATAGTGTCCCATCGCCTCTGGGTTCAATCTCGTTGTGAATCCTTCCAATACGCCTTCCTGCAGCATACGGTCAATACGTGCGCCAACAGCTGTCGGAGACAGAAATACCTGCTCTGCAATTTCCTTTAGGGATGCCCGCGCATTTGCCTGCAGAATATCTAAGATCTTACCATCAATCTTATCCAGTCGATAATATACCAACTCTCTTTTTTCCATTCTTGTAATCCTCCTAATTCAGGCGCGCAAAATTCTCTCTGTCCGCCATATGTTCTATATTATACCACTTATTTTTCAACTTGAGAATCCTTTGTGAAATTTTATTTTTGATTTTAATTGTCAAGTGTTACACTTTTTTCGTATAGGTGAGACAGATCCATCCGGCACCACTTTTCAATCTTCCCCATTTTTGTCCCGATACCGTCTTTTCCGCCACGATCGTATACACGCCCTTGTCACGGATTACCCCGGTTACTGCATATGCGGTTCCTGCATCCTTGCGGATATTCAAGCCGGTTGCTGTCACTTTCACCCTATAGCTTCCCATACTTTCTGTATTGGAAATTGATGGTTCGGATGCTGCATTATTTGCTCCATTGCTGTCTGTATTTGATGCATCTGTCTTTCCTTCAGCATTTATGGCTATGCCATCTGCGATTCCAAGTGTTGCAAGGATTCCGCGGGCATACGCCTCACCAAATGCGCGGCATTCCGCATCGGTATCCGCCTGCGCTGCATCCGCTTTGTTATCTACAAATACGCCTTCGCAGATGACCGCCGGACATTTCGTGCTCCGGATAAATCCGAAATAGTCGCGTCCATAAGAATTCTTCTTCGTCTTCAATCCCCGGCTGTTCTGCCCGATCTTTACAACCTCTTTCTCGATATTCTGCGCAAGCACTTTTCCCTTGCCTCCAACAACACTATGGAAGATCTCAAATCCATCCCCGCCACCGGCGTTATTGTGGATATCCAGCGCGAGATCCGGTGCAAATGCATTGCAGCGGTCGATCTTTGATACCAGCCGGTCGGTCACATCCCCCGTTCGTGAAATACGCGTGTCAACGCCTCTTGCCTGCAAATAGTCGTAGCAGGCTCTCGCCATCTTCAGATTCACGTCCTTTTCGACGAGATAGCCGACGGCGCCGGGGTCGGTGCCACCATGTCCTACACCAATAAATACGCGTGCCATATTATTCCCTCCAAATATTTTATAAGTCAGCCAAATTGCCACCGCTTTTCTCCTGCATGATTTGAGGTTGCAAATATATACCTTGTATTCCAACTAAGAAGTACTACGCATTCTTTTTTTCGCTTCTTTTTTTCCGCAACCGCTGCCAATTCGCCCTCCTTGGCTCAGTGGCAGCTTGCTTGAACATCGTGTTCAAGCATTGCTACGAAGCTTAAAAAATGCTAGTACTTCTAACTTGGAAACAAATGGTATATATTTTTGCAACCCAAAATCATGCATATAAAATCTCTTTGGCAATTTGGCTATCTACAATAATACTATATGCAAGTACGGGAACATTGGCACGCAAACCTTGTGCAGAGCAGGAGCGTTTATAGATAAAATAAATTGAAAAAAGACTGCAACGCCGATTGTGATACGTTGCAGTCTTTGAATTGTTATTTTTGATTTTGCTGGAATTGGTACTTTTTATAATTCCTCACCGTTTGTCTCGATCACATGCTTATACCAGTCGAAGGAGTCTTTCTTGTAACGGTTCAATGTTCCGCTGTTCTCGTCTTCCTCGCGGTCAACGTAGACAAATCCGTACCGCTTCTGATAGCCGTTCAGCCAGCTCAACAGATCGGTATAAGACCATGTACAGTAAGCAAGTACCCGGCAGCCATCATCGCAAGCCTTCTTCAGCTCTTCGATATGACGCTTCAGGTAATCGATACGGTATGGATCATGAATCTTTCCATCCTCGAACTTGTCAAATGCGCCCAGACCATTTTCGGAAATCACGATTGGCAGATCATAGCGGGATGTGATCTCGCGGCAGCACATGCGGATGCCCATTGGGTCAATCGTCCAATCCCAGTCGGTCGTTGGAAGGAATTCATTGGAAGGATTCTTGTAGAGTCCCGGTACGCCCTGTACCTTCGCAGTACCCTTCTTGCCAGTTGTGTTCATCTCATGAGAAGTTCCCACACCATCAATCGGGTTATACTCCACGACGGTTGTCTGGTAATAATTCACTCCCATGAAGTCAACCTTTGCAGCTGCTTCCTTCAGGATCTCGGCATCGCCCGGCTCCATCTGCGGTGCGATTCCCTGGCTTTCCAGATATGCGATCGCCGCACGTGGATATCTTCCATATGCATACATGTCCATCCAGTAATAATTCTTCAGATCATCATAATCGGCTTTCGCCATCGCATTTTCCGGATGACGGTCATATGCGTACGATGGTGAATATGCGAAGGATGAACCTACCAGTGCATCCGGATACATCTTCTTTAAGGCAAGCACGCTCTTCGCATGTGCCAGAAATGCATGGTGATTAACCTGATAGAACATCTTGTCATCGTCCACCTTTCCTGGTGGATGCATACCTGCCTGCCAGCCAAGTCCGGTAAATACATTCTGCTCATTCATGATGATCCAATGCTTGACACGATCGCCATAATGCTCGAACAATGTCGTTGCATAACGAACGAAATCATCTACGATCCGACGGTTCTCCCAGCCATGATACTGATCTTCGAGTGCCTGTGGCATATCCCAGTGATACACCGTAACCATCGGCACAATGTTGTTCGCGATCAGCTCGTTGATCAGGTCATCATAAAACTTCAAGCCCTTCTCATTAATCGCGCCGTTTCCATCCGGAATGATTCTTGGCCATGAAATCGAAAAACGATATGTCTTCAAGCCAAGCTCTGCCATCAGCTTTACATCTTCTTTATATCTGTGATAGTGGTCAACTGCCTTATCACCCGTTGTTCCCTGAAATGTCTTGCCCGGAATGCGAACGAACTTGTCCCAGTTGGACATGCCTTTTCCATCTTCATTCCATGCGCCCTCTACCTGATATGCGGCAGATGCACTGCCCCATAAGAAATCAGCAGGGAAGCCTTTTGTCTTCTCAAAATACATCGCGTTCCTCCTTGTCGATCTTATAATTTGAATATATTCATGCCTTCATCCAGTTCCTGTGCAGCCTGCCGCATCGCGGTTGACTTCCCGGAAATATCTTCCATGATTGCTCCTACCTCAGTTGTTGATGCAGATGTCTGCTCCGTTCCAGCAGCATTCGCCTCTGCAATCGCGGTCAGATTCCGTACGATACCGACTACATTTTCTCTCGCATCATTCAATCGGGTTGTATGTCCGGAAATCCGGTTGATACCTTCAATAGACTCCTGAACACCAGACTGTACCTGTTCAAATGCGCTCTGTGTCTGCTCCACATGGTCGCTCTGTGTATGCATGATTTCCTTCACGCCATACATCGTCTCCACAGCCTTCTCCGCATCCTGAAGCAATTCCTGTACGATCTCTTCGATATGGGCTGCGGATTCATTGGTCTGTTCTGCCAGCTTCTGGATCTCACTTGCAACAACACCGAAGCCCTTGCCCTGCTCACCAGCTCTTGCAGCCTCAATACTTGCATTTAACGCAAGCAGGTTTGTCTCCTCCGCGATGGATGTGATCAGGTGCGTTGCCTCACTGATCTTCATCGCTGCCTCATTCGTTGTGTTTGTCTGCTCTGCGATTATGTCAATATTCTCTTCGGCACGTGCATTTACCTGCTCCAATGCCTTGAGGATCTGTGATGCCTGTGTCGTACACTCATGCATATCCTGTGCAAATGCAAGCAGCTTCTCTACCTCTTCGCTTGTCTCCTGTACCATGTTACCCATCTCGATAACCTGCTCCTCGGCACGCTGTGTCTCGCCCGCCTGTGTCGTTGCACCTTCGGCGATATCATTGACCGCCTGCTCTACCTGTTCCATCGTTGTCGATGTCTCAGTCGCATCCGAATCCAGCACATTTGCCGCGTCCATGACCTGTGCACTTTTCTCCTTGATATTCTCTACCACACCCTTCAACGACTGTGTCAGATAGTCAAGGCTTCGTCCCATACGTCCGATCTCATCCTTACGGTTTGCAAGCCGGGTCTGCATCTCATTTGGTGTCAGATCCATGTCACCAACCTTCACGGTCAGATCAGAAACCTCATTCATCGGTTTGATAATAATATGAGCAAATACGGAGCCAACCGTCGCAACGATCAGAAGCTCCAGCACCACAATAATTCCGATTCTGCCTTCTACATTCCGTATACTGCTGAATACATCATCATAATCAGCAGTTACTACCATAATAAAGTCCTGTGTGTCATTTACATATAAACCAGCGTACTTGTCTGCGCCCTTGAATTCGTATTTCACAACTTCATTTTCGACCGTCTCGCCTTTACTAATCTTTGCAACTGCATCGCTGACCGCCTTGTTCTCCACTGGCTTACCAATCTTATCCGCCGTTGGATGATACAACATCGTACCATCACCACTTACTACATATATGTAACTACTCTCAACACCCTCGACCTGCACACCAGTAAGAATGGATGCCAGATGTTCCCCAGACAGCACATCGTCGCCGTCGGTCTCCAGCTCATTATCCAACATAACGCCATAGGCTTTGGCAAGGTCACGCATATATCCTCGTGTAACCGAGCCAATCTCCTTCTTCGTCGAAGAGATAAACAGTACGCATGCAATTCCTCCTGTTACGAAAGCAAAAAAAGCCATCGCAAGTATCATTTTCAAGCGCACAGAATGTAAAAATTTAACTTTTTTCTGTTCCATACAATGAACCCTCCTGTAGCAAAAATACTTTTTATATTTTACCACTTTTTACGTCAGGATTCAATCATTAGAACGTGAAAGACCGCCGATTCGATCCGCGGTCTTTCTGTTATATCATTTATTCTTTGATTGGAAGTCGTTCATTTCCGATTACAACCAGATCTACCTGTGAAATATCAATTGGCACAGTAAACTCTATTACAAAGTCGATCTGTTGCCGTTCCTGATCGTAATCCTGCGATCCGCCTGCCTCAAGATCAAATCCTCCGACATACGTTCCATCCTTCATCTTGATTTTGATATACTCGTGCAGAGAGAAATCGCCAACACTTGTAAATTTCAACATCCGTTCGCTTAACGTTGCTTCCACGATTTTCGCCGAATTGCTGCAATCGAGCGTGCCCGGTTCAAACTTGCTCTCCTGCAATGCGAACTCCAGCGTCCAGTCCGCTTCCTCGATCAAAACCGTATCGGAATACAACGCCTCCAGATCCGCCTCATCCCGGTCTGCATATTTCGGATCCGTTTTATCAATGTGCGTAGTCTCTCCATTTAAACCATCAAATTTTAATGTCAGCACATCTCCAGCCTGCAATTTCATTCCATCTGGAATCAAATAAATGCTGTCGTACATTCGTTGATTTCCTTTCAATCCATAGGCAGCTTCTGACAATATAATGCTCGATGTCTGTTCCAGAATCTGATTTCCATAATAAAGATCTCCTCCTCGCATTCGAAAATCCACATCATAGATTCCTGAATCATAATCCGGATAGGTCACTGTCCAGATCACGTCTACCATATCGCCAGTTGTGATTGCCTTCTCAATCTCAAATGTCAATTTCGTCTCTGCATTTGTGATAACTTTCAATCCATTCGGATAATCCTCTTCAATATATTCCCGGTCCACATACTGTTCTGGCACTTCTTCCGTCTGATCATTATGGAAGAATTTATCCAGCAGGCCTTCTGTATTTGCATATACAATTCCACCTGATAATATCACTCCTCCGATCAGAGCCGCCGCAATTGTCCGCCACACATGTTTTTTCCGATTATTCTGAAGTTTTGTCCGCACTCTCCGAATACATGCAGCCGCTTCCACCCCTGAAAAATCAATATATTCTTCCTTCGAATGAACCTGATTTAAAACC
>ERZ808246.671-NODE-671-length-27495-cov-3.619206_pt1 | contig 27495 bp, 16 predicted proteins | sample MGYA00521083_ERZ808246 | MGnify/ENA primary metagenome ERZ808246 (study PRJEB31516, sample SAMN03275577) | gut metagenome | biome: mammalia-associated habitat; material: feces | host: Papio cynocephalus | place: Kenya | collected 2012-07-07 ...
TTATCATTAATATAGAAGGTATCCTGCTCATCTCTCGCCGGATGTCCCTTCGGGATGTTCAGCTTCTCGAAGTTGTACTCATCGTACTCAACCTCCGGTCCTTCCACGACCTCATAGCCCATGCCAATGAAGATCCGCTCGACCTCTTCGAGGGCCTTCGTATTCGGATGCGCATGGCCATACTGCATCTTCTTCGCCGGAAGGGTCACATCGATCGTCTCCGCGGCCATCTTCGCCTCGCGGGCCTTCTGCTGAAGCTCCGTCATATGCTCCTGAAGCTCGTCCTCCACCTGCTGGCGAAGTGCATTGACCAGCTGACCAAACTTCGGCTTCTCCTCCGGGCTCAGGTCCTTCATGGACTTCAGCATCGAGGTAATCTCACCCTTCTTTCCCAGGAAACGAACGCGCACATCATTCAGTGCATTCGTATCCTTCGCTTCGCGGATGCTCTCCTGCGCAAGCTTCTTCAGCTCTTCAAGCTTTGAATTATCCATCTTTTCTCCTTTTCCTGCCGTCAGGGTCACGGCCTGTTTCCTGTGCTGTGCTTTGCGATCCAGGCACTTTACACGTCACCACGTTTCTGCTTCCACTGGAGGAAACGTTTTCTACATAAAAAACGTCCCTGCATGTCAAACGACACACAGGGACGAATCATCGCGGTACCACCCTTGTTCCCATGGTCAATGCTTTCGACAAGACTCCGTCACAAGCCACACCCATGGGCACTCTTCTGCTTAACGCGCAGCCACGTTCCAAACTACCAGCATCGCGCTTCGCGCGGCCTTCCCTCGGACTACTCCAGTGCGAAAATTCGTATCAGAGCTTTCTCAGACCGCTCGCAGCGTGTCACGGTCACTCTCTCAGGAGAAAGGATTCTGTACTACTGAACACCTTCGATGTATTTCTTCCTTCTTTAAATGTCTGAAGATCTGAATCCGTAAACCTCATCCACGGAAATCAGACTTTCTATAGTTTATTTCGAAGAGGCCGAAAAGTCAAGAGCGCGTGCACGCCCTCCGGAATCCCTGAGGCGCACACGCGCTCTTTTATTTTTCTATGATACGGCTTTTACCGCTGGACCTGGCCGTCTGCAGGCCCTGAAGCTCGGTCTACTTCTGCTTTGCTGCGCCGTCCCAGACACCATTCTGATCGACCCGATAGCCATCCGGGGTTACCGTGTTACGATAAAGTGCGCCCATGATGCCGCTGCCCTCAGCCTCCGAGAAGTAATACCACTTCCCGTCAATGAGCTGCCAGCCAAACAGCATCATGCCACGGGTTCCGTCGCTTGCCGGATTCAGATAGTAGGTCTGCCCATCTGCATCGGTTACCCAGCCGGTGAGCATCTTACCGTCCTTATCAAACTTGAACCAGCCATAGCGCTTCTGCCGCTTTTTCTCATCCGCGTACGGATTATAGATGCATACCCAGCGGTTCCGCATCGGTGCCGTACCGGTCTGGTAGCTCCAGCTGCCATCCGCATTCTGGATCCAGCGACCACTGGTCTCCACCCAGGTCGGAAGACCGGAAGCATAGAGCTCCGAGGCACGATCGGCCGCGGTCTTTCGACTGGAGCTTCGCTTCGTCGGCGTGGTGCTGCCGCTCACATTCACCGTGATGCTGCCTTCGAGAAGAAGGCTCGGACTGAATACCTCGATCGTGCAGGTACCCTTTCCAACACCCGTGACATTTCCGCTCGCATCAACGGTCGCAACACGATCATCGGTGCTCCGATACTCGAGATCCTTCACAAGCTCGGCCCAAGGGGCAATGTCGACCTTCAGGGTCTTCTGCTCCTTCGTCGCAAGATCGAGCGTTTCCGCTCCATCCTCGAGCACCAGCATCACCGGACGGATGCTGTAGAGATCGGCATAGGTGAAGCACTTTGCGGTATCGCCATCCTTGGCCACCAGCTCGACTTCAATGGTACCGAAGTCATTCCAGTCGTCAAGTTCCGGCGTGAAGCGAAGCTCGGCTTCCTTCGTTTCGCCAGAGCCAATGGCCGGAACCTGGACCGTGCCCACGAGTCGCTTCTCCTCACTATTCTCCATCGTGTAGGCCTTGACCTCACATGCATCGGAAGCAATATTGCCCGCATTCGAAAGTGTAAACGGAAGTACCGCCTCGGTGCCGTCGAGACGAAGCTCGTCGGTATCGAAGCTGAGGCGAGCCTCTGAAGAAAGTGGAACATCCACTTTGATTTCTTTTCCATCCGTATCCTTTTCTTTCACATAGAGCACGATCGTCTGTCCGTTCAGGTCACCCTCTGGCACCGTCCACGGAATCTGGACAGCAACGGATTCATTCGTATCCAGCACACGGTCAGACTCCAATGTGTACAGCTTGGTCGTCGTCAGGTTTTTACTGTTGTAGAGCTCGGCAGTAATGGTAAAGCCCTTTGCATCCATGAGCCCCTCGTTCACGATATCGAAGCTGAGCGTCGAGGTCTCACCCGCTACCATCCGTGAATCAAAATCAATGGAGGACTGATCGATTTTCAGTGAATTTTCCGGTTTGAAATAAAGGCTCATCATCTGATTCTTGTCGAACTGAATCTTGCCATCTTCATCAATCCACTGATTATAGGAATCGGAAAGCATACAGATATTTCCTTCCACATCCATGATCAGTGCAAAGTCATCGATGACATCTTTCTCGTTCGTGATCTGAACCGCATCGGTGAAGCCCCAGGACTCGTAGGAGATATCGTCCAGCTTGTCATCCTTTGTATCGGATCCAATGGCCGTTTTCTCATCCGAATCCTTCCCCCTGCGGTACCGTCGAGCATAGAGCTCCACGGTAGCACCATGTTCCTCATCTTCCTCCTCACAGGCATCCTGCACAAGATCCGTATAGAAAATATAGAGGTCCTGACCATCACCGGTAATGGTATAGTCCTCAATGGAGCCACTCGCATTCTCCTCATCCTTCAGCTTTGTTTCTGCCGTACGGAATCGATTCTCACAGAGCTCATCATAGTAGGTGTAGGAATGCTGTTTTCCATCTGAACCTTTATCTTCTGAGTCTAACGGAAGCCCCAGTTCTCCTGCAGTCTTCTGATACCAGTGATAATTCGGTGCCACCGTGCCCGTTGCGCCGGTCACTGCGTTTACCTCAGTCGTAGCAGTTGTGTCCGCTTCTCCTTCCTTCGTTATCGTAGAGGCTGTGCTTATCTTTTGATTCTTTGCTGCTCCTCCTGTCTTCGTTCTCTCCTTTTCTTCTTTATTCTTTTTCCATTTCCGCTTCAGTGTACTCTTCGTAGCCATTTCCAGCTCGTCATCCGTTGAAGTATCTTCTGTATCTGCGCTCTGCACACTCACTGTCTCAGTCCCTGTGCTGTTCTCCTCATGCTGTGGTGGCCATTCCTTATTCTTCGGTACCGTATAGGCGCTTTCATCGTTTCGATATGCGGTTCCAATTTCATCCGTGTGGAAGAGCGCCGTCACAAGTTCACTTACATCGAGAAGCTTAAACTCTGTTCCGTGCTCCGTCCAGCTGAGGAAGAGCTTTCCATTCGCCTTTGTAAGCTTCGGCACGGCCGGGCTCTCACTGCTGATTGGAATCGGATGGTAATTCTTCTTCTCCGACATATTATAAAGTTCAAGGTAGAGCGTCCGCCCCTCTGTCTCCGCCTTTGCATCCTGATCCACCGTATAGGCACTGATCAAGTAATTGCTGGCCTTAAGTTTTGCATTTTCTTCATCGTTTCCGATATGGAGGCCTTCGGACTGGTAATCCGTGACAAGCGGGTCATTCTTGTCTTCTGTTTTGATCACAACATACGCATTTTCTACCTTTGGCTCATATCCACTGACATCAATGACGGCACGATTCATGGTGGAATAACCATCCTGAAGATCAGCCATTTCCTGAAGATCCGTGAGTGGGCACAGATCGCGTGTCATATAAGTACAGTATACCTTCTCATCCACTGTGCAGAGGGATGGCGCAAGATTATAGAATTCGGCATCCTTCGCAGAAGAAATAGAGAATTCGTCGCTCCACTTGTCGATCTGCGAATCGAAAACTCGGCCACTGATGCCAAAGGCATTGTACTTTTCCTTATAGTTCGCCATGGTCAGCGCAGCATTTTCATCTTCGATTTGTTTTGTTGCATCCATCCATGCAACAACGACCTGGTCTCCCACCACGGTGAGTGCAGCCATGGAATCATAGGTTCCATCCTCATCCACAGGCTCCGGCGTACTCCATTCACCATTTTCACGAATGGTATAATACAGGCAGGAATTATCTCCATTTGCATCCTCTGGCTTCGCCGCAATAAAGGTCGCAAAGTAACGTCCATCCGGAAGCTCGACCATCTCTGGGCGCGTCCGATCCGCCGATTCCGTATTCAAGTACTGAATACTCGAGAGTGTCGGTGTGGACTGGAGAGAAATCTCATCGTCCATACTTCGGAATTTCCGACTGAAGTCGTCGGTTGAGCCCATATCGTAGCGTTCGAAGGAAATCTGGTCTCCTTCACTGCCATCCGAAGCGAACGCCACTGCATCGTTTGAATTCGCCGCCTGGCTCGAAGCATCATCATACTGCCGACCGATCAGATTATTAAAGTAGGAAACCTTTGTCTTTCCGGCATAGTTTCCCCAGCCCTTTGAAATCTTCGCCACATCGACGTTCATTTTCACGAGGACAAGATCGATGCCTATGCCGCCTGCGGCCGAAAGGATGACACCATAGCTGTCGGCGGTGACATTGTCCTGTATAAACTGGAGCTTCATCTGAAGGCTCACATAGCCACGTGCACTCAGGACGCCGGAGATACCGGCTCCGACCGTGAATCTCCCCTTCAGCACAGAATTGACCTCATACAGGAAATTGCTTCCCGTAAGCACATTTGCCACATTTCCGCCGTACTTATTAAAGTCACCCTCACTGTAGGCCTTCTGCGCATTTTCCTGAACGCCACCGAGTGTGACATCCACCTCCGCGCCACCATACAGGTTTATGAAACACGGTACATAGCCAATCAGGGTATAGAAGGTCTTCGAGACATCCACGGCACCGCCCACAGTCACAGAGGTTGTGGCATGCACGAATTCATTTCTCACCGGATTGTAGATGAATTCCAGGCTGATGTTAAACATCACGCTGATATTGATCTTCGCATCCTTTGACTTGGTAAATGCGGCCATCTCATCCTTGGCTTCCGATTCCTTCTTTCCCTTCAGCTTATCACTGGCCTCCTTTCGCGCACTGTACTCACTCAGCTGCATCTGTTCGTCATCCGAGAGACTGCCACCATTTTCCGTCATTTTACGGATCTGATCGACATTGGCCCCGGCATCTGCAGAATCCTCTCCTGCCGCCCGTGCTTCCTTCTTGAGATCCGAAGTTTTCTTTACCGCATTTTTGAATTTCTGGAACTTTTCGATCTTGTCTGCCGGATACGGTGAATCATCGCGAAGCATCGTATCCATGTTGATATTCAGTGAATAGCCCGTTCCATTCGGCCAGTCGACACGGGAAAAACCGAGCGTACCACTGTCGATCGAGCTGCGGGCACTCTCGCCGAGAATCGGGATGTTCACCTCGTCCATGTCCTTGGAAAGCTCCAGGTTCTTCGGCGCAATTATTTCATTCTCTACATAGGCCTTGAGACCCGTGTCCATGGCCGGGTAGACGATGTCGATGCTCTGCGTCCGATCCCCGGCCTGCATCGTCCGCTTCTCCTTATCCACGATGGCCACCGTGATCCGGTCGCCCGAATGCAGGTTCGTGAGCATGGACGGGATCTTTGCGACGAAAAGAGTCGGGTCTTCCGCCGATGCCTGCTTCGCCTCATACTTCGAGATGGAGCCCGTCACCGTCTGCACGGTATAAATGAGCTTTTCAATGCTGCGGCCCTTCGTATCCACTACGGCACTCAGGGTCAGATTGTCATCGGCACATCGGATCTCATTCTTTCGAAGGTCCGTATTCTGACGGCTGTCCGCCTTATCATAGTCATAGCTGATGCTGGTGATCCTCGGAGCGGTCAGTGGATACTGGATCTCGAGGAGACCGGCACTACCCTGGAAGGTCTTCGTGGCAGCATTGTAATTCGTTTCACCAAATACATACTCCTCGACCTGGGCGTCATTGATGCCATCATCAAGCAGCAGGGTGACACGATCGCCCGGCAGGGCCTTCAGCTTCGTAAGCTCGACATTGCCGTCCTGACCGGAGGTGGCAAACTGCATATTGACATGATTGCTCTTCGCGCCGTTGGCATCAGTCATGGTAATTTCACCATTGGCCAGAGAAACCGTATAGCCCCCGACCGGTGTTGCCTGCGCTCCCACTCCAGTCTCACGAATCGTCTGCATGCGGGTCACCACCGTACCCGTCAGACTGTAGTTCTGGAGATCACTTGCCCTTACCTTCTCCACATCGACGGTGAAGACATTGTCCGACGTGTTGCTGCGCTCTATAAAGCTGTAGCCCTGGGTGTGGTAGGTCTCATTCTTCATATGATCGGTGATCACTGGACGGTAGATATAGCCCGCTTCCGCTGGCTTTCCGGTTACCAGTACACGAAGTGTATAGGCGTTGCCGACAGCTGGGCGCGTCTTCTCGTCCACGGTCGTCTTTTCCGGATGCAGATTGATGACATTCTGCCCCTTAAAGGAGGTCGTGGCGAGTTCCTTTTCCGGCATGAGATCCTCGATGGCGAGATTCCTCTTCGCTTCCTCCGATGCAAAGATCACCTCGATATGGTTATCGTTCTTCGCAAGAAGTGGCCGCACCACATAGTTCTTTTCAGAGCGAAGCGTGAGGGAACTGGTATCGCGGATACTGTTAAAATGGACGCCACCGTCCTCGGAAATCTCGTAGCCCACTACGCGGAAGTTCGGGTCTTCGGAAACGGCACTGAGGTCAATGCGGTCACCAGCATGATAGGTATGCGACTTTCCGGCCGCATTCAGTTCTTCAGCCTTAAAATGCGCCTGCTGCGAGCCACCGTTTCGATCTGGCGAAACAGCGCTCACCTTTACATCGTTGTAGGTCACCGTCGGCTTAAAATTCAGCTCCTGATAGTAGCCAACACCATCCGAAACGGTCGTATTCTGGATCCTTTCGATCCAGCTCGTAAAGTACTTATCAACCGTGACCGTATCGAGGTGCTCCTTGACACGCTGAATCACGGTATCCACGGCACTGCTGGAAAAATCGATGGCGGCAGTGCTTGCACCATTTTCCACCTGATTTCGAAGGTAGGTGATATAATCGTCCGGATAATTGACCATCACCTTCTTATCCTGATCTGAACCGGGCAGGGTCAGCTGATAGCCCGTAATGGTGCCGAAGATGCCATCGGCGCCATTTACGTTATTTTTATTGATGGTGAAAACGATGTTTGAGTTATCCTCATTGACATTCGCATAGATATCCCGCTTATTTCTCTCTGTAGGAACCTGTGCGCCACACTCCACTTTTGTCTGCAGTGCGACCGTTTTGGAAGCACCCTTAAATTCCATCGGCTTCGGATTTTCAACACTGACGCGGTACTTCTTATACATCGCAGCCACACCGTAGAATCTTGCATAGTTTTTCGGGGTCAGCCACTTCGTATCATCAGCCGCATAGATGCGGGTCTCCAGGTTATCCGATACATTTTTTACCTGAATTGCGGCATCATCCGAGAGCTCCGGCTCTTCAAACTTGCCGTTTCGGTTCTTTGAATCAGTATGCATAATCCATAGGTTTCCCATGCTTCCCGTGAGAAGTTCCTTGTAGCAGACCTCAAAGCGGACCTTATTGCCATAGCCGAAGCTGCTATGCTGAGACCAGTGTGGAACCAGATACTGATAGTAGAGGCTGTTGATCTTCGGGCGTCCTGCCGGTGCACCGGCATTTGAGGTCCAAGTCGAGCCCACGCACCAGGTGGTGGAATGATAATATTTCAAATTGCCATAGCCCTTCGCGTAATCCGTTTCGTTATCACCAAGGACATAATTGTTTTCCAGGGTGCCTAACCCGTTTGGCTTACTGCCATTTCGCTGGTCAAGTCCATAGGAGTAGATACCGCCCTTGTCCGTGCTCGTGGAGAAATAATACTGACCGACTTCAAGGGCCGGATCATAGTTCTTATCATAAATGGTGCCGACCACGTCTCCCTTTTTATACTCGACCGTATACTTCTTTCCGCTGATCGTGATCTCAAAGTGAAGCGACTGTGACGTCTCCTCACTGCTGCCATTTGTCGCAGCCTTTCCTGCATCGCCACTCTGTACGGCAATCGCTGAGTCCGCGCCGCTTCCCTCCGTTTCGATCGTCGACGCCTCCGTGCAGCTGCCAGCCTTCGATGCGAGATAATCACTGAAGCTGAGCGTCGTATCGCCGGACAGCTCGAGCTCAACCGTCTTCTCCATCTCATATGGAGCGAAGACGACGGTGCCATAGACCTTCTCCTCACCGCTCTCGTCGCTCTTTCCACGGATGTTGACGGAAGCCATGCTGTAGTCCGCACCGCTTCGCTCGAGCGTAATCTCTGCCTTTCCATCCTGGATCGCGAAGGAATCGCTCGCAAAGGAGACCTCCGACTGCTCGGCGGCCTCATCGTCCGTAAGGATCACTGAAAGAGAGGTGACCTTGTACGGCTCCATATTCTCTGCATCCGTGATCATCAGGGAGAACGCCTCCGTTCCCTCGGAAGCGTCGTCATCATATACCTTAAAGCGCACATACTGTACGTCTTCATTCGGGGCGAAGGTGATCGTCTGCTCAGCGGCATACGGAATCTCCGCAATCTGCTCCGGCATGATCTCGGCAAGAATCGCATCCGTAAGACTGCCGCTCACACCGCTCGAGCCCTCCTCACGGGTCGGTTCACCGGTCGCCTCCTCCTTGAGGAGCGCAAGACGGCTCTTCGTCGAGGTCACGGCATCACTGCCAGCAACGGACAGTACGGAAGCGGAGGCGAGCCGTTCGTTCTCGTCGTCATTACTTTCCTCTTCCGTATCGAGATCATCGACAACTACAGGTTTTCTGGACTTCGTTGACTTCGTAGAGGCCGCTGTTTCCGTTTCGGTCTTCGCGTCGGTCTGTTCCTCCGTCACATCGGAATTCTCCGAAGCGTCGGTCTTCTCGGAGTCCTCATGGGAGACTTCGGTCTTCTCTGCAGTCTTGTCGCCAACCTTTTCTTCAGACTTCTCGTCGTTCTCATGGGCAGCTTCGGTCTTCTCTGCAGCCTTTTCCTCAGACTTCTCGTCGTCGTTTTCGATCTTCTTATCTTCGCGCTCGGCCTTTTCCACGGTTTCAGCGGCGTCCTTCTGATCGGAAGTCTCCGCCTTCTCTACCGCATCGTCAGAAATGGATACCGCCTTGTCTTCGCGGTTTTCAGCCTCGGTGTTTTCCCTTTCCTCTGCAGCAGCGTTCTTTTCCTCCGATGCTTCCTCGGAATACTCGGCGCCTTCGCTTTCTAATTTCTCTTCGGAGGTCTCCGTCTTCTCCTCTGATTTCTCTTCGGAGCTTTCTTCCTCATCCTCGCGGTCTTCGGTCTCTTTCTTCTCTTCGGAGGTCTCAGCTGCATCCTTTTCATCCGACGACTCGGACTTCTCCGCATCGTCTGTGCTCTCCTTCGTATCCTCGGAATCCGCACTCTTTTCCTGCGCCGCGGCCTGCTCGAGCTTTTCCTTTACCTCCGTCGCGCTGGTCTTTCCGACCTTCTCAACGGTTCCGCTTTCCTCGTCATAGCTGTATTCGGTTCCTTCCGCCTCGTCCTCATCCTTCGAGCTCTTCACGACCTGCTGAAGGATGGTCTCCTCCTCGCCCGTCGTCGTAAGATGGGACCCCAGAAGTCGATAGTCCTCGCCATAGCTTGCAGAAATATCGAGGGCATGAAGCGTAACCGATGCCTCTTCATCGAGATTGCCCTCACGATAGATCGCGACCTCGTAGGTATCGTTGGCCTCCTTCAGGGTAAGTCCGGACACACCAAAATAAACCAGATCCCCTTCGGTCAGCTGGTCTTTCTCGAGTCGTGTGCCATCGATCACCGTCGGCTCCTGCCTCGGCAGGTCCGCAAGCGAGCAGAGCGGCTGCAAAAGTCCGATCTGCGCTCCCAGAAGAAGTGAGGTGATACGTTTACAGAGTTTGTTTGGTTTCATGTAGTTCCTCCAGAAATGAAACGGAAGTCATATGTGAACTTTTTGTGAATTCTTAAGAATTTTAGCACATATTTTCCCTCTTGTGTCGATTTTCTTAAGCTTTGCGATATACCGAAATGGACTTATAATGATTCTTAAAAGAACATGAGAAAAGAGGATTCCATGAAATACTATTATCTCGACAATGCAGCCACTACACCACTTTCGAAGGAGGCCCTGCAGGCCATGCTGCCATATCTTACGGAGGACTATGGCAATGCCTCGACGATCTATACGCTCGGGCAGCGGGCGAAGCGGGCCGTCGAGGAGAGCCGTCGCACGATTGCCGAAACCATCGGGGCCCATCCTTCCGAAATTTACTTTACGAGCGGTGGCACCGAGTCCGATAACTGGGCACTGATCGGCGGGGCCGAGCTCGGGCAGGGGCAGCTTCAGAGAACATCCGCAGCGCAAGCGAAAGGGACGTCGGAGTCTTCATCTTCAGAGGCCGACGGAAGCTCTAGCTCGCATCCAGTGGGACATATCATCACGGATGTCATCGAGCATCACGCCATCCTCCATACCTGCGAATACCTCGAGAAGCGCGGCTTCGACGTGACATATCTCCCGGTCGATGCCGAGGGGCACGTGGATCCGGATGCCGTCATGGCGGCGCTTCGCCCGGATACGGTGCTGGTCAGCGTGATGGCCGCAAATAATGAGATCGGGACCCTCGAGCCGATTGCCGAGATCGGGAAGCGGCTCAAAGAATACGAGAACGCGCATGGTCAGCGGATTCTTTTTCACACGGATGCTGTCCAGGCCTATGGGCATATCCCGCTGAACGTCGATGCGCTGCAGGTCGATCTTCTCTCCACCAGCAGTCATAAGCTGAATGGTCCGAAGGGGATCGGCTTTCTGTATATTCGCCGCGGCGTGAAGCTTCCGAGCTTTCTCCATGGTGGGGAACAGGAACGCGGCCGTCGTGCGGGAACAGAAAATGTCGCCGGCATGGTCGGCTTCGCACGCGCCGCTGAAATCGCCTGCGCGGAGATGGATGCGCGCCGTGCCCGCGAAACCACGGTGCGGGATCATCTCATTGCACGACTCCTCGCAGAGATTCCATTCACTACGCTGAATGGGGATCCCGTGCATCGCCTCCCGAATAATGTCAATGTCTGCTTCAAGTACATTGAAGGCGAGACCCTGCTGCTTCTCCTGAATGAAAAGCACATCTACGCAAGCTCCGGCTCCGCCTGCGCCAGCGGCTCCCTTGATCCAAGCCATGTGCTCACCGCGATCGGCGTCTCCCACGAGGATGCCTATGGCAGTCTCCGCCTGACGCTGAGTCCTGAAACCACGATGCAGGACGTCAATGAGGTCGTCGAGCTTCTGAAGCCAATCGTCGCCTACCTCCGCGAGCAGTCACCGCTGTATAAGAAGCTGAGCCTATGAAGAAAGAACTCGCCTCTCGGCGAGTTCTTTTCTTTACTGATTCTTTTTTTTGCTTTGTGCAAATTCTGCTTTTACCTGATCCAGAAGTCCTTCCGTCTCGATGAGATCATAGCAGGCACCGCCAATGGCCTTCGCACCGTAGATCACGCAGTTATGCGCGGCCTCCGTTTTACCGGCGTCCACAAATTCCTGGGAATGCGAGGCGGTTCCCTCTGGGACGAAGGCGACGCGGATGCAGGATCCTGGAATTTCGTGCATGACATTGCCGAAATCCGTAGAACCCGTCTTCTCCCGAGGTGGTGCGAGCTGTGGTGCACCCGCGAGGGAAGCATTGTCCATCAGAAGCTTATTTAAAAGCAGCACTGGAATCTTATTCAGGAAGAAGTTGCCTTCCTCGATCTCATACGTGACACCGGCAATGAGTGCTGCGCCCTTAATGATGTCACGGAAGCGGGCATCCAGCTCTTCCAGCTCCTTTCCAGAAAAGGAACGAAGTGCAAACTCGCCCTTTGCGGTCGCTGGCACAACATTGGATGGGCCCGGAAGCTCCGTCATCGTATAATGCATACGCACATCATCTGGTACGTGCTCCCGCAAAAATTCGATACCCTGAAAGGCTACCAGCATGGCATCGAAGGCACTGCGTCCCTTTTCCGGTGCCAGAGCGGCATGTGCACGATGACCATGGAAGGTCACGTTGTAGGTCTTATTCGCAAGGCACTTCACATCCGTACAGGTATTCGGACCGCCATGCATCATGAAGGCAACGTCAAGCTCCTTAAAACAGCCACGCGCAATCATCTGGACCTTGCTTCCGAAGGTTTCCTCGGCAGGTGTGCCATACACGACGAGCTGGAACGGCTTCTCGGTATCCAGATTCTTCAGGGCCACTGCAGCCCCGAGGCAGCCCGGTCCCTGCATGTGATGACCACAGCCATGGCCGAGGTTTCGCAGGGCATCATACTCGCACAGAATGCCAAGCACAGGCCCACCCTCTCCATGATGATAGGTCGCGCGGAAGGCCGTCTGAAAGCCACCCACGCCCATTTCAACTTCAAATCCATTATTTCGAAGATAATCCGTTAAAAGGCCACTCGCGAAAACCTCTTCGCCATCATATTCTGGATGGTCGAAGATCTGATCCGCCATTGTACACAGTGTATCGCGCTGCGCATCAATCGCCTGAAATAAAGTCTGCTTATCATCCATATTCTTATCTCCTTGCTAAATATTTCTATCACATAATTCTGCCACACCACGCAAACATGCATATGGTGTGGCAATTCTTCTCTATGCTTCCTTCATAAATGATGCATGTCTAAACGTGAATCTACATGATTTTAATTTATGGTGATCCTTCCGCATCACATCGGACCATAGTGCATGAGCTGTGCAATCACAAGCAGCACGGAGCCCGTCACAAGCCAGATCGCAAACATTTTCCACATGAAGCGCATCCAGCGGTCATACGGGATGTTGCAGGCACTGATGATGCCCATAAGCGCGGTGGAGGTTGGAAGAATATAGTTACAGAAGCCGTCACCGAAGTTGAATGCAAGGATCGTTGTCTGGCGTGTCATACCGATGAGATCCGAAAGTGGGGCCAGGATCGGCATCACGGCTGCAGCCTGACCAGAGCCTGAGGTGATGAAGACATTGATGATCGTATTGGCAATCAGCATGGCCGGTCCCATCAGGATTGCCGGTACATGATTGAGAACCCCTGCCAGTGCATAAATGACCGTATCAATGATTTTGCCATCGGACATAATGAGGCTGATGGACTGCGCAAGGCCAATGATGATCATCGCGGACATCATCTTCTGGCAACCCTCCAGAAAGTATCTGGAAATAGTTGTCGTATCAAATCCAGCAATGACACCTACAATAACGGCAAGCCAGATGAACATGGCCGCCATCTGCTCCATATCCCAGCCGAGCTTAATGCTTCCGTAAATCACAACCGCGAGGGATACCACCAGAGCTACAATGCACAGAATCTTTCGAAGATCAATGGTGCCGAAATCGTCGAGACCACCACTCGTACGGAACTCACTGTGCTGATCCAGCTCATACATCGGACTCTTCGTCGGATCCTTCTGAATCTTTAAGGCATAGCGTACCAGGAAGAGATTTGTAATGACATAGTAAACAGCGAAGCATACCCAGCGATAGCCAATGCCGGAATACAGTGGCAGCTCCGCGATCTTCTGCGCCACCACGGTCGTACTCGGGTTCAATGTTCCCGTCGAGAAACCAATGGCGCCACCAAGCAGAATGATGGCTGCGCCCGTGATCGAATCCAGGCCAATGGCCAGCGCAAGCATCACCATGACCGGTGCAAAGGCGATGAACATATTGACCGCCTGCGTCGTGCAGATGAGACCAAACATCAGGGTCAGAATCGGAATGAATACATACAGGTTATTGGAAAACTTCTTTGCAAGCTTTGCAATCACTGCCTGCAGGGCTCCCGCCTTCGTCAGCATATGGAAGGCTGCCCCCGAAAAGAGAATGACCAGCATGATATCTACACGCTTGATAAAGGCGCTCACGATGTACATCGGAATCAGAAAAGGATTCACCGGTGTGCGTTCAATGTAGCTGAACTGCGATGGATCAATAACCTTGATGCCGTCTGCATTCTCCACACGGACAAACTCTCCAGCCGGAATGATCCAGGTAAGAAGCACAGCTACCAGAATCATCGAAAACACGATGACGAAGCTGTGCGGGACATGAAATTTTTTCTTGGCACTCATACGAAGCCCCCCTTGAATAAATAAATGTATATTTATACAGATTAGTGCAGTCGTATGCAATTTGCCATTTCGTTTTATTTAATCAGATATTCAGTTTTTCAAAAGGTTTAAACAGATTCCATTTATTCATGGCTGGCATGATTATACAGCATGGTCCAAGTATCGTAGCCCGCCTTTCCGCGTGCGTTTACCGTATCCCCTCACTGAAGCATCTCATCTGTGATGACGTAGCGTTCACGCACTGCTTCCTTCAGAATCTCAATCAGCATCTTTTCACAGGTTGAGAGCGTATGCTCCTTTCGATAGACAAGCATGACCTTCGCTTCATATGCTTCCCGGTTCATAAGGTAATAACGCACATGCCGGAAGCGTTCCATATCCTGAATGTAGCCTAGCCGATTAAAAGCAACACCCAGTCCCTGATCCACCATGCCCATAATGATATCAAAGTGTGATATTTCAATGGTCCGCCCTGGGTGGATATGGTTCTGCTCCCAGATGTGCTCGGCTTCTCCTCGCATGCTCTGCCCTGCGGGCGGAACAATGAAGGTTTCGCCATCGAGGCCGCTTACATCCAGATGCGGAAATGTGTCTCCTTCGACATGGTAAGCCAGGTGATTTGCGGGATGCGTATCCGGAAGTGCAACCAGCACCTTTTCTGTCGCCAGCTCTTCGCAGATGGCATCTGGAAGTGCCTCCTGAAAAATGGACACAAGCAGATCCACTCGGTGGTCTTTATACATTTGAGTCAAATCACTCAGGGTTCCATCACGAAAAATCACATCTACATCTGGATACACCAGCATGAAGCGCTTCAGCACCTCCGGAATGATGGCGATGGCACGTCGCTGCTGAATACCAACACGAATCGTCGGATGACTCTTCTGCAGTTCACTCTTCAGCAGCTCATCAAACTCCGCCTTCATCTCCAGCATCTTCCGAGCACGAACCACATAGGCTTCTCCGATGGCCGTGAGCACAAACGCTTTCCCAGTCCGTTCAAATAGTGGAGTTCCAAGGTGCCGTTCCAGGTTGCTGATGTAGACACTAAGCGCCGATGGAGAAATGTACAGTTCCTCTGCTGCACGCGTCAGGTTTTGGCATTGTGCCAATGTACATACATACTGCTGTTCCTTCAGATTCATGCTTCTCCTTCTCCTCCACTCCTGAATGCCTCTGCCGCACCACTTGTTATTCTCATTCTCTTTCCGTCACTTGATGGATTTCATTTAGGAAAATTCACTTCCTGTGGTGGCTTATCGTCTCATCTTACTCTTTCTTCTGAATGCTTCTAAATATTCTTAGTATAGCGCAGTTCGGAGAAAAATGAGTCTCATTGAATGATCACAGGCACATTTTCTGATCCACACCCAAGCATGCCTAAGACGGTTGCGCATCCGCAGGAACCTATAGGCACTGTAAGCGCTTTAAAATGGAAGCATGCTTATGCTCGTAGGACGTTTATTTTATCGCCTTAGGCACTGTAAGCGCTTTAAAATGGAAAAATGCCTATAAAATCGCACCGCTCCAGACAAAACCATAGGCACGCTTCAGTGCGAAAACGCTCAACGTGCCTATGCAAAATAAAAACACCATAGGCATTTGGGCTCATTTCGAGCTCTCGCGTGCCTATAGTGCATTTTTCAAATTCGTATCTGCGCTTCTACGTGTTTCCGAAATCAGAAGATGCTGAAATTTCGGCATGTCTTAGGCCTGCGCTTCCATGGTACGCCGCCCAGCGGCATTCTACTTCTCCTCAAATAGGAAATCTCCGCTCTTCCCGCCGTTTTTCTCGACGAGGTGGATGTCCGTCATGACCATCCGTTTATCGATGGCCTTACACATGTCATAGATTGTGAGCAGGGCAATGTGGACGCCCGTGAGGGCTTCCATCTCGACGCCGGTCTTTCCCTCCGTCTTCACCTGACAGAAGGCCGTGATGCTGCAGGTTTCTTCATGAAGCTCAAACCAGACCTTCGCATTCGTAAGATTCAGGATATGGCACATCGGAATAAGATCCGAGGTGCGCTTCGTGCCCATGATGCCGGCGACCTGTGCGACGGTGAGCACATCGCCCTTTTTTACCTTTTTTCCCAAGATTGCATCGAAAACCTCCTTCGACACCTGGATCCTTCCGGTTGCGATGGCCATCCGGCTCGTAATGCTTTTCCCGGATACATCGACCATGTAGGCATTGCCCGCAGCATCAAAATGCGTAAATTCCTGTGTCTGCTCTTCCATTTTATTTTCCTCTTTTCTTCGAGTACGAACGTCCTCGAGCTGTGTTGCTTTGTCATGTTCCAGCTGCTGACTGAATGCATCTTCGTGGATTGCATCTCTCCATCCGCGATTCCAACGGTTCATTTCAAAAACAGCATGTCGCGTTCGTGCAGCTTCAGATAATCCGGCAGGCCCTTTTCGTCGAGGGTCTCCCAGCAGGCCCGCTGCACGAGCCAGGTCAGAAGGTCATCCCGATCATAATGCTCCGTTTCCGGCTTCACATAGTAGTTTCGTTCGAACGGAAGCTCCGCCTTCGAGGCGAGACGAAAGGCGATGCAGTTCTCCTCGCGTGCTCCCCAGATGGGCTCGAACTGATGCGCCCGGTAGCCAAGGTAGTGAATGTCCTCCGTGAGCGTTCGTTCAACATGGAGCGTCACACCCCAGCTCAAAGCTTCCAGTGTATGGGCATCGAGCACGCGGACGGCTGAAAAATTCTTACAGCCTGTCAGTCGCGCGGACGCCTTCGTTGTCGGATGTGCGAAGATTTCTTTCGTGTCGCCATGGTCGAGGATTTCGCCATGATCGAGGATGAGGAGGCGCTCGCTGAAGCGATAGATTTCATCGCGGCTGTGCGACACCATGAGCACCGTGCCCTCATAGTCCCTCAGCATCTCGATGAGCTCCTCCTGCATATGATCCTTGAGGTAGCCATCGAGGGCCGAAAATGGCTCATCGAGGAGGATCACCTCCGGCTGATACGCCATGATGCGCGCAAGGGCGACGCGCTGCTGCTGTCCGCCGGAAAGCTGGGATGGGAAGCGCCTTCCGAGTCCCTCCAACTGAAACTTTCTTATCATTTCCTGCGTCCGCGCGACACGCTCCGCCTTCGATCCATGTAGACTGGCCGCGATATTTTCCTCCACGGTCATGGTCGGGAACAGGGCATAGTTCTGAAAAAGATACCCCACTCGCCTCGCCTGCGGCTTCAGATTGATCCTCCGTGCAGCATCGTAGAGCGTGCGATTGCCGAGTCGAATCTCGCCGTCGTCTGGCTGCACGATGCCTGCGATGGCTTTCAGGGTCATGCTTTTTCCAGAGCCGGAAGCGCCGAGAATACCGATCCGCTTCGCATTTTCCTCAAAATCGATATGAAGCTGAAAGCCGTCCAGGCTCTTCCTGACATGTACAGAAATTCCGTTCATTCCTTCTGTCCTCCATGCATTACCAGCGCTTCGGCTGCTTCCCGGTCTTTCCTGAAACCAGATTCATCAGAAAAATCGACAGAAATGCGATCACAAGCACGATGCCGACCCAGATCCCGGCTGTTCCATAGTCCTGGTCCTGGATGACCATCGCGATGCGCTGGGAGATCGTCGCGGTTTTTCCGGGAATGTTTCCGGCGAGCATGGACGTGGCGCCGTATTCCCCAAGGGCGCGCGCGAAGGTGAGTATCGTGCCGCTGGCAATGCCGGGACCGGCGGTCGGCAGCACAATTTTCCAGAAGATCGAAAGCTCCGACATCCCGAGGGTCCGTCCCGCATAGACGAGATTCTCATCGATAAGCTCGAAGGCCGCACGCGCATTCCGATACATGAGGGGAAAGGCAATGACCGTGGCAGCGATAATGCAGCCAAGCCAGCTCTGCACGACCTTGAGTTCAAAGTGATCCCAGAGAAACATGCCAAGCGGCCGCCGCTTCGAGAATAGAAGGAGGAGAAAGAAGCCCGCGACCGTCGGTGGCAGTACCATGGGAAGCGTCAGAATGCCGTCCACTACGGCCTTCACAGCAGGGCGCAGTGTCATGATCTTCCGCGCTGCAAAAATGCCGAGAAAAAAGCAGAGCACCGTCGCAACGATTCCTGTCTTCAATGAAATCCAGAGCGGGCTCCAGTCCAGCCCCGCAACGAAGTCCATCCATTCCTCCATGGTTCTTTCCTCCTATCGATGCCACCTGCCACGCCAGGTGCTGAAAGCCTGTACCATAGCTCCGTGCACCCTGATGTTCGAAGCTTCAATCCATGTCCACACGTTCACTTCGCCTCGGTCACTCCACATCCGTGTCGAAATAATACTGCTGGAAAATGGCCTTCGCGTCCTCTGAGGTCACGAAATCAATGAAATCCCGGGCCGCCGCCTGCTCCGTCTCGTCCGCCTCGTCGTTCTGTACCTCCGCAATCGGGTAGATGACATTGCCCGTCAGCTCGTATGGAATCTTCTCGAGAATCACGACCTGATCCTCATAGCCGTAGGTGTCCGAGTAGTAGGTCGTCCCGACCTCACAGGAGCCCTCGGTCACTGCGGCGAGGACCTTTGAGACATTGGACTGCTCGGAGATTTCCACACCACCCAGAGCCTCGGAGACCTCCTCGGTCGTGATCTTCGACACATCCTCTGCTTCCGGCAGCAGACCTGCCTTCACCATGGCCTGCCGTGTATACTTTCCAACCGGAACCGAGCCATCTGCAAGGGCGATCGAGGACGCCTCCGCGATATTCTTGAGCCCCGTCACCTTCGTGCCCGAATCCTTCGTGGTGATCACGCACACCTGGTTATTCACGACATTTTTCCGCGTGCCCTCCACGACCAGATGGTCCTCCTCATCGAGGGTATTCATCTGCTTCTGAGAGGCTGAAAAGAACACGTCACAGGCGTAGCCCTCCTCGATCTGTGTGAGAAGCTTTCCTGAGGAATCCGCATTGAAGGTGATGGTCACCTCCGGATGAAGTTCATTATACTGCTTCGCGAGGTCCTGCATGACGGTGTTAAGTGAGGCCGCGATGAAGACCTGAATCTCCGTCGGCTCTCCACTTTCTTCCAATGCCGTCTTTTTCGCAGAGGCTGCATCGGTCCCTGCCACCGTGCCTTCCGCGGTCTCCTCCTTTATGGATTCGGCCGTGGTCTTCGCATTCCCGCTTTCCGTCGATGCACTCGCCGTGGTTTCTGCCGGTGCGGAAGCACCACAGGCTGACAGGCTCACGAGGGATGCCATAAGAAGGCCCATGCCGACCATACGATGTGTTCTTTTCATTTTTTCTCCTGTTCTTTAATCCGTCGCCGTTCCCCGCAGGATGCCGAGTCCATGGGAAAGTGGCTTCAGCAGAAAATCCAGATTTTCCTTACATGCCTTCGGGCTGCCTGGGAGGTTCACAATCAATGTTCTCTTTCGAATGCCTGCCGTCTGACGGCTGAGGATCGCATTCGGCGTATATTTCAGGCTGTCGGCCCGCAGCGCTTCGCCAATGCCTGGTACTTCTCGATCGATCACGGCCTTTGTCGCCTCTGGCGTTACATCTCGAACACTGAAGCCGGTGCCTCCCGTCGTGAAGATGACGCTGACCTGCCGCTGATCCGCGAGACGGCTGAGCTCGAGCTCGAGACGCGGTCGTCCATCCGGCAGCACCAGCTGCTCGAGCACCTGATAGCCTGCCTGTTCGAGACGCTCCTTAATGAGCGGTCCGGATTTGTCCTCATATTCACCGCGCGATGCCCGGTCGGACAGCGTGATGACAGCCGCGGTAAATGGACGCGCCGGATCTGCCTCGATCAGCGTGATTTCGTCCCCTGGTCGGATAACGCCGCCCTTTAGCACGACGGTAAATACCCCCTCTCGTGGCATAATGCAGTCGCCCACACGTTTATAAATTTCACAGTGGCTGTGGCAGGCCTTTCCAATCTGGCTGAGCTCGAGGAGAGCATCACCGATCTGAAAGCGCGTCCCGACCGGAAGTGCCTTCAGATCGAAGCCCTCACAGACAATGTTCTCTCCGAAGGCGCCGAAATCGACTTTCGCGCCACGCGCACGAAATTCCTCGATCTTTTCAAACGAGAGCAGGCTCACCTGTCGATGCCAGTGTCCGGCATGTGCATCGCCCACAATGCCCCAATCCGGCTTCACCGTAATCTCATCCACTGGCTTTTTCTGTGTTCCCTTCGCTTCGCTGGTGCAGACCGCCAGCACCTTTCCTCTTCTATTCACGATGAATTCCCTCCTTCGCTCTATTTCCACTGCATGCCATGCCGCTGAACATGCTACGTCTTGGTCGTATCCTGTTTTCCTCTTCCATGTGCCACTCCACGCACGCGGTACTGCTTTCTGAACTTCGTTCATCTTCACCGCTGATTTCCACTGCGTTCATCTCAGCCGCCAATCTCCACCATTTCCTTCTGCTCGGTGATCTCGCTAAGCTCTTCAAAGCAATGTGCCTCCGGCTTCCGACGAACGGCCTCCTGTATGGCTTTTTTCAGAAGCGCCTGACGCTCTGCCGGGTCCTGCTCCGTAAAGATCGGACGAATATCGATCGTATCGCCATAGCATAGGCACGGCTTCAGCTTTCCCATGGAGGTCAGTCGAATGCGATTACACTGTCCGCAGAACTTCCCATGGATGGGACTGATGAAGCCAATCGAGCCCTGAAAGCCCGGAATGTGCAGATAGGTCGCTGGACCATTCCCATGAATGCGAGGATCCTCAACCGTACCCGGGAAGCATTCCTTCAGCGCTGCACGAAGCTCCTCGTTATAGACCGCATCAAAATTGCGGCCATAGCCGATCGGCATCATCTCGATGAAACGAACATCGATGGGATCGGATTGGGCGAGGGAAACGAGATCCATCCACTCGGAAGCATTGGCATCCCGCTGTAAAACGGCGTTGATTTTCACGTGGAGTCCAGCGGCCAATGCTTCCTGAATGCCGGTCTTCACCGCCCCGAGCGCATCGACCCCGGTGATCTCCCGAAAGCGCGCAGGCTGCAGTGTATCGAGGCTCACATTGACGGCATCGAGACCGGCCGCAACGAGCGCCGGTAAATTTTCCGAAAGCAGCACACCGTTCGTTGTCATCGTGACCTGCTCGACACCGGACAGCTTTTTCAGCATGCCGACGAAGGCGGCGCAATCCTTTCGCACCAGCGGCTCGCCTCCCGTCACCTTAAAGCGCGTGATGCCACACGAAACGGCCGCCTCTGCGATTTCCACGAGCTCCTCATAGCGGAGGATTTCTGTCATCGGAACCTTCTCGCTCACTCCGTTTGGCATGCAGTAGCGGCAGCGCAGATTGCAGCGATCGGTGATCGACATCCGCATGTAATTGATTTTTCGGTCATAAAGATCTTTCATGATATACTCTTTTCATTTGAGGAGGCTTTTTCAAGTTTTTTCCTGCAAACCTCCAGGCATAGTGTCCTCTCGACCTGTACGGAGCCTTCGCTCTGCATGGCTTCAGATCACTTCCATCAGGACGTCGAGTACGCCGCCACAGACCATGCCCTCCTCGGAGGCCGCATCGTCCGTGAGGTCGACATGGTAGAGGATCGGCTTCGGATCGTCATCGAGGAGCATCTCGCGCCCCCGCCGCATCACATCCGCTTCCACGCAGCCGCCCCCGATCGTTCCAATGCAGCGTCCATCTGGAAGGATCAGCATCTTCGTTCCCACCTCACGTGGCGCCGAGCCCTTCCGTGTGACAATCGTCGTCAGAATCTTCCGTCCCTCGATCGGCGCTTCATGCGGATTTGCGCCGAGGATCGCGTCGAGGATTTCCTCTGGATAGCCGAAATTCCGCTTCTTCTGGTTCTTTACGGCAATGATCTCGGCCATCACGGAGACGGCAATCTCCTCTGGGGTCTCGGCGCCAATGGAAAGCCCAATCGGTGTATAGACGGCATCGAGCACGGCCTGCGAAATTCCCTCTGCCGCGAGCTGCTCCTTTACGATCCGGACCCGTCGTTTCGAGCCCATGAGGCCAATGTAGGCGTGCGGCTTCTTAGCGATCACTCGGAGGCAGTCCTGATCCCAGCGATGTCCTCGCGTTACAATCACGAAGTAAGTATCCGTATCCCCCGGAACCTGCGCCAGGGCCTTCATGAACTCATCGCAGATCACCTCATCGGCACCGGCATTTCGCGCATTGTTGGCAAACTGCGGTCGATCATCAATGCAGGTGACATGACAGCCAAGCATGCGTCCGATACGAATGATCGGGATGGAGACATGCCCTGCCCCCAGTACAACAAGCTTCTTCGCATGCCCGAGAAGCTCTACGTACACGCGCTTCCCGGCGATCTCGAGAAGTCCACTGTCGGCTACCGCCGCAGCTTCCGCACGATGCTCCGCAAAAAAGCCCTGCGGCTCCGAGGTCCACACGAGCTCTCGATTGGAGCTGAGCGCCTTTTCGCCGAAGCCCTCTCCCTCGAGAAGGGTCAGAACAACATTCTCCACATTCGGGTTTAGCTCCCTTATTTCTTCATATAATTCCGTTCCCATCTTTCCTCCGATCTACCGAAGTGCATTCCTTTTCGTGCATGGCTTCCGGCCCGTGCCTCGTGTGCTGCATCTTCAGCTTCCTCTTCCACACTCCGTCCATGCCTGCTCTCGAAGCCTTACGCGTACGCGCCGAAGCCACAGTTCGGGAAGGTACAGCTCGGACAATGCTGACAGTAGCCGCCAACCCCGAGGCGGTCCATGTCCTCCTTCGTCACGATGTCCCCGGCCATGACCCGTGGCAGGATGAGGTCAAAAATCGTTCGGCCCGCATACATGACGCAGCCCGGGAGTCCCATCATCGGAATCTCATCATGGGCTCCCCTGTAGGCCAGCATGAACATCGCGCCCGGCAGCACCGGTGCACCATAACTCACGACACGATCCGCGGTCTTTCCAATGGCATACGGTGTCTTATCATCCGGGTCCACACTCATGCCACCGGTGCAGAGCACCATGTCCGCACCTGCGGCCAGTACCTTCTCGATGCATGCAATCTCCATTTCCGGATCATCCGAGCTGTATTCATGTGCAACGACCTCCGCTCCGAAGGCTTCAACCTTCGCCTGTACGACCGGCGTAAAGGTATCCTGGATTCGACCGTAGTAAACCTCATTGCCCGTCGTTACAATGCCCACCTTTTTATGCTGGTACGGCAGCAGCTGAAACAGCGGCTTCTCCCCTACGAGCTTCCTTACACCCTCCATCTTTTCCTTTTCAATGATGAGTGGAATGATGCGCATGCCTGCCACGTGCTGCCCCTGCTTCACGGGATAGTTATTATGAAGGGAGGCGATCATCATCTGACCATAGGCATTGACCTGCTGCAGACGCGCGACATCGATCTTCAGAAGGCCATCGCAGTCGGCAATCAGCTCGATCTTTCCCTCCTTGATATCCTCGTTTCGGTGCAGATGCTCATTTTTACAAAGATCGTAGAGCACCATCGCCGCATCGTTCTCGTGCATCATGTGCTCATTGACCTCCCAGATGTAGATGTGGTCCTTCCCGACAGAAAGGAGCACGGGCACATCCTCCTCCGTAATAATATGTCCCTTCCGGAACACGGGTCCCTTCTTTACGCCCTTAATGATCTGGGTAATGTCGTGGCAGAGCATCTGCCCGACAGCCTCTTCTGTTTTCATCAGCTTCATACTTCATCTCCATGCTTTCATTTCGTGCACGTTCGCAGAGCCCTGCGTTCCGTGCTTTCCTCTGGTCGTTCCGTTCATCCACGTGGTTTCTCCGATTTCCTCTCACGGAGTCGCTGTAGCTTCTCCTCAATTTTCCGTGTCTTTTCAAGCATCGCTGCATGATGCGCCATGGCCTCCGGCGATCGGCATTTTTTCCGACTCTCCTGAAAGCGCGCTTCCACTGTAACGATGCGATCCTCCTGTACACGCTTATCGGCATAAAAGAGAAGCTCGGCCTCCGTGAGCGGTTCCTCTGCCTCAGCCTCCGTGTAACGGGCATCATGGTGCACGGCGACGAGAGCCGCAATCTGCGGGTAGCCCTCCTTCCGAAGCACTTCCGCTGTAACGCGCGCATGCTCTGGTACCGTCCGACAGAGGTCATGGAGGAGGCAGGCCTTCGTGACACGCCCACGGTTCAGCTCACCAGTCATCCACTGTCCTGCGACCTCCGCGACCTTCCGCATGTGGCGGATGACCCGTTCCGGCGTCTCATATTTCCGGTACAGCCGCCGGATCTCCGCCTCATCTAGCAGCTCCTCCGGGCGTACGCCAATGTCGTCAGGTCGAACATAGACGCGGGTTCTCCACGTCTTCGTCGGATCGGAATTTTCTGTCAGAAGCATTTTCGTCTTTCCTTCCGCGGCGCCGTCTGTTCTCGGGAGCTTCTCTTCGCAGAGCTCAAGCTCCGTGACACTGGCATACGGCATGGGAAGCTCCAGAAGCCGATCCATATCCCGGCCGAGAAGAAGGCTGAGATACGCGCGCAGCACACCGGCATGTGCGATCACCAGAATACAGTCCGTCGCCTCCGTGCATGAAGCTCGGCGTCCTTCCGGCTGCGGTTGTTTCAGGTCATTTTTCTCTCTCCCTTCCTCATGTTCATGGAAAAGGATCTCCTCCATGGCCTTCTGAAAGCGTTCCCCGGCCTCCTGGAAGCTTTTACCACCCGGCGTTCGAAATCGCCCCAGATGGGCTCCGCGTTCCGCATAATCTTCTGGAAAGGCTTCCATAATTTCCTGTCTTGTTTTTCCCTCCCAGGTACCGAGATCAATTTCATGAAGTGCCTCCACCACCACCGGTGTCGGTGGACTTCCTCCCTCCTCGGAGAGTCCCTGGCAGATTTCCATCGCCGTACTTCGGCAGCGCGCGAGCGGACTCGTAAGGATGCGAAACGGAGCATCTGGCAGACGCTGTGCGAAGCAGTGGCCGAGCTGCCGTGCTTCCTTTCGTCCCTGCCTGCTGAGCGGAAGATCCGTCCATCCGATATAGCGTTTTTCTTCATCTCTACTTTCCGGCGTTCCATGCCGGATAAGAAAGATGCGTTTCCTCTCTGCCATCGCCCAGAGCTCCTTTCCTCGTTGCATCCGCCCTGCTGACTCTGCGGGGCCTCCAGCTGTTTATGAAGAGGTGTCCGCTACGCCTTGCTTCAGGAGCACCGCCGTCCCATGAAGGTCCATGAGGGGCAGTACGAAAAGCCCCTGTGCCCGGCAGTACTGGTCCACCGCCTTTTTCACGCCTTCAAACTGGCAGCTTGTATAGTCATGGATCAGGATTCTTCCACCCGGTACAAGGCGTGGATAGAAGTACTGAAGGCCGGCAAGCGTCGGTGCATAGAGATCCGGGTCCAGGCTCACCAGTGCGAAGCGGAGATCTGCATGCGTTCCTGTCGGCCTCTGTGCTTTCGAAGAATTTTCTGCCTTGTCCGTATTCTTCTCGACCTTATGGAGATTTCTCATCGCCTCAAAGCATCCTTCATCTCCCTCCAGTTGCTGCAGGCTTTCTGGGAAATAGCCCTTCACGAAGCGCGCCTGCTCCGGATAGGGAAGCCGCGCCCGTACAAGTTCCACCGTCGTATCTGCAAAGCTTTTCCGTGGCTTCCGAACGCCCGTCTGCTCGGCCTCCATGTCGAGATCTCGTGGATGAAATCCTTCAAATGTATCGAACAGCCAGAGTCGACGCCTCGGAAACAGTCGATTGATTTCCGCTGCAAAGACGCCCTGATAAACGCCCAGCTCTGCCACATCTCCCGGAAGATTCCGTTCCTCTATTTCCCTTGCCTGCAGGCGAAGGGCGGATAAACGAACATCCTGTATGGTCCGGAATGCTTCGAGATCGACACAGGGACCACGAAAGCCGCTCTCCCGGAGCTGCGTGCGCACCGCCTGTGCTGCTTCACGATTCAGCATGGCAAGCAGGATTTCTTCTGGCTGAAGACGCAGCGCCTCCTCCGGGCCAAGCACCGGACAGCCTTCCATGCACAGGCCCTGCTTTTCCTTATTATTATCGATAAAGCACAGGAGCTCCGTGTCTCCAGGAAGCCAGGTCTTCACCATCGCTCCTGCCTGTCCGGCACCAAAAATCGCCACTCGTTTCATCTATCCCTGCCTTTCATTTTCGACCTTCCGCTGTTCGTACATCCTGCTGCTCTACGGTAAGTCCTCCCTGCCCCTTACGCATGTCCTTCCGGCCTTATTCATTGCCCATATCCCCATAACGGTTTGATTTCTTCAGCCAGTCGCCATGCAGAAAGATTTCATTGAACTTCTGCTGTGCGATCTCATTCATCTCCCGCTCCAGCTGCTCATAGAGAAGAATCAGCTTCCGGCCATGTTCGGAAAGGGTCGACCGCCCGCCATCCTTGCCGCCTGGCTGACGCTCGACGATGCGGTACCCAAGCTCGTTTTCACAATCATGGATAATGTTCCAGCCCTTGCTGTACGAGATGCCACAAAGCGCACAGGCCTCGCGCACATTGCCCATCGAATCGATCTGACGAAGCAGCGTCACGGTTCCCGGTCCGAAAAACGGCTTCGTATTGCACAGCCGTACGCGAATCTCCGGTCGCATGAGGCGCGCATTGTGAAGATCCAGAAGATTCTGGAAATCCTCCTTCGTATCCGCATCCATCACAGCTCCATCATCCTCGACCCGAATGTGAAGCACCGTGCCGATCTCCCTCTCCGCAAAGCTTTCATACGCGCCGCGCATCCCATGCTCACCGGAATAGTGCAGGATGTACTCCACGGCCTTCGCACGGAGCAGCAGCGGATGCCCCGGTCGCTCATGACAGAACGGAACGATGATGTCTGCACTTTCGATTCGATTCATCTCCGCCTTTACAGTCTCATCCGTAAAAAACGGCACGTCCACCGGACAGAAAAACACCGCGTCACAGCGATCCTTCAGGTATGAGAAGCCAATGCAGGCAGAATCAAACATTTTGGTGGTCTCGTACTGCTCATTCCGAAGAAACACAACGCCGGAGCCGCGGAGGGATTTCTCGAGCTCCTCGCCACGATAGCCCGTCACGATCACGATGTCCTGTACCCCGGCTCGCTGAAAGTTCGTGATGACCCGCTCTGCAAAGGTCATATCTCCGATTTTCATCAGCTGCTTAAAATCCTTCATCCGTCGCGACATGCCTGCCGCCACGATGACTGCACCATATCTCATAAGCCCTCCTGCCTCGCGCGATATTTGTTGGATCGTTCGAATGCTTCATGTACTTCGTTT
>ERZ808246.673-NODE-673-length-27478-cov-6.832440_pt1 | contig 27478 bp, 12 predicted proteins | sample MGYA00521083_ERZ808246 | MGnify/ENA primary metagenome ERZ808246 (study PRJEB31516, sample SAMN03275577) | gut metagenome | biome: mammalia-associated habitat; material: feces | host: Papio cynocephalus | place: Kenya | collected 2012-07-07 ...
ATTGAACTCCGACTGCGTCACACCGCGCACGCCCTTGAGCCCGAGCCGGTAGTCAATCGAAATCATGCGGTAGCCCCGCGAGTTCATTTCCCTGAACCACGGACGCAGCCACGGTTCCTCGCGCGAACCCTCCTTGAATCCGCCTCCGAAGACATGAAACAGCGTAGGACGTTCCTTCCCGTCGGGACATAAGACCATCGACGGCTCGGGGTCATATATGTCCATATACAATGAACACGTGTCCCTTTCCGCGAATTTCACAGTTCTGTCAGGCCCAAGCCGCGACAAATCTTCCTGCGCAAAAAGCGACGCCGACGGAAATCCCGCCAGCATCGCAACCACAACCACGAATCTGTATAGTTTCATGACACCACTGTCTTTATCATCAATCCGGAAAAATAATGCGGCAATCTACCTCCGCTCAAAATAAGGGTTCGGCGAATCCACAACTTTCAAGCCCGACTCATCCTTGATGTCCGTGCAGTTGTGAAGGCTGAGCGTCGCGTCCGTCGGCCACCCTGAAAAGTCGTTTCCGGTAATCTTCACATCCCCGCAGGACTGGAGGTCAATCACTGAAAGTCCTGGAAAAAGCGGCTTGTAGTTGCCTGAGTCGATGAATTTGTTGCCAGAAATCTCAATCGCACGGACACTCCTCGCATAGACAAGCTGGCTGTCGAATGATGAGACCGTATTACCGCTGAACACAATCCGGTCATGATAGAAAAAGTCATTGCCTTTGACAGGAATCACAGGGTCAATCAGCAACGCCGGCATAGGACCGTTCCCTCCGATGGCGAGATCCTCGAAACGATTGTTGCGGATGACGACGTTCCTCACCGGGCCGGACTCAAACCAGAAGTTTGCGTCACCGCTCACATTGATTCCGGACATCTGCGAACGGAATGTGCAGTCCTCCACAAGCACGTCGCCACGGGTCGAGAGCAGCAGGCTTCGGGCACGGTTGTACTGCACCGTGCATCCTCGCACCACGGCTGAGGCATCGCAGGAGATGTTCTCTATCGCGAGACCGGACGGCGCATCTACGCCGGAAGCGTCAAACTCGGTCTCAATCAGGTAGGATTTCCGGTCGGAGCGGTCTATGCTGACAAGCCTTCCCTGCCCCACGGGCTTGAGGGTGGCCTTATCGACAAAGCGCATCATGTCGCCAGTCTCTGCGAAATGGTTGCCCTCCTGCTGGAAATGGCCGAAGGATGCGCGGACGATGTACGGGGTAAGCAGCGTATCGACAAGCATATATATACCGTGGATGTTCGTCGCGTCGTCAAGCATGCTCTCGAAACGGCAGTCCTCCAATGTCACTGTTCCTTTGCAGTTCACGAAATGGGTCGCGTCGGCAGAAGAGGTAATCATGCGGGGAGAGTCCTCGTGCGCCGCGGTGGAAAAGCCTTTCACGGTGATGTCGTAGGAATATTCCGCAATCAGGGACATTCCGCCGCTGCGATAGACATGAACGCCGTCCAATTCAACATTCTTAGAGCAGAGCACCGCAATCGCGGGATAGAGGCGGTTGAGCCGCGTAGGACCCTTGTCGTCCCATATGCTGCCTACAGGAGGCACGTCGCGGGCGCTCAGACGGGTGAACTCGATGACTCCCGGCTCAATCTCACGCGCACCCATCTCACCGGACCAGTAGCCGTGGTCGTAGGCGGCGGTGTCGTACCATGGGCGGCGAGTCGAAGGGTCAAAAACTATGCTCTCGCCCATAGGGTACTCCCAGTCATAGCCAAAGAAGAACAGGCGGTCGCCCTGAATCCGGTACTGAGTGTCCGGCAATGTCTTCACCACGAAGCTCCGCTTCACCGGGTCATTCGAGAGCACCTCGGCCTCGAATGTCCACGGAGCGTCGTAATCTATCGACACGCCCTCAATCCTCACGTTTTCAGAACTCTTGAGGGCAAACGGAACCATAGCCCCGTGAAACATGAAGTCCGTCCCGTCGCCTATGACACAGACATTTTTCATATCCTTGAGCAGAAAGGCCACGCGCTTCTCACCGCTGTCGTTGTTGGAGACATTCAGGAACTCCACAGCCGCCCGTTCAGGGAAGAACGGATAGACGCCCTCGCCGAAGCGCAGGTTCAGATTCCCGGAGGGATGCGCCTCAAGAATCTCACGGACAACCGGAGTGTAGTCTGTTACGGAAGCGTCGAATTTGACATCAACGGTCTCGCGGCATCCGGCAAGGGCCGCTAAAGCGCCGAGCACAAGGGGAAGCCGTTTCATATATCTCATAATCATTGTATCTGTTTTTTGAATTTAATCCAGCAATAGGCCAAGTCTCTCTGACCCAAATCATTCTGGTTGTGTGACCAGTAGAGTTTCACATATTCTCCGCCCGTGAGGTCGCCCTCGGAGCCGATGAGGTTAGGATACCACGCCGTAGCCTCGCCGCCGAGAATCTTCACCGGACGATCCCAGGCAATGCCGTCGTCGCTGAAGGAGACATATACACTTTTCTGCCAGCTTGCATAGACCATCACCCAACGGTTCAGGAAAGTGTTCCACATCACCGATGGATTCGCACCGGCAACGCGTGACAGCCTTGAAATAGGCACGTTGCGTCCGCCAAGCCCCGTCGAGGAGTCGTATGCGTCAATCGTGAAGCCGCTGCCGTCCCATTTTTTCCAAGTTCCTGATGCACCGTCACGAGCCGTCGAGGCCGCCATGCAGAGAGAGTTCGCCCCGCCGGAGACCTTTGCCTGATAGTAGCAGATGTAGCGCGAGTTCGCCGAATCCCAAACCACGCAGCCATCCCCGAGTCCGGTCCACGCAGGTTCAGCGGGCTTTGCAGTGTCGTCCATGATAATCGGCTGCGGGTCACGCCATGTCGTTCCGAAGTTGTCCGAGTAGGCCACACCTATTGACTTATATGCCGTTCCATCCCCCGACCAGTGGCTCTCGGCATGGAAAAACCCGACGTAATGTCCGTTTTCATCGAGAGGAAATATGCCTATGAACCATGAGCCGCCGTCATTGAAACCGTCGATGCGCGAAAATTCCTTTCCCCAGACCTTGCTGTCGTCGGTGAGAGCCTCGATGTGGTCTTCGGGATATGGAGTCGCGCCGACCGTGAGGGCATCGGTGGCCTCTGCCCAGAAGAGCTGCCATTCGTTGCCCTTGCGAATGGGTATGAGTTTCCCGTCCGGCCAGTAGAGACGCATGAAAGTCCGAGATGGCTGTTCAATGAACGCCGTCTCCGTACGCGAGAGAAAATCAGTGACATCCAGCCATACCGCATCCGGTCCCGGGCCGGACGGAACAGGAGCCGGATCCGCGGGAAGTTCAGCTTTGCCGCATGAGACTGCGGAAAGTAAAGCGGCGGAAAGAAGTGCCGCAAGAAAAGTCGGACGCCTTATCTCCATAACTCGTTCTGCTGAATGGCGCCGTTCGACGAGTCTATCACAGACTGCGGGACAGGGAAAAGAAGATGTTTCTCCGTACAATTCTTGCGATATGGGTCGTAGTACTCCGCCCAGAAAGGGTCGTCCTTAAGAACATTGCTGAAACGTTCCTGAAGCCGTCCGAAACGCACGAGATCCGCCCATCGGTGTCCCTCGAAGCAGAGTTCCCAGTGCCTTTCCTCAAGAATCTGAGCCATAACCGGCTCAAGGCCGTAATAGTCTTCCTTTGTCGGCTCTCCCTGAGCAATATCGACAGAATTGTCGTTCACACCGAATCCGCGTCTGCGCACCTTGTTAAGCCCTTCCCAGGCCTCGGCGGATATGCTGCCGGCAGCGCGAAACTCCGCCTCCGGAAGCATCAGGAGCACGTCCGCATAGCGGATGATCGGGAAATTGATGTTGTTGTTCCATTCAATCCAATTATTGCCCCGCTCCGCCTTTATGAGCGAGTGGCGGAACTTATAGATGAAGTAACTCCTCTCATATTCATTGTCATAAACTATGGTTCCGACCCCGTCTTTCGACACGATGTGTCCCTCTTTGTTTATGCTCCCCTTGCGCAGGTCACCGTCCGGCCAGTTGTCGTACATGTCCGGAAATGTCCTCACCTGAGTGGTGTAGAGCTTTTCCTTGTTTGGAAGCCCGTCGTTCGTGCCGACCTGGCCGCCGTAGTTATTGTTGCTGGCCGTGTTGTCGAACTCCACGTCAAAGATGTACTCGCTGTTGTGTTCGTGCTTGCCGTCGAACTGCGAGAAATAGTCGTCAACCAGAGCGAAGCGTCCGCTGCCGATGACCGTCCTGCAGGCTTCCGCGGCCTTCGCGGCTGCATCCTTGTCATTAAGCACCCCCGCCATCTGGAGATATGCCCTTGCCTTGAGCGCCGTAGCGGCCAGCTTGTAGGCGTGCCCTACCGTGTTCTCGTCCGGAAGCAGTTCCTCAGCCTTCTCATAATCGCTTATCGACTGTGCATATACGTCGCCCGCAGAAGCCTTGGTAGTGTTCAGAGCAGTCAGGTCGGTCGTCTCGTGCAGCACGAGCGGAACCTCCCCATAGTAGCGGGCGAGCTGGAAGTAGAACCATCCGCGAAGGAAATGAGCCTCCCCGAGAATGCGTGCGCGCTCTGCGTCCGAAACTCCGTCGCCGGTGAAGGCGTTGAGCCTGTCAATCACGATGTTGGCGCGCTGGATTCCGAGGTACTGCATATACCAGACCTTCTCCACGAAGATGTTGTCCGGCGTGTAGGTGTAGTTTCCTATCGCGTCCTCGCCGTTGTTCGAGCCACCGGCAATCCATGCCTCGTCAGTGCCGATGCGCCCCCAATAGAGAAAGCCGAGGAAATAGTTGCCGTAGCGGTGCTGAGCATTCCATTCCGTCGAGATGAGCGTCTGATACACACCGGTGAGCGCCATATCGAAGTCTGCCGATGACTGAAAGAAATTCTTCGTGATTATATTGCTCTCAACCTTCGTTTCGAGAAAACCGCAGGAAACGGTCGAAAGCATGAGGAATATTCCTGAAAATATTGATATATATCGTTTCATACCAATGTCCTCCTATTTGAATGAAAGGTTCACTCCGAATGTGAAGGTTCTCGCGTGAGGGAAGTTTCCGTAGTCGAAGCCCTGCGAAAGAATCGCTGACGCCGAGTTCTGGCTGATTCCGACCTCCGGATCATATCCCGAGTATTTCGTGAATGTGTAGATATTGTCGGCGGAAACATAGAACTTGCAGACCTCGACGTGCTTCGAGCGGCTGAGAACCTTTGCCGGGAGGGAATATGTCAGGCGTGCCGTGGCAAACCTGAGGAAAGACGCATCCTCGACATGGGCCGAAGAGACGAGCTTCACCGGAATCTTGGAATAGTAGCGCGGGTCGTTCGTGGGGTTGCTCTCCGTCCACCTGTCCAGCCAACGCGCTACCTGGTTCGAGCCGTCGCCGGTGTAGGAGGCGGTCATCACATAATTGGCGTTGTACATGTCGTTGCCGAGCGAGTACTGGAATCCGAGGTAGAGGTTGAACCATTTCCAGTCGAATGTTGTGGAGAAGGCTCCATAGACCTTCGGGAGGAAGTTGCCGATGACCTCGCGATCGCTGTCGTCAATCTTGCCGTTGCCATCCCTGTCCAAAAGTTTTATAGAGCCGGGCTGCTCGCCGACGCCCTGACTCGGGATGTCCTTCTTGAGGGTATAGACAGTGTTGCCTGCGGAGCTTGTGCTAACGTCGAACTCGTCAAGCTGATAAACCCCGACGGCACGGTAGCCGTAGAGTTCGCCGACGCTGCCGCCCTCGCGGAGAATCACGGCGTTCTGGTCGGTCAGACAGCTGATGCCCAGATAAATAGGGGCGCCATTCTGCCCGAGCTGGAGAATCTTCGACTTGTTGTGAGTGAGGTTCGCGTTCATGCTCCACGTGAAGTCACGCCTGTCGATGAGAGTGGCGTTCATCGAGAACTCCACTCCGCTGTTGCGTATGCTTCCGATGTTCTGCCAAGACTTCGTGTAACCGGAGATGTTGAGCACCGGAGCCTCCAGAAGAAGGTCGCGGGTGGTCTTGTTGTAGAGATCAACGTCGAAGTGAAGCCTCTCGTCCCACAGTCCGAATTCGAGTCCGAGATTGTATTCGAGAGTCTTCTCCCACGTCAGGTTCTCGTTCGCCAGAGTCACCGGAGACTGTCCGATGCTGAGGTTAGTACCAAACGCTGCATTGGTGTTGTAAAGCTGCGCGAAAGAGCCCGAGGTCGGCACACTTGAGTTTCCCACCTCGCCTATGGATGCCCTTAGTTTGAGGGTACTTATGGTGCGGTTACCGATGAGGAACGGTTCCTGTTTGATGTTCCAGGCGAGCGCTCCGGAATAGAACGAGCCCCATTTGTTCTTGACGAATGCAGAGGTTCCGTCGCGGCGGAATGTGAAGGTGCCGATGTAGCGGTCATCGTATGCGTAGTTGCCACGGAAGATGAACGAGAGCATCGAGCCCGTGCCAGTAGAGGAGTAGGAGATGAAGTTCGATGCCATCTGGAGATTGTTGTATCCAAGGGTCTCGTTGGCGAATGTCGCCGCTTCGGTGGCGGTGTAGTAGCTGCGCGAGCCCTGTTCCGTCACGCCGGCCATGAGGTTCAGACGGTGCTTTTCCGCAAAGGTCGGAGACCATGTGAGGGTGTTCTCGTTGAGCCATCCGAGGCTGGAGATGTTCGCCATGCAGGCCTGCCCGTGGTAGAGGTTGCCGCGAGGAGTGCTGTTCGGGTAGAACTGTTTTTCCTCAAGGGAGTAGCTGTCCAGGCCTCCGGTGACCTTGAGGAGGAGATCCGGAAGTATGTTGTACTGGACGTATGCGTTGGCGATGGTCCTGTTGAGAATCTTCTTCATCTTGATTTCATTGGCCATCGTCACCGGATTCTGCTTGTTCGAGTTTATGTATGACTCGATTTCGTTTTCGGGAACGCCCGCCCTTCTGAACAGGGCCTGGGTGTTGGCATCGTTCAGGTCGAACGGCTGGGAAATGAGCGCGTCCATGATGGTCCCTATCGCCGTCCCGTTTCCGCCGGAGGTTGGCACGCCGTCATCCACGATGCGGCTGTAGTTCATGTCGACACCGACCTTCAGTTTGTCGGTAAAGTTGTGGTCAACGTTCACCTTGCCCGTGAGCTTGTTCCAGTTGGTGCAGATGATGATTGACTCGTTCTGCATAAAGGAGGCGCTGACGAGGAAGTTGGTCTTGTCGGTGGAGTTCTGCATGGAGAGATTGTGGCTCTGGATGAAGCCCGTGCGGTAGATCTCGTCCTGCCAATCCTTTGTCCTGATTTTGTCGAACTCAAAGTTGCGGAGGTTTCCGTCGGTATCCGAGAAAAGGAGATATGTCGGAGTGTAGGTGTTCATCATGGTGGCGTAACCCTTGAAGTCCAGCACGTCAATCTTCTTTGGAAGCTGCTGGAGGCTAGCGTAGCCGCTGTACTGGATGCGTCCGGATGAGCCGCGTCCCTTCTTTGTTGTAATCATGATGACTCCGTTCGCGCCCCTGTTTCCGTAAATCGCCGTGGAGGATGCATCCTTCAGCACTTCGATTGACGCGATGTCATCCGTGTTTATGAGGGCGAGCGAGCTCATGCGCGAGTCCATTCCGCCCATTCCCATTCCGGATGCCGTGGAAACATCCCCGAGAGGGAAGCCGTCAACGACGATGAGAGGCGATGTGGAGCCGGAAAGCGAGGCAGCGCCCCTGATGAGCATCTTGGAGGCCGCGCCCGGCTGGCCGCTGGTGGATGACACCATAAGCCCGGCGACTCCTCCCTTGAGGGCATCATCAACGGAGAACATGACCTGGTTCTCCAGCTTTTCCGGGTTGATTGAGGCAACGGAACCGGTGAGGTCCTGGCGGCGTGCAGTGCCGTAGCCGATGACCACGGCGTTGTCGAGGACTTCCGAGTCCGATTCGAGCGTGAAATCCACGACTGACTTGCCTAAAACGGTCAAAGCCTTGTCCTGATAGCCGATGAAAGATGCGACGAGCACGGCATCGCTGGACTTGACGCTGATCGAATATTTTCCGTCGTCGTCAGTGATCGCCCCGTTCCTTGTGCCCTTCTCATAGACATTTGCCCAAGGAATCGGCTCGCCCTGACTGTCTGTCACCCTTCCCGTGACCCTCACCTGCTGCGCAAAAGCAGCTGCTCCCACCGATGCAAGAAGCATCAGAGAGGCAATTAACCGTTTCATATAATTAGCGTTATTTTATAGACCTTAAAAACACACGCGGTTTGAGAGAAAGAGGGGAATCCAAGCCTCTCTCTTTAAGTCGGCAGTGCGCCCCGACTGGCGCACTGCCTGTAAAATACACAACAGTTATCTGTTATATCCTATTCGATTTCGTCTATGCGGAAGTTGTCAAGCCAGAATGTGGCGTCGTAGCCGTTGAGCCTTACGCAGATGAAGCAGTTCTTGAACACTGTGCCGTCCTCATAACCCTCGACCTTAAGAGTAAATTCGTCTGAAAGCGTCTGCCATTCGCCCTTTATGAGGTTCACGAAATGAAGATCGCTTGCATCCTCTTTTGTCATCGATAAATTAGTGTAACGGAACTCATGCATGGTAAGGTCTCCGGAAGTCTGAGAAACATAGTCCTCGCCGAACACATCTTTCCAGCCTGTGACAGAATTCATATTCCTAAGCGGGTCGTTTACGCCGTCCGGAGTCGTGCAGGCATAAATCCATGCAATTTCCATGACTGCGCCAAGTTCGCCCTTGTTCATCTGTCCGATTGAAGGAGCCGCTTTCAGAATCTCCACATCTTCCATTTTAGTGGCATCTGCCTTAATGTCGAAAGACATCTTGTATTTCTTGCCGACTTCCATGAAAGCATTATTGCTCCAGTTGAGACGATGGAAGATGTCTATGAAACCATGCATTGACGCATACTCCTTTATAGGCATATAAATGTAGGATGTAGCATCTATCTTAAGACTCTTCTTCGACTCCGGACTCAATGCAGAATCAGAACCTCCGTCAACAATCACAGCCTTATTATAAATCGCATCACTGTCATACTGGTCACCATCAGATGCGGATGTAATCCAGACATCACGAACATCATCGTTCGTACCCTCAAATCCGAACACGTCGTAGCCATATTTCTTGTCCTTCTTGAGCAGCGGATAGTTGCCGGCAACGATTTCGCGGGTAACGTCAACGACCAGTTCCTCAGACTCGGAGTGGGTCATCTCGCAGATTACGATGACCTCGTCGTTCTGCTTGTCCCATGTAACGACAGGCTCTGCCTCAGTCGTGCTTTCAGGAGTGCCGCCCGGGAAAGTCCATTTGTAGGAAGCTGGGGTGCCGACAACATTCTCAAGGGAGAATTTCACCTGCTGTCCGAACTTCGCGCACCCCTTAGGAGTAAGCCCCTCGGCCTTGATGTCGGCCTTCATAAGATCGACGGTCTTTACCTCAAACTCTGAAGTCTCGGTTCCGCCGTCGTTAAACTTCACGACGAGCGTCACCTTATTCTGACCGGTCTTGTTGAAAGTCACGTCGACGACGGCCTTGTCAGATGTGGCAGGCTCGGCGTTCTCGAAAGTCCATGTGCGGGAAGCCACGTCGAGGGAGTTGTCGGTGAACTTCACCGGAGAAGTGACCATGGCCGCTTTCGGAGCCTTGTACTGGAAATCATGTTCAACGCCGCCGGTTTCATTGCTCTTGTTGCAGGAAACCGCGAGAAGAAGGCTGCAGAGGGCAGCCGCAGAAAGTATTCTTTTCATAAAAATTGGTATTAGTTGTTACTGTATTTCAAAAGCCTTAAAAACACACGTTTCCTAATAGGATTGTCTATCACTATCAAATCACATCGCAATATTAAGAATGAACCGCCTATAAACGACTTTACAAATCGTTCATTCTTTTGCAATTTCATAAAATTCCAGAAATCAGCGAACACTCCTCACGCGCCCACATCAGTCGGAACTCACTCTTCATCAACACGTTTGTAATCCTTCGGCAACTTTCCGAACTCCGCTGCAAAAATTTTCGAGAAGTACGAAATGTTATTGAACCCGATGGCGTACATCACCTCTGTCACGGTCATCCCCGAGCCGGAAGAGAGCAGCTGGGCAGCACGCTTGAGACGTATGCTGCGGAGGAACTGGATGGCGGACATTCCGGTTATCGACTTAATCTTGCGGTAGAGCTGCGGACGGGAGTAACCCACGTTTTGGCAGAGTTCATCAACTCCGTAGTCCGACTCGGAGATGTGCTCCTCGATGTTGTCGATGCAGCTGCGGATGAACTTCTCGTCAACCGGTGTCGCAGTCACTGTGGAGGGTTCGAGGGATATGTCCGTACGGAAGGACTGCCTCATGCACTCACGCTGACGGATAAGATTGTCAATGCGGGAAATCAGCAGTTCAGCGTGGAAAGGCTTGGTGATGTAGTCGTCAGCCATCATCTGGTAGCCCTCCATCTTGTAGGCCGGAAGGTCGCGGGCGGAGACTAGTATGACTGGGATATGCGAGGTGACGTTGTTCTCCTTTATCCTGCGGCACAGTTCAAGGCCGTTCATTCCAGGCATCACGACATCGGTCAGCACAAGGTCAGGCTGCTCGGAGATGGTCTTCTCGTAGCCCTCGGAGCCGTCACGGGTCGTGATTATGTTGTAGCGTGTGGAGAGCAGCTGACTCAGATACTCCCTCAGTTCGGCACTGTCATCCACCACGAGCACAAGATGCTCACGCTCAACGCCTCCGAGCCCCGCGGCATGGGCGGTGCGGAACTCGGCGAGGGAGTCGTAGTTGGAGATGTGGTCGCTGTTCTCGTAGTCCCTGTCAATCTGGTCGGGAGAGAACTGCGAGCAGCCGTAGGGCAGAAAAACATGAAAGGAAGTCATTCCGCCCGGCACTGACTCCGCCCAGATTTTTCCGGAATGGGACAGCACGGCGGAGCGGCTTATTGAAAGGCCTATCCCCATGCCTCCACGGTCGTTGTTGCGGCCTTGACGGAATCGGTCGAAGATGTAGGGCAGGTCCTCAGGAAGGATGCCTATGCCGAGATTGGACACGGTAAGCTCGGCACCGCTGCGCCCATCTTCATCAGTGACTTCCGTAACCTCGGCACTTATCTGCCCCCCCCTATCGGGAGAATATTTCACGGCGTTGGACATCAGATTCAGTATGACCTTCTCTATGCTGTCCTTATCGATGAATACCTTCTGGCTCAGCGGATTGAGCCTCACCGCAAATTCATATCCCCGAGTTCTCGCGACAGGCTGGAAAAGAAGGCATATCTCCTCAACGAAACGGGAGAAGTCAATCTCCACGACATGAAGCCGCACCTCGCCGTTGTCATATTTCCGGAGATCGGTGATGGACTCGATGTGCTTCTGGAGAATCTTCGCGGACTGTTCTACGAGCTGGAGGCGGTTAAGCGTGGTCTTGCCGAGGCCGGGGTTCTTCAGCAGTTCCTCGACCGGAGTTGTTATAAGTGTGAGCGGCGTGCGGATTTCGTGAAGGAAGTCGGTGTGGAACTTGAGCTCGTTCTCGTTGCGTTCCCTCTGTTCCTCACGAAGCTTGTCTTCAAGTTCCTCCTTGTGACGACGGACACTGCGACGATGGAGGACGAGAGCAATGCCGGCAGCGGCTGCAAGAGCAAGAACTATGTAGCACAGAAATGCGGCTATGGAGGCATACCAAGGCGGAAGAATCCGCACATCAATCGAAGCCGGAAAGTCGCCCCAAAGCCCATCGCTGTTGGAGGCATAGACGACAAAGGTGTATCTTCCGGGACGTAGACTCAGATATGAGGCGAACGGGGTGGTTCCGTCGGTAAGGTGCCAGTCCTCGTCGAGTCCGTTCATGCGGTAGCGGAAACGGTTGCGTTCCGGATAGACATAGTGCATTGCGGAGAAGCGGAAGAGGAGGTTATTCTCGGTGCTGCGGAGCCTGAGCGCCTCCCTCTTGCGCACGGGAATGCCGTCCCGAAGCAAACTGTCGCAGGGCGAGCCGTTTATCATCAGAGATGTGAGCCGAACCACGGGGCTGTCGGCATTGTCGACGATCTCGGACGGATTGAAGACATTGAAACCGTTGATTCCCCCGAAGGCCATGCGCCCGTCGCTCAGCCGAGCGGCGTCATACATCTTGAACGCGTTGCTCTGAAGCCCGTCCTTGCGGGAAAAGCAGGCAATCTTGCCGGAATTCGGGTTGAAGCGGACGATTCCGAAGCCTCCTATCCAGAAGTTTCCCTCATCGTCCTCAAGAATGGACTCGAATTCATTGTTCGGAAACTCGGGGTGAGTGGCCTTGTTGAAGACCCTGAAGCTCCCGTCCGGCTCCATCCTGCACAGCCCGAGCCCCAGCACCGACACCCATAGCGTCCCGCTGCCGTCCCTGTGGATGAACGATACGAATTCTCCCGCCCCGTCTTCCGGCCTGATGCGCAGACGTTCGATGCCGGCGATGTTTCCGTCACCGTCAAGGCTGATTCTGTTCAGTCCAGAACGGGTGCCGGTCCAGACTGTGCTGTCCTCAACAAATATGTCGGTGATGCAGTCATCGGCAAGGGAGTTCGGGTCGGACGTGTTGCGTCGAAGGCATTCCCACAAAGCGGAAGAAGGATTGCGGACACCGTTCCGCGATGAGCGGTAGAGGCCATCTCCGGTAACAACCCACACCCGTCCAAAGTGGTCGGAAGCGAACTTATAGACGCTCGACTTCGCCGGGAGACTTCCAGGCACAGCAAGCGGGAAAGCACCGCCCGAAGCCGCCCTCTCAATGTCCCCGGAAGCAATCACAGCCGCGCCCCTGTCCCAGGAGCCGACCCAGACATCCCCTACAGGACTCTGCCACAACGCGGAAACCGTCTTGCCGGCAAAGCGGGAGAGCGACCGCGGGTTCACCTGACGGATCCTGCCGCCCTGCATCACCGCCACACGTCCTTCCCGAGAGGAGAGCCACAGCCTGTCCTTGCTGTCCGCCATCATGGCCACGATCTGCTCTCCATCGGCATCCGGAGTCACTGTAAACAACCTGAATTTCCGGCTGTTTGCATTGCTCCTGTAGCAACCGCCCCCTATGGTGCCCTCCCAGAGCACGTCCGAGCGGTCCAGCAACAGGCTTGATATTTCCGGCGTCCTTCGGGAATCGTTCAGAAACTGCCCGGTCTGCCGAAATTCCCCATCGTAGCACAGCAGGCCATCGCGCATGGTTCCGACATAGACCCTGCCCTCCGCATCCAGACAGGCACACTTTGCGGCGCAGGGACTGAGCGGCAGGAGACGCCGCGACTGAGGGTCAAACAGCCAGCAACCTTCATAGGAGGTTATCAGCAGCCGCTCCCCGACCTTCAGCACCGACGTCGCGAATATGTCCCTCACCACAGTCCGCACCCCAGTTGTCGGACAAAAGATTTCCAGCGCTGAGGGCGTTCCCACAAGAAGTTCGTCCTCTCCGAGCGGGAAACAGGTCGAGACGGGACAGCCGAACGAACGCGAAGACAGGTCATAGATGCCGTCGTGGCAGGAAAGCGTGGAAATCCCGTCATCGGTACAGATGATGACGGAACGCCCGTCTGATGAAGGATATATGCCATTCACATAGTTCGACGGAACCCTCACTGTCTTGACAAAACGGTCGTTCATAGTGTCGAAGATGGTCAGTCCACCTGTTTCCGTTCCAATGTAGAGCAGCCCGTTGTCCGAAAGATGGAGCGAACGTATGCGCGAACTTTCCAGAATCGAGTTCGAGATGTCATAGACCGTCATCTCCGTCCCATCATAGCGGCACAGTCCCGAATAAGTCCCTATCCATATATACCCGTCACTATCCTGCACTATCGAAGACACGTCAGTGTGCGGAAGCCCCTCATCCACCGAAAGCTGCTCCATATACGAGCGCTCCTGCGCCACGGCTTCCGCCATGACCGTCCCCGACAGAACAGCCAACACGACAAGATATTTCCATAAACCTTTCCGGACCATACGCAAACTTATCTGGTACAAAATTAAGAAGCTGTTTTAATTTTTCTCACAAAAAATTAAAACATCTTCCAAATCTTTCCAATCACATCCCCAATTTTTACGGAGAACACAAACATTTTGAGATTTGGGTAGTAATTCCACGAAAACAATCGTGAAAGGCCGCTCCACGGCTCCGGCAAATCACCCTAAAGGTGCTGATTTTCGCAAAAAACGTCACTTTTGAAGGGATTTTACTATATTTGCAGAACGAAAACGCCAATTGAACCGAGTATGGTAGATACAAAACTTTACGAATATATGGAAGAAATGCTGCGAAAAACGCCCGTAGCATTTCAACGCTACATTTTCGACACAATCCCGTGGTCTTCACAAATGGTTGGCATAACGGGAGCGAGAGGCATAGGAAAGTCAACGATGATACGGCAATACATCATACATAATAGGGAAAAGGGTAATTTTCTTTATGTGTCCGCCGATCACACTTATTTCGTAGACCACAGCCTCACGGATCTGGCCGATGAATTTGCGAAAGACGGAGGAACGCACCTATATATTGATGAAGTTCATAAATATAATGGCTGGGCACACGAACTTAAACAAATATATGATGTACACTCGGACTTGAACGTTGTGTTTACTGGTTCATCCATTCTGGATATAGAAGACGGTGAGGCCGATTTGAGCAGAAGAGCCCTGATGTACAACATGAGCGGACTTTCATTCAGAGAATATCTCAATCTGTTCCACGGATTCAATGTCCGGCCATATTCTCTGCAGGACATATTGTCACACAAGGCACGAATTGACGGCATTGAACATCCGTTACCTTTTTTCCGAGACTACATAAGAAATGGGTATTATCCATTCTCCAACCTTGAAGGTTTCGAGACAAGACTGCAGCAGGTTGTGTCAAGAACCATAGAGTCCGACATTGCGCAGCATGCAAACCTGAGAGCCTCAACGGCACGTAAACTGAAGAAAATGCTGATGATTGTCGCCTCTCTCGCCCCGTTCAAGCCAAGCATGGAGAAATTGGCAACAGAAATAGGCGTCAGCAAAAATGATGTTCCGGATTATCTTGTCTATCTGGAAAAGACCGGACTCATCGGGCAATTGAGGGATGACACCGGCGGGCTTCGCGGATTAGGAAAAGTGGAGAAAGTCTATATCGACAATCCTAATCTCATGTATGCCATTGCTTCAGACACCGTAGACATGGGAAATATACGCGAGACATTCTTCTACAGCCAGACAAAAGTCAGGAATGACGTCATATCCTCAAAAGTTTCCGACTGCATGATTGGAGATTTCACATTTGAAGTCGGAGGAAAGAACAAGGGAGCGAAACAACTTGAAGGGGTAAAGAATGGAATCGTTGTCAAAGACGACATTGAATATGGTCACGGAAATATTGTCCCGCTCTGGGCATTCGGACTGAACTATTAGTCTTTTCGTAACCATCCGAACACACCAAGAACAGGGGCGCGGTTCTGATTAACCGCGCCCCTGAAATGTTATATAGTGATGCCTGCACTACTCGTTTGAATAAGTCACCTTTGACACTTGAGCCACTCCGTTATTCTTTGTGGTATTATTCAACGTAAAGTCCAGTTGATAGTACATATCCTTCTGAGGTGAAGCTATCGCGAATTTAACTTCACCTTGGGTGACAGATGACTTCGTTTCAATAATCGTTGCCGACGAGAAATCACTGGTAGATGATGACTTGAGGGCGATTGAAGTTATAGAGCCATTTGTGACTTTGTCTATAGTAACCGCAATAGTGGTAATTGCTTCCGGTATCGACGTTGCTGTCGCTATCGTAGCGTGGGCCGAATTATTTTCCTTGGGACCAGCCTTGACGCATGTCCAACCATTATTGTTATTATTCCAATTGGAGATGTTCCAAGTAAATCCGTCCACAGTTACAGTCCATGAGTCGGTATAACTTGAAACGCCTTTACTATTGTAATCCTTGCCGAACTGAAGCGTATAGGTCTTTGGTTCTTCTGTCACAGCACCGGCAGCATTCTGTTTCAGCGAGATAGTCTTGGTGAGGTTTGCGTCGGAAGTGTGGGTCACTGTGAGGGTCGCCTCGTTGGCGGCCGCGGAGGTGTTCTCACCGGTTGGGGTGACGGTGATTGTGCCGGCTGCCTTATCGACAGCAATTGTCGCCCAAGAAAGCTCCGTCGGTGAAACCGTCCAGTCACCGCCCTCATTTACAGTAACCTTGGCAACGAAAGCATCCGTTGCCGTACTTGCCCAAGTCTTTGACGCATTGTCTATTGAGATAGACGGAACTGTATGGTCTTCCTGGATTGACGTTGCCACGAAAGAAGTGTTGGAGAAATTAGTGTTATATCCGTAAACAAAGCCATAAGCCTCAACATTCTTTCCGTCTGTAATTGCATTTTCTGCACTCAGATATAGTTTCTGACTACCTACAGACACGTATTTCCCAGATTGAACACCCCTTACATGCACATATTGGATAGCAGGACTTTCCGCATATTCAGTCAAGTACGCCTCCGTTGCCTCAACAGCGGCAGGCATAAGAGGCGCCGCTCCTGCTTGTTTATTCGTAATGGACGGAGTATTGAATTCCCATACGCCATTGAATTGCGATGCCTCTCCCGCAATATCACAAGTATTACCGGCTTCTAGTCCATGTGATTTTTTGTAGATTAGGATGAACCCTGTTTCATCACCGGCAATTGCATTGACCGAGCCCGGAACTGCATAGACCGTAAGCCCCTTGATTGTATACGTCCCTGCCGAAGTCACATCGATTACATGCTGTGCGGCTTTTGTTGAAAGGACGACTTCAGATACACCAGAAGCGGCGTATGACTTTTCACCTTCCACCGCAAGGGCATTCACCTTTATGGTGTAGCTATGTCCGTTCTCAAGATTGCTGAACACGACATAGTTGACCTTTATCGTCTTGGATTCTTTGAGAGCCTCACCATCACATATCTCGCATTTATAGCCATTCGCGGCGCGGCTGTCTGAAGTCCAGTTCACCCGTATTGAGGTTTCATCAATTGCTCCCTCAGACAAGGTCGGTGCAGCCAATGTCGGCGTGCCGAATTTGGCTGCGGTCAAGGTTGCAGCAGCGGATTTCTTGTAATTATCCGTATCTGACGGAACAGCGACGACAGCCACATCGTAGTACTCATCCTCAATGGCGGACGCATCGTAAGAATTGGTCTCGGAAGAGAATGTCTGCGTGCCGATGGTCACATTATATGAGGCAGCGCCACTCACGGCATTCCATGAGACAACCTTTCCATCAACTTTCAAACCAGTCGGTATGGCAAGAGCCTCGCGATTGTTTTCAAGTTTATAAATCTCAACAGAGGCTTGATTCGAAGTGTAATTGGAAAGTCGTTTAGGATTAGCGCTCACATTCCACTGCAATTCAGTTGTAGTTCCATTATATGCAGTACTTATCGTCGCATCATTTTTTTTGATAGAAATAGTCCAGACACTCGTGGTCGTACCCACAAAAGCAAGTCCAGTTTTGGTATTGGTCGCATTAAGATACTCACCATCAGCATTACGCATTTTCCACTCGGAACCAGACTGTTCCAATGTGATTATCAAACAATCGTCAGGAAGTGTTACGGATGTCTTGTCTTCATTAAAAGCAATTCCTTCTATTGCCACAAAATAATTTGATGTAATAGAAGACGATGCCATAATAGACTTATCTTGATTGACAAATACAATCTTATCTCCATCCGCCAGTTCATCCGTATTTGTTACAAGTGTGTATGATGACTGTGTGGTCTTCTCCGTCAGATGCGTTTCATCGAGCGTGAGGTTAATCACCGCAATCTGACCTTCCGGGAAGACAATGTCTTTCGGAAGAGTAACCTCCTTATTGAAAGTGTATTTGTCGGTCTCTCCAGAGAATGTGAGCTTCGTTCCTGCAGCCAAGGTTGTCGGATTAGCGGCAAAAAACACCGTATTAACGTACTCTCCATTAATTACAGGCATATCTTTCTCCGTTGAATAGACAGCAGTCAAAGACTTGATCCCTGTCGTCCAGCCAAAGATTTCAGCATTTGTGATGTCCAGTTTTGCACTTCCCGTGAGAACCGCATCTGAAGAAGTCATCGTGAAATTATGAATATGCTCATTATCAAGATTCGCAACGCCTTTCACGTTCACTTTCACTATAGACACCACTCTTTTGAAATACACATCATTCATATAAACAGTCTTTCCATCTGAGGTATACTCAGTTGGCTTAGACACAAGAACATCGCAGTCTTCATCGATTGTTTCATACGTCGGATGCTGAATATATTCATCTCGTTCATCACCGAGTGAAACTTCAAGAACTTCCACACCGTTCTCCGGCGCCAGGCATTGCTCAAACGCAAGCTTCGGTGAAACTGCCTTGAAAACTCCGGATTCCGCAGCATCGAGATAGCCATCAAACTTTGCCACCGTCCCATCTGCATTTTCATTGTAGAGGACTCCGGCAAGTTCACTGTTCGCCTTGATGTCCCCGATAAATACTGCCAAAGCATCATCCTTTCGCCATTTCGGAGTGTATGTCCCGTCAAGATTATTATCAAGATAAGACTTTACCGGAACGTTCTCTACCGTTGTGACAACAAAGTGAAGTTCATTGTCTGCCTTTGATGGTTCCAGACTGGACTCCTTCGCGCACGAAACAGCGAGGAGGGATGCGAAAGCTGAAAAAACCGCTGCTCTAAAGATAGTATTCTTCATGGTATCTGCATTTAAAGGTCATACGAATACATTGAATTCTCGGTTACAACACCACCGGCCTGATTCGCATCGCCGAATCCGTCCTTGCTGCCGGCAAACCCGTGCTCTGTTGAGACTGCCTCGACATGTACCAGAGGAGCCTCGTAAAATGTTTTGTTTCTTTTCATACCTATTGTGTTTATATTGTTTGTTTCCGCACGGCGCTCTTGCGCCTTCTATTCACCCCTCCCGTCCCCTCCATAGGGGAAGTCGTGCTCCGTGCACACTATCGCACGTGTCCCTCGCTTCGTTGTTCTCCGCACGGCGCTCTTGCGCCTTCTATTCACCCCTCCCGTCCCCTCCATAGGGGAAGTCGTGCTCCGTGCACACTATCGCACGTGTCCCTCGCTTCGTTGTTCTCCGCACGGCGCTCTTGCGCCTTTCGTTTTAAATGAGCCCCTGTGCGGACGATCACTGGCGTTTCTCAACGGCGGGGCTCAAACAACCTTTATAATTTCAATGTACTACGACTTCGTCCGTGTAGACCGCCATATACAACGGGAGGGTACTGAAGCCGATTATGGCTTCAGTACCCTCCCGGATACATTCATATTCAATATTTTATCAGACTCTACGGACGAATATGCCTGCCCCCCCCAAGGACGGTTGCAGCACAACGCATTACGCTAACATTCATTCCGTTAAGTTTCATCTGTCTTTTCACATTCAACACCGCAAAGTTCGCAATTCTCTCGCAAAAAAGCAAATTAAAAACGAGCTGCATATAGACAATGGAGACAATGGACTCCCGCCGTCAGTCCTTCAGACAGCTGAGCGGAACGACATAGACTCCGTCGGGCCGGCGGTAGGCATAGGGACCGACTGCCGTCAAGACCATGAGGAATGACGGAGATTTCATTCTGGTCGTATCAATCTTCTCGGAGAGAGTTCTGAGGTTTTTAGCCCCCTCCTCTATCAGATTGTCTCCACCGAGCTTTATCTCAATCAGGGCGTATGAACCGTTGCGGAGATGCACGACGGCATCACATTCAAGACCATTCTTGTCCCGGTAATGATAGACCTTGCCTCCGAGAGCATCGGCATAGACGCGGAGGTCACGCACGCACATTGTCTCGAAAAATAGACAGAATGTGTTCAAGTCGTTCATCAGATCCACAGGGCCAAGGCCAAGGGCTGCACAGGCAATCGACGGATCAACAAAATATCTCGTGTCGGATGTACGGATTGCCGCACCCTTTGGGTCCCTCAATCAGAACTGCGCCCATTGCCTCAAGTTTGTCAGAAAGCAGCTGGTCTGCAATGCGGTTTTTATACTCATTTGTCATAACCCACTCGTTTGCGGCAAAGATATTAACTTTCAACGATTTCCGCAAATTTTTCTAGAGCCGTTTGGCAATTTGGCCGATTTTCACTTGGCAATTTGGCCGAGGAGGGAGAGACAAGAGGCGCGGTCGGAGGTGAGCTGGTCGCGGAGGGCGGCGGTGGAGGAGAAGCGGGTTTCGCCACGGAGGCGCTTCATGAAAGAGATGCGGAGCGGGAGGCCGTAGATGTCCTCATCGAAACCGAAAATATTGGTCTCTATCGTGATGTTCGCGCCAAGATTCACCGTCGGGCGGGAACCTATGTTGCACATACCGTATAAGACACGACCGCCTTGGACCATGCTGTCAGCTCCGGAAGCTCCGCATGACAGGGACACAGCGCCTGACGTTCCTGAAGGTGCAGGAACAAGACCGGCATCTCCCGCCAGTTCCGGGAACTCGACGCGGACAAGATACACCCCGCTCTCGGGAATTAGCTTCAGAGGTTCGTAGAGCTGCATGTTAGCCGTCGGAAAGCCGAGGGTTCGGCCTATGCGGTTGCCCGAGACAACCACCCCGTTCAGGAAATAGTCGTAGCCGAGCATCGCCGAAGCGGCCTCCACGTCACCGGAGGAGAGTGCTCCTCGAATTTTCGTCGAGCTTATGTCGCCGAGAGCCGTGCATGGAATCAGCTCGACTCCGAGCCGTGAGGCAATCCCGCGCACAGCCGAGGCATCAGCCCCGTCGGAACCGACCCTGTTGTCATAGCCGAAAACCATGGCCGTGCAGCCGAAACGGCCGACGAGCCAGTCACGGATGTATTGTTCGGCTGTCAGCGCAGCGAACTCGCGGCTGAACTGAATAACTTCCACCCTGTCGACTCCGAGCGAAAGGAGCAGTTCGCGCTTTTCAGAAAAAGACGTCAGCAACCGCAGCTGGGGCGCGTCCTGCTGAAGCACCGCACGCGGATGAGGACGGAAAGTAACGATCACGGAGTCCGTCCCGCGCTCCCGGGCGGCCGAGACAAGCTGTCCCACGACCGACCGGTGCCCGAGATGGACTCCGTCAAAAAAACCGGTGGCAATTACAGCCATCTCACAAGTTCAAAGTCCTGTCTGTGAGGCAGAAGCGGATTCTTCGCATAGATTCTTCCGGCCACCTGATAGACTCCCGTGGTCTCCGGAAGGACAGAAGCCTCGTACTTCACGATGCCGTCGTTCACCTCGACCGGAGAGCACTCGCACTTCTCCACGATGTGCATCCTGTTCTTTGCGTCCTGGGTGGCAAAGAGGAATTCGACTCCTATTTCAGACGGATCGAGGTCGCCGATGTTGAGAACGACGTCTGCCTTGTACTCGTGTCCTATGGAAACGTTTCCTGCGGCACTGTCAGGCTTGTGGACAGAAACGACCTCAACCTGACCCCAGTCGCGGCGCATGTGCTTCTTCCATGAGGCAATCTCACGAGCGACCTTATAGTCATCGGCAACGAGTGACTCGTAGCGCGCCGACTGAGGGTTGTAGTACTGGTTCACATAATCGGTGAGCATCCTGTTGGTCGTAAAGTTACATGCAACCTGAGCCACGGTGTTCTTCACATACTCAATCCACGATGCTGAACGTCCCGTAGCGGGGTCCTTGTGATAGAACGTAGGGGCGATGTCGTTCTCGATAATCGTGTAAATCGTCGCGGCGTCAAGCTCGTCCTGATAGTTCTGGTCGTCGTATGTGCGCTCCATAGGCAGAGCCCATCCGCAGCCCGGCTTGTAGCCCTCGACCCACCAGCCGTCAAGCACGGAGAAGTGCATCACTCCGTTCATGGCCGCCTTCTCGCCGGAAGTTCCGGAAGCCTCCAGAGGACGTGTAGGGTTATTCATCCAGACATCGACGCCCTGAACGAGGTACTTTGCGAGGGTTATGTCATAGTTCGGAACGAAAACAATCTTTCCGATGAAACGATCCTGCTTTGAGATGTCGACAATCATCTTGATCAGATCCTGTCCTGCCTTGTCAGCAGGGTGCGCCTTTCCGGCGAAAAGGAACTGAACTGGACGTTCCGGATCGTTCACAATCTCACTGAGACGATCGAGGTCACGGAAGAGCAGGTGCGCACGCTTATAAGTGGCGAAACGGCGCGCGAAACCAATTGTGAGAACATCGTCGCGAAGGGTATCCTTGATGGTAACAATCTGGCGCGGAGAGTAGTGGTTCGACTCCGTCGTGTCGGAAAGACGCTCCTTTACCTCGGCAATAAGCTTCTTGCGCAACTCAGTGCGGACAGACCACACGGTCTCGTCGGAAACCTTGTATATGCCCTCAAAGCAGCTCTTGTCGTAGTGATGCGTCGCGAACTCCTTGCCGAACACCTTGGAATGGATTTCCTTCCACTCGGGAGCCGTCCATGTCGGGTAGTGAACGCCGTTTGTCACGTAACTTATATGCAGTTCCTCCGGCAGATAGCCCGGATACATAGGCGCGAAGATGTCCTGACTCACCTTTCCGTGCAGCCATGACACACCATTGACTTCCTGCGAAATGTTGGCGGCGAGATTACTCATCGAGAACTTCTCGTTAGGGTCTGCTCCGTTCAGTTTGCCCAGTCCCATGAGTGTCTCCCAGTCAATCTTCAGGCGCTGCGGATAATGGCCGATGTACTTGCGGAGAAGCCCCTCGTCGAACGCATCGTGCCCGGCAGGTACCGGAGTGTGGGTCGTGTAGAGGGATGACGAGCGGATGACCTCCATGGCCTCGCCGAAGCTGAGGTTCTGCTGCTCGATGTACTCGCGCAGTCTCTCAAGACCGATGAACGCGGCATGCCCCTCGTTGCAGTGATATACCTGCGGCCAGTAGCCAATCTTGCGCAGGGCACGGATTCCGCCGACGCCAAGCAGGAGTTCCTGCTTGAGACGGTTCTCCCAGTCGCCGCCATAGAGGTGGTAGGTAACTTCCCTGTCCTCCTGAAGGTTGTCCTCATAGTCGGTGTCGAGCAGATAGAGCTCGGTCCTTCCGACATTCACAAGCCACAGGCGCGCGTTGATGTTGCGGCCCGGAAACGCGATGCTGACCGTAACCCAGTTGCCGTCCTTGTCGCGGACAGGCTCGGCCGGGGTCTTCATGAAATCCTGGGCGTCATACTTTGAGACCTGCGCTCCCTGCGCCGAGAGAATCTGGGTGAAATAGCCGTAGCGGTAGAAAAGACCCACTGCAACGAGGTTCACGTTCATGTCCGAGGTCTCCTTGAGGTAGTCTCCGGCAAGGATGCCCAGACCGCCTGAATAAATCTTCAGCGACGTGTCAAGGCCGTATTCCATGCAGAAATACGCCACCGACGGGTTCGCCCTCTTCGCCTTAAGGCCCATATACTCGTCAAACTCAGTCTTAACCGCCTTGAGCTGCCCGAGGAACTCCACGTCGGAGCCGAGCTTCTTGAACTGCTTGAGGCTCACGCGGTCCAGCAGCGCGATAGGGTTCTCCCCACAGGCCTTCCATGCCTCCGGGTCTATTGACTTGAAAAGATTCTTTGCCGACTCGTTCCAGCACCACCACAGATTCTTCGAGAGAATCTCCAGATCCTTCAGCGACTCAGGCAGATGCCTTGAGACGAAAACGCTGCTCCATGACGGCTGATTTACTTCATTCTTCTTGTACTCCATTGGTTTCTCATCCCTGAATTCCGGGAATGCTCCTTTTTCTGATATAACTTTATTTAATGCCTTTGAATATGCTTCCTTGTAATAGACTATGTTGTTCTCCCACAGCGCGATGTTCGAGACGTCACGGGCGTTGTCCATATAGCCCTGCCGCGTCTCGGCGGTAAGTCCCGCAATCTCGCGCATCCTGCCGACAGTCTCCTCGACAACATTGTTGTAGTTTGAGTCGTTTCTCGTGACCACGGTGATGCCGGGATGCTGCTTTCCATAGTGTCCGCGCACCCACAGTCCGAAACCGGCGAGCGAGGTCGTGAGAGTAGGAACCTTGAATGCAAGTGACTCCAGTGGGGTATATCCCCAAGGTTCGTAATAGGACGGGAAGACGGCGAGATCCATACCGTTAAGAAGGTCATAGTAGGACATATTGAATATGCCGTCGTTTCCGTTGAGATAGGACGAAATGAAATACACCTTCACCTTCGTTTGCTCCGAATTGTCAAGTCCGAGCTCTACGAGACGATGGGATATGGCGTCGTACTCCGGATTCATGAGATAATGTGAAATCTGCGTAGTGTACGACGAACCGTTGCCTCCAAGTTTGGCGACGAGTTCCTTGTCCGCGCCGTAATGCCCGGAAGGTATCATTATGAACGCCTGGATGTTACGCCCGTTGTAGTCGGAGCGATTGAGTCGATCGAGAGCATCAATGAACACATCGATTCCCTTGTTCTTCCACTCGTAGCGTCCGCCGATGCACATTAGCATGGCGTCATCCGGAACCTCGGCACCGGACATTGCGGCAGCCACTGAAATGAGTTTTCTGCGCGCTTCCTTGCGCTTTGCCGGATATTCCTCGTCGGAAGGGGTGAAGCTCGGCTCGAAGCCGTTAGGCGTCACCACATCCACAGCACGTCCGAGGAAATGGCGGCATTCCTGCGCGGTGATTTCACTGACCGTGGTGAATACGTCGGCGTTCTGCGCAGAGGTCTTTTCAAGAGAATGACGGGCTATCACATTGAATTCCCGAGCCTTGGCATCCGCGTTATAACTGTCGAGAGCGTCGTAGAGAGGCAGATTGTTGCCGGCGATGCAACGCCCGATGACAGTCGCATGAGTAGTGAATACCGTCGCTATCGGAAGGCCTGTTCCTTTTATATAAAGAAGTCCCGCTCCAGTCATCCACTCGTGGAACTGCGCCACGACTTTGTCAGAAGGGAAGAGGTTGTACTTGTAGAAACTCTCTATGACCTTTCCGGCGGCATATCCGAACAGGGCCGACTCCTTGTAGTCCCAGTTTCCCGTGAGGGAATCCACTCCGAAACGCTTCCAGTACTCCGTCAGAATTTCGTTCTGTGAAGTGATGAACTGCTTGAAATCCACGAGTATGGCAATCGGCTGCCCCGGCACGTTCCACTTTCCGATTCTCACGCGGAGTCCCTCCTCCGCAGCGGCTGCCTTCCAGGACTTGAAGAGCAGCGGATCCTCCGTGAAGTCAGGGTTGCTCGCAGTGTGCATCCAGACGTCCGGTCCGATGAGGATGTGATGCCGCTTGTATTCGGCCTTGAGGTTCAGCGCCTTGGTCGCTATGACCGTATAAATTCCGCCTACCTTGTTGCAGACTTCCCAGCTGACTTCAAAAAGGTAGTCCGGTCTGATGATATTTTGTTCCATTTACTGATTCTGTTCCTTTGAGGACAATGCCTGATCCACACGAATCATGAAGTCGCTCAATACGTTCATATAGTTGATGAATGCCTCGTAAGGCGTATCATACGGGTTGAAATACTTGTGCACCGCCCCGTCGGAGAAATACTTGGTGCACATATAGTAGAAATGGTCGCTCTCCTGAAGGTGTCCGAAGTCGGCCCAGAGTTCAGCGTCGTTGAGCAGTGCGAGCTTCTCGGAAAGGGAGTAGAGCTTGCTGAAGGCCTCGTTCTGAAGCTCGTTTCCGAGCCATGCCGAGGTGTCGCGCTCCTCGTCCGCCCATGAAATCGCGTCCGGAATGTCGAGCACGGAAACGGCCTTGTGCTTCCTCGCGGCGCGGGACGGGGTGACGAACTCGAACTCGCCGTCGGCGATGACGGCAGAAGGGAGATACCTCATGAAGTCGAATATTCCCGACGCTGCGCTCTGATGCTCGCCGAAGGTCTCGTAGTCCATGAAGAGGTTCACGATTTCTCCGTCTCCGGCCTTGAGCCATGAAAGGTATTTGTCCGCAGTCACAGGCCAGTTCTCCCAGTTTCGGTCAGAGAAGCGGAACGCGATGTCGTCGCTCAGTCCCGAATTGCGCAGAAGAAGCTTCTGGGCGTGTTTTGCCGTCGACTTATAGACATAGTTCGGACTCTGCCATCCGAGGATATGTTTCGCGCCCTCCGTCAGTATCGTCTTGAATCCCAGTGAATCGACCATGTCTGCGATGTCGTCCGAATAAATCAGCTCGGTGTTGCGGAACGTCGTCGGAGTGACCCCGAAATAATGCTCTATCGCGGCCTTGTGCTTGAGAACCTGATGTTTGAACTCAGGCTCGGAGGCGAGGGACGCGAGGGAGTGGTAGTAGGTTTCGGAAAGGAACTCCACGCAGCCGGTTGCCGCAAGCTTACGAAAACTTTCAAGAACCTCCGGGCAATAGCGATCGAACTGCTCCAGAGCCGTGCCGGTGATTGAGAACGCCACCTTGAATGCGCCCTTACCCGCCTTAATCTGCTCAAGAAGCAGTTCATTCATCGGAAGATAGCACTTCTTCGCGATGCGCCGCAGGATGGTGCGGTTCGTGAAGTCGTCATAGTAGTGGGAATTTTTCCCGATGTCGAAAAACCTGTATTGCCTCAACCTGTTGGGCTGATGAACCTGAAAATACAGACAAATTGACTTTTTCATATATGTAAATCTTTTATTATCAAAAATATATCCTCATTGTCTCAAGCCTTAGACTATTTCACGACGGACTCATAGACAGCCTTTATCTTAGCGGCGGCGGCAGTCCACTTGAGAGCGTTCACCTCGTCGTAGCCGCAGCGGGTCGCAAATTCGGAAAGCGCCGGATAGTTCAGCAGGCCGTAAATCGCGTCGGACATCGCGTCGACGTCCCAGAAATCGACCTTGATCGCATATTTGAGCACCTCCGCGCAGCCGGACTGCTTGGAGATGATTGAAGGGACGTTGGTCTGCATGGCCTCAAGCGGAGAGATTCCGAAAGGCTCGGAAATCGAAGGCATCACATAGACGTCCGACAGCGCGAACATCTTCCTCACGTCGTCTCCCCGGAGGAAGCCCGTGAAGTGGAAGCGGTCGGCGATGCCAAGACGCGCCACATGGCGGATGCACCTGTTCAGCATATCCCCGCTGCCGGCCATCACGAAACGCACGTTGTCGCACCTCTTGAGCACCTTTGCAGCGGCCTCGATGAAATACTCCGGTCCCTTCTGGTAGGTCACGCGTCCGAGGAATGTGACAATCTTGTCCTTCACGCCTCTCTGCACGGTGATGCCGGAGCGTCCCGAGAAATCGACGGCGTTATGAACCGTCACGACCTTCACGGGGTCTATGCCGTATTTGTTTATGACTATGTTCCTCGTGAGCTCGCTCACCGTGATTACCTTGTCAGCTGCCTCCATGCCCCTTTTTTCGAGGTCATAGACACGGGTGTCGATGTTGTCATCGCTTGAACGGTCGAACGAAGTGGCGTGAACATGGACCACTAACGGCTTGCCCGTGAGCTGTTTGGCGGCGATTCCGGCGAGGTAGGTGAGCCAGTCGTGGGCATGGATGACGTCGAACTCGTCCTTGTGCTGGAGAGCAATCGTGCCCCCGACCATTCCGTAGCGGGCGACCTCCTCCATGAGGTTTGTCCCGTACTTGCCTGAAAACTGGAATTTCTGGCCGTAAGTTATGCGGAAGTCCTT
>ERZ808246.674-NODE-674-length-27393-cov-3.656376_pt1 | contig 27393 bp, 26 predicted proteins | sample MGYA00521083_ERZ808246 | MGnify/ENA primary metagenome ERZ808246 (study PRJEB31516, sample SAMN03275577) | gut metagenome | biome: mammalia-associated habitat; material: feces | host: Papio cynocephalus | place: Kenya | collected 2012-07-07 ...
TTTGATGCTAGTAAGAAGGCTGAGAAGAAGAATACTATGATGTTAAAGGAAATTCCTTGACCTTGTATTATACTATTTAATATTTCTGCTATTTCTTTTGGAACTGACGATGATATTGCAACACTTACAGTTTCTGTTGAAATGGAAAGTGTCGCTGCTATCGTTGCTATTAATGCTACTAATGGTATTACTGTCATAACAAGAAAAAAAGCAAGTTGTCCTGGCAATATTCGCATTTCTGGTTTCATTAAAAGTTCGAATATTTTCAGTATAAATTTCCTTGCTTTTTCCATGTTATCACCTTTTACTTGTATTCTTCCTTATTAGTAATCATTTCTAGAGTTGCTTCGTTAATAGCATCATCTAATGTTTTAATTTCATCAGTTATCATACTATAACCTATTGCCGCTCCAAATTCATGAGGAAGATTTTTCATTTCTTTTGCTAGTTTTTTAGTATATGTACTAATTTGTCTATCACTATATCCTACAAGATATATTAAGAATTCATTTCCATCTGTTCTTATGATTTCACTGTTTTCTAATTGAGTATTTACTAAAATTCCTGCAGCTTTAATAATTAATTGGTCTCCTTCTTCATGACCATAATTATCATTAACATATTTAACATTATTTAAATCAACTATTACTATTGATTGAGGGAATACTTCACAATCTTCCCATTCCTGCATCTTAGCATTTAAATAGTTTCTATTCTTTAGTGATGTTAACATATCTGTATATTTTTGTCTATCAATAATCTTTACTTTTTTCTTAGCTTTTTTCTTTTTCAAGAAAGCAAATGTTAATCCTAAAATAATAAGTGGTGTAAATACTACTATTAAAACTATTGTATATACTTGCTCTAAAGTAGAATCTTGTAATATTGATGCTTTTAAATTTTCTATACCTGAATTTCTATAGTTATAATAAGAATTAGTATTTATTATATAATTTACTAAGTTATAGAATGCTTCATTATCTTTTTTAATCATAAATTTATAATCATTCATCATATTATCTTTATATAATAATTTTAGATTTTTAAATTTATTTGTTTGATAATAAGAATATATTTCATTGTCAACTACTATTATTCTAGAGCCTGCATTTTCTACTAAATCATCTAAATTATCATATGTTTTAATATTTGCTCTTGAATTATTTTTAAAGTAATTGTAAAGTGAGTCATCTTTTAACATTGCTAAGTCTTGACCTTTTAGACTTTCGAATGAGTTAACTATGTGATTATCTTTTTGTCTTCCAAGTACTACGTAATCTTCTACAAAAGTTGAAACTGTTGATAAGTAGTTTTTATTTCCATAATTATAATAATCAAAATAAATATCTACTTCTTTATTATCAATTGCTTCTTTTAAATCTTTTATTGAATCGTATTTTTTATATTCAAAATTAATATCTGCAAGACGAGATACTCTGTCTATGTATTCTCCAGCAATACCTGCGACTTTTCCGTGAACTTTCTTTTCATATGGTAAGTTTTCAACGTATCCATAAACATAGTTCTTTGAGATTAATTTTGCTTTTGTTTTAGCATCTATACTATTATTTTTTAAATAATAATCTAAGTATTCATCATTATATTCACTTATATAATTTGTTTGTTTCCATTTATTATAATATTTTGTAACTATTGTATTTAATTCTTTATTATCATTACTTAATGTTAATACAATTTGTTTTTCTAATTCTGTGAAATAATAATTTATAGAATACTTATCATTTTTTATGGTATAGTCTAAATACATTATATTTGGAACTATTATCATATTTACTGTTCCATCATCTAATGCTTTATATAAATTAGCAATACTATCATAAGTTTCATATGATAAGTTTGTTCCACTTTTTAAATAATAACTTATTTCATCTTTATCTTCTTTAAAAACTCCAAATTTTAAGTTTTTCATATCTTGAACGTGATTTATTCTTTGATATGTTTTTCCTACAGCTACATAATTGTCATTAAATAAGAATAAATCATTTTTTGATAATTTTTCATCATTATCTAATATTCTTATTCTATAACTATTTGTATTTGGATTTGTTGTTTTTAAATATGATATTTTATTAAAAGTAATACCAATTTTATCTTCAAAGTCATTTATAAAATCAAATATTACTCCTTCTCCATTTAAACCATATAATGGATAATCATTTACTATTTCAAAATCATATTCTTGATCTTTATTATTTTCTACCCATCTTTTTTCTGATACTGTTAATGTGGTTGTTTTATCTTCCTTATTGTAATATCTATATACATAAAAGAAAGTTACTACAGCAATTATAATGGGGATTATTACTAATAACTTCTTTTTCATACTAACTCTCCGCTCTATCTTTTGTCCATGATATATTATCATTACTATGGTGTTTATAACCTATGATTGGAAATTGTTCTGTATTTTTATCATTTGTTATAAAGATTTGAATATCATAATACTTCTTTTCCTTATCACTAAATACACTAACTGCTTCTTCACCTAATTTTTTTGCATTTTCAAGTGTTGTATCAGTTTTTGCTTTTACAATTATGTTAATGATTCTACCAGCTACTTTTACATTTGTAGAGGTTGCTTGTGATGATAATTTTTTTTCTACTTTGTCAGTTGTTTCACTTGTTATTTCAACATCTTTTATACCATCTAATCTTGAACCATAAATAGCTTTAGCCTCATCTGATGACATTACACTTTTCATAGCAAAAATCCCTGCTAATACAAGGATAAATACTAAAATTCCAACGATTGTACTTTTGTTCTTTTTTAATTTTTTCATATTCTCACATCCTAATATATTTTCATTATACACTATGTGATTTCTATTTTCAACTTGGAATTATTGTAGTTCTTCAATCAAAATATCCATAGCCATCTTAGGATTTGCTTTTCCTTTTGTCATTTTCATAACTTGACCCATTAAGAATTTGATTGCTCTATCATGACCATTTTTATAATCAGTAACACTTTCTTCATTTGAACTTATTACTTCTTTTATTATGTTTCTTATTTCTGTATCATCTGTTATATTTTCAATGCCTTTTTCTTTAATGATTTCTTTTATTGTCTTATCACTTTCTAAAACATCATCAATTATATCTTTTAAGTTTTTACTTGTAATTGTGTTATTTGAATAATCATTTACTAATTCTATAAATCTTTCTTTAGTAAGCGTTGTCTCTGTTATTTCTTTTTCATTTTTATTTAAATATGCTGAAATATCTCCTAAAAGTAAGTTAGATGCAATTTTAAAATCAATTTTTTCATCTAATAAAGTATTAAAATAGTCACTTAGTGGTCTATTTTGAATAAGTTTATTAGCATTTATTTCACTTACTCCTCTTGCTAGATATTTTTCTCTTCTTTCTTCTGGCATCATTGGAGTTTCTTTGTTTGCGTTTTCAATCATTTCATCAGTAATTATTACAAATGGAATGTCTGGTTCTGGGAAATATCGATAATCATTTCCTGTTTCTTTTACACGCATTAGAACTGTATCTTGTAGTTTATCATCAAAACGTCTTGTTTGTGGCTTGAATGTTTCTCCATTATCATATAATTTACTTTGTCTTTCTATTTCTTTTTCAATACTTAATTTAACATTAGAAATTGAACCTATATTTTTAATTTCAGCTTTTGTTCCAAATGGTTCTTCTATATTTTTTCTTATTGAAACATTAGCGTCTGCTCTCATAGAACCTTCTTCCATTTTGCAGTCACTTATGTTTGCATAGAATAATAACTCTTTTAATTTTTCTAGATATAATTTTGCTTCTTCTCCACTTGACATACATGGTTTTGTAACTATTTCAATAAGTGGTACCCCTGCTCTATTAAAGTCTAGTAATGTCTTTGTACCTCTATGAGCACTTTTACATGTATCTTCTTCAATGTGCATTTCTTCTATTTCGATTTTTTTCTTTTTGCCATCAACTTCTATTTCAACATAACCATCATATCCAATAGGAGTTCTTGCTTGTGTTATTTGATAATTTTTTGGATTATCTGGATAAAAATAATTTTTTCTATCAAAATGCATTGTTCTTCTTATTTTACAATTAAGAATAGTAGCAGCTCTGATTGCTAGATTAATTACTTCTTCATTTAATGTTGGTAGAGTTCCTGGATAACCTAAATCAATAACATTAGTTAGTGAATTAGCCATTTCTCCATACCCATTAGTAGAGTTTGAAAATATTTTTGTTTTAGTTTTTAATTCAACGTGTACTTCTACACCTATTGTTGGAATATAATTAGTCATTATTTTCACCTCCATTTGGGTTTAGTTCTAAGTTTAATTTTTTTTCAATGTAAGCTGCTAATTGATATATTTTTGCTTCTTCAAATGAATCACCAATTATTTGCATTCCAATTGGCATATGGTCTTTATCAAAACCTACTGGAATATTTAATCCTGGAAGTCCTGCCATATTAACTGGAATTACTAATACATCATCCATAAATGATTTAGATGGATCATCCATTGGGTCTGTTAAATTATAAGCGGTTGTTGTAGTTGTTGGTCCAATAATTAAATCATATTTTTCAAAGCATTTTTTGAACTCTTTTCTAATATCATCTCTAATTGATAAAGCCTTATTATAATATGTTTTTGCATTTTCTCCACTTAATAAATATGAACCCACCATAATTCTTCTTTTTACTTCTTCTCCAAATCCTTCTTGTCTTGTTTGTAAGTATAAATCATCTATATTTTCTGGATTTTCTGTTGAATGACCATATCTTATTCCATCAAATCTTGCTAGGTTTGAACTTGCTTCTCCCATGGCAATTATTTGATATAATGTAACAGCATTTTCTATATATTTAATATCTACATAGTCAACTTTCGCTCCATTAGTTTCTAAAAGTTTTATTGTTTCTTTTACTTTTTCTCTTATTTCTTCTGAGGCAATATCACTCATAAAGAAGTTTGGTACTGCTATTTTCATACCATTTATATCTTTTCCAATTAATCTCGTAAAGTCTTCTTCCTCTTTGTTTACAGATGTTAAGTCTTTTTCATCTTTTCCTACTAAGATATTTAAAAGTGCTGCATTTTCATAAACATTTTTTGTCATTGGACCAATTTGGTCTAGACTTGATGCGAAAGCAACTAATCCAAATCTTGAAATTCTACCATATGTTGGCTTCATTCCAACTATTCCTGTATAACTTGCTGGCTGTCTAATTGAACCACCAGTATCACTACCAAGAGCAAATAACGCATCACGTGCTGCTATTGTTGTTGCAGAACCACCTGATGATCCTCCTGATATTTTTTCTTTATTCCATGGGTTTTTTGGAGCACCGAAGTATGATGTTCTAGAACTAGAACCCATAGCAAACTCATCCATATTTGTTTTACCAATAATAATCATGTTTTTAGCATTTATCTTTTCAATAACAGTTGCATTATAAATCGGCATAAAATTATCTAACATACGAGATGCACATGTTGTTCTTAATCCTTTTGTCACAATATTATCTTTAATAGCTATTGGTAGTCCAAATAAAAGATTATCTACTTCCTTGTCTTCTAATTCTTTAGCCTTTTTGATTGCTTCTTCTTTGTTTAATGTAATATATGCATTTAATTCTTTATTATTTTCAATTCTTTCAAATGACTCTTCAACAAGGTCAATTGGCTTTATTTTTTTACTTTTTAATAATTCATGAATTTCTTGTATTGTTTTATCTAAATATCTCATTATGCTCCTTCGCCTCCACTTATTACTACTGGTACTGCTATATAATTTCCACTATGACGAGGTACATTTTCTAATACTTCTTTTGGATTTAACATTTCTCCTTTTTCGTCTTTTCTTAGTTTAGTATTTTCTTCCCAACAAGAAATTAATATCTCATCGTCATATCCTTTTACTTCATTTATTTTTTCAACGTCATTTAATAGTTTTTTTAATTCAACTTGGTATTTTTCTATTTCTTCTTCTGTTAATTTTATACGTGCAAGTTCTGCTACGTGTAAAATTTCTTCTCTTGTTAATTTTTCCATATGTGCTCCTCCTTTGCTTACTTATTATATCAAATAATTATAAATTATTAAACTTCTTTTAGTTCAATTCCTATTGGACAATGGTCAGAACCAAGAACATCTGTATAAATTGTTGATTTCAATACTTTATCTATAAATTCTTTGTTTACTATAAAATAATCTATTCTCCAACCTATATCTTTTAATCTTGCTTGATGCATGTAACTCCACCATGTATATTTTATTGTATCTTTATTAAAATATCTAAATGTATCTATATATCCTGAATTTAATAATTCTGTCATCTTATTTCGTTCTTCGTTAGTAAATCCTGCTGAATGATGATTTGTGTTAGGGTTTTTTATATCAATTTCTTCATGTGCTACATTTAAGTCTCCACAGTAGATAACATTTTTTTGTTGTTTTAATTTATTTAAATACTCTCTCATCAAATCTTCAAAACGCATTCTTGATTCTAATCTTTCAAGTTCTCTTTTTGAATTCGGTACATAACAATTTACCAAGAAAAAGTTATCATACTCTAAGGTTATAGTTCTTCCTTCATTATCATATTCTTCATCACCTATTCCATATTTAACTGAAATTGGGTCTTTTTTTGAATATATCATAACTCCAGAATACCCTTTCTTTCCTGCTGGATATAGATATTCGTTATAACCTAATGGATGGAAAGCAACTTGTTCCTCTGTCACTTTAGTTTCTTGAAAACAGTAAATATCTGCTTTTTCTTCATTAAAAAATTGATCTAGTCCTTTATTTAAGCAAGCTCTTAATCCTGCTACATTCCATGATATTATTTTCATACTTCTCTCCTCTTCGTTATTATACCACAAAAAAACAGATTTTTATTTATCTGTTTCTTTAGTTTTATTGTTCTGCAAAACAATCACTTATATATAATTTTCCAGCTTTACTTTTAGTTTTAAAATCATATTTTGTTACTGTACCAATTATAGTTATTTCTTTTCCTTTTTCTAATTTAGAAATATTACTATTTTTACTAGCCATACTACAATCTATATCTAGTGAATATTTTTTACCTTCATCTACATAGCTTATTGTAATTTTATTATTTTTAGTATCAACATTTTCTAATGTAGAAATAATTCTTACAAATTTTTTATAATATTTTCTATATGCTTTTTCTTCATCCTTTTGAAATTCAATAGCAAGATCGATTGATTGTATAGTTACAGGGTCGGCATTATATTTTAAATTCCAAAAACCTATTTCTTTGTCTCTTCTACCTTGTACTTGATTATATTTTATTACTTTGTAACCTATTCCATAATATTCTTTTGTTCCGCCATCTTTATATGTATGTAATGGTATTGCGAAGAATGGACCATTATTATATCTTGCAACTGAGATTACATCTACTGCTATCATTGTCATTGAAATTAATAGTATTATGAAAATAATATTTATAATTCTTGCAAAAACGTTTGTATTTAATCTTTTCTTTTCATAATATGCATCATCTTCATCATCCATTGAAAAATCATCATACTCATCTGAATATTCATCTTTTTCATCTGTTAAATTGTCTTCTACAATAATTTCATCTCTGCTATTTGAGGAATATGATGAATTTTCTTTATCCTTGTCATCATATTCTTGATATTCATCAATATAATTATTACCATTTTCATTTGTTTCATCAACTTCGATTACTTCATCAATATCTGTTTCGTCATATTTATTTGAATTATAATCTGATTCACCATACGAATCTATTGTTTCTTCATTTTCGTATATATCTTCTTCATAAGAGTCATATTCATTATTTTTTTTCTTTTTAAAAAACATGCAAACTCCCCCTTTTATGGCACATATTATAGCAAATTTTTATTGATTTGTAAAGAAAAACTTACTTTTTAGAAGATATAGAATATACCGTTTTATGATAGAACTATATTCTTATATGTTTTCTTCTACTTCTAAATTTTTCTTATCTACTAATACATCAAAATATACTCCATCTGGTATATTATCATTGTTTATATTTTCAACTAATGAACCTAACATATAGCAATTTATACTATTGTTATTTAATTTTTTTGTCCAATGTTGGGGACCATAAAAGATTCCTAATATTGTATAAACCGAATACTTTATTTTTTTATATTTATTCCAGATTTTTTTATATTTCTTAAATCTCTTTCTTTATCTTTTGTTGCTTGTATAAAGTATCCTAAATTGATAACTCCATCTAATTCTTTGTATTATTTATTTTTCTATTAATTTTTCTAAAATTGGTTCTGTTTGCTCTACTAATTTTCTTTTTATTTTAAAGTTCTGTTCTTCGTCAGTATAATGTAAGTCTGAAAAGATGATTAATCTTAAACTACTCATTGTTTTCTATTTCCTCTAATTTTTCTTTAAATTCTTCTTCTGTCCAAATAGTTATTCCAAGATCAAGGGCTTTATTATATTTACTCCCAGGATTTGCTCCTACAATTACAACTGATGTTTTTTTAGAAACAGAACCAGAAGTTTTTCCACCTAATAATTCTATTTTTTCTTCTGCTTCATCCCTTGTAAATAATTCTAAGCTTCCTGTTAATACAAAAGTTTTTCCACTAAATTCTTCTTGTTCTTCCACTTTTTCTCCGGTATAATTCATATTTACACATAATTCTTTTAATACTTTAATTGTCTCTTTTGTTGAATCACTACTAAAGAACTCTACTATACTTTTGGCAATTATATCACCTATATCTTGAATATTTGTTAATTCTTCAAAAGAAGCATTTTGAAAATTATCCATATTATCAAATTTCATAGCTAATATTTTTGCTGTTTTTGCTCCTACATGTGGAATACCTAGGGCAAATATTAATCTTTCTAAAGAATTTTTCTTAGAATTTTCAATTGATTCAATTAAATTAGTTATACTTTTTTCTCCAAAACCTTCTAATGTCATTAACTGGTCACTATAATTGCTTAAATGATAGAAATCAGTTATTTTTCTTAAATATCCCATATTATAGAAGTCTTGTACAATTGCTTCTCCCATACCATCGATGTTCATAGCATCTCGTGATGCGAAATGGATTAACCCTTCTGTATGTCTTGCTGGACAATTCTCATTTGGGCAAAAATGCATAGCATCTTTTTTTATTAATTTAGTATTACAAATTGGACAGTTTTCAATCATTTTAAATGGTGTTGATTCTTTTTCACGCCTATCTAGTTTTACTTCTACAACTTCTGGTATAACATCTCCTGCTTTTCTTATTGAGATGACATCATTTATTCTTACATCTTTTTGAATACAGTAATCTTCATTATGAAGAGTTGCTTTACTAACTAGTGAACCATCAACATGAACTGGATTAAAAATAGCATTTGGTGTAATTTTACCGGTTCTTCCTACTGTAAATTTTATTTCATTTAATGTTGTTAATACTTCTACTGCTGGAAATTTATAGGCAATTCCCCATCTTGGAACTCTTGCTGTAAAGCCTAATGTTTTCTCATCATCTAAATTATCAACTTTTAATACTACACCATCTATTGGAAACTCTAAGGAACTTCTCTTTTTTCCTAAATCTTCTATAAAGTTTTCTATTTCTTTTGCATTATGTGCTAAACCATTTAGTTTATAATTAGTTTTAAATCCTAGTGTTTTTAGAAATTCTAATGATTCATGTTGAGACTTTAATCCATAATTTTCTGGATTAGGAATAAAATAAGCCATAAAGTCTAATCCTCTTTTTGCTGTTATTTTACTATCAAGTTGTCTAATTGAACCGGCTGCTGCATTTCTTGGATTAGCAAATTCTTTTTCATTATTTTTTCTTCTTTCAATATTTGCTCTTTCAAAAGATAGTTTTGACATATATATTTCTCCTCTTACTTCTATGTCAATATCTTTAGTTAATCTTAATGGAACCGATTTTATTGTTTTTACATTTACTGTTATATCTTCTCCTGTTACTCCGTCTCCTCTAGTTGCTGCACGAACTAGTAGTCCATTTCTATATATAAGTGAGCCTGATAGTCCATCCATTTTTGGCTCTAAAGTATATGAGGGATTAGAAACCACTTTTTTTATTCTTGTATCAAACATTTCTATTTCTTCACCATTAAAAATATCATCAAATGATAACATTGGAGTTTCATGAGTAACTTTTTCAAATTTATCTAAAGCTTGTCCTCCTACTCTGTTTGTTGGAGAATCACTTCTTTTTAAATCTGGATTATTATTTTCAAGACGTAGTAGTTCACTATATAAGTCATCATACTCTTGATCTGTTAGTGTTGGATTATCTAGAGCATAATATTCATAAGATGCTTTATTAATTTTATTTATTAGTTCATTTATTCTTTCTTCCATAAAAAAATCACCTAATATTATTTTAAACTAATATAGTGATTTTTTGAATAATTAATTGAAATCTATTTCTTTTTTGCTTATATTTCCTGATAAATCTTTTAAATAAATATATAATTTTTTAGTTGCTAATACTTTACTTTTTTCTATTTTCGCATTGTCTATAGACGTATATTGTTTACAAGTATTTGTTTCTGATAGGCATACTTGAAATGATGCTCCATTTACTTCATCATATGCAGAATTTCTAACAAATTTATAATTACTTCCTATTTGTACAACATTGCAGTCATTTACTGCTGGTGGAGTTTTATCAACTAAGTATGGTCCACTTTTATACATATCTATAAATGGATTATTATTTGCAGCATCAGTGATACTTGCCTTTTCATCGTCATCTGATAATCTTATATTTAAATAGTATTTTCCTGAAGGTAGCTCTGTTGTTGTGAATTTTAATTCTTCCTCATAACTTATTTTTTCTGATTTTTTTGAGTCTATTTTTCGTTCTGTCCATCTACCAACTAAATTTAGCCCTTCTGGGTCTGTTGACCAATTGTAATAAACAGATGAATTTTCTTTTATTCCAAATTCTGATTTTAAAACAGCTTTTATTGTTTTATCTTTACTTGAATTTGTACTTTCATCCTTTAATTTCTTATTTTCATAAAAGACAATTGTGGGACCTAAAGGTGTACCATCACTGTTACATTTTAATGAGTCATCTATTATGCTGCTTGTATATGTTTTTGTTTTTTTGTCACTTGTTGTGCATTCTAATGATAATTGATACTGATATTTATTATTTAATTTTATAACTCTAACATATGTCTCATTATTTAGACAGGTCTCATCATCAATATTAATATCTTTTGCTAATAGTTTACTTTTTAATTCTTCTATTGATACATCTTTGCAACCATAATTATTATTTCCAAACATATCACTACTATATGAGTCTACATATAATTTTGCTCCTGATACAATGGAGTCTCCATATGTTTTATGTTTGCTTTCTCTACTATTTTCACTTATATCAATAATTCTTGGAATTGCCATAGCTGTTACTAGACCAAGTAATGATATTGTCACTAATAATTCGACTAGTGTAAATCCTTTATTATCCATAGTATATACCTTCCTATAATGAATTATATATTTCTATTTTTACTTTGTCAATGAAAGAAAAATAAGTAAAGATTTCTCTTTACTTATTCACTCCATAAATGATTTGGATATTCATTTTCATCTACTAATTGTTTTAAAGCTTTCTTTACTCCTTCAGCATCTTCTTTATATGTTACTCCATACCATGTTGAAGTTGTTTTTATAACTTTTGCTGTTGCATATCCTTCTTTTATAGTATCAAATAATACATCTGGTATTAAGTATTCACATTTTTCTAGATTATCTTTATTAGAATCTAAAAATTCCTTGAAGTGGCTTTTAATGTAGTCAAATATGCTTGGTGTAAATAGTAACATATTCATTGAAACAGTATCATCTTCAGCCACTTCAAATGGCTCACTTCCACTTAATGGCTTAGCAATTATCTTACCATCTATTCTTTCTACTGAACTTTCTGTAATTTTCTTTAATACGTCCCCATCAATTTCACATACGCCTCTTTTTACAGCACCATTTTCAGTAATTGTGTTTTTTACTAAATATGCAATCATACCATATGGATATGGTTTTTCATCTTTAATACTTTTTAAGAATTCTGCTCCTTTTTCAAATGCATCTCTTCCATAAAAGTCATCTGCATTAATTATGATAAATGGTTCATTTACTTTTTCTCTACAACATAAAATTGCATGAGCTGTACCTAGTGGTTTTACTCTATCTTCTGGTAAAGTGTATCCTTCTGGTAAATTATCATTTTTTTGGAAACAATATTCAACTTTAATATGTGGTTCAACTCTTGCTCCTATTGTTTCTTTAAAAATATCATAATTTTCTTCTTTTATTAAAAATACTATTTTAGTAAATCCTGCTTTTATTGCATCATATACAGAATAGTCAATAATAAATTCTCCGTTTGGTCCTAATGGTTCGATTTGTTTTAATCCACCAAATCTGCTACCCATTCCTGCAGCTAATATAACTAATGTAATATCTCTATCCATAAATCCTCCTTAGATGTTATATCTTCTGTACACGTTCATTATAACATATAGTTTTATTTTGTCATAATAACTTATATTTATACCTTGCTTAATTTTTTATGATTTTTCATTAATTTTTTTATTCCATGTGGATGTTTAAAAGCAACACTTACAAGCGTGTTCGTTACTTCTACAACTTTTCCTGTTCCAAATGTTTCATGGTAGACAAAGTCTCCTACTTGATAATCAACATCTTCTTCTCTAAACATTTCTCCAGTATTAATTTTTTCTTCTTTTTGTGGTAATTCATCTTTTACATTCGACTCTATTAAGTCTTTATTTATTTCTCCTAAAAATCTGCTTACTGGATTTATTTGTTCTTTTCCAAATAATGTTCTTCTTCTAGCATTAACTAAGTGTAAGTCATCTTTTGCTCTTGTTATTGCTACATAACATAGTCTTCTTTCTTCTTCTAGTTCAGAATTATCCATTAATGAATTTATATGTGGAAATATTCCTTCTTCCATTCCTACAACAAATACATGGTCAAACTCTAATCCTTTTACTGAGTGAACTGTCATTAAACTTATTCTATTTGGATCATCTTTATATTCTTCTACATCACTTATTAAGCTTATTTCTAATAAGAAATCTTCTAATGAAATTAATCCTTCTCTTTCTTCAAATGTTTTTGTAATTGATTTAAATTCTTCTAGATTCTCAAGTCTTACTTCTGCTTCTAATGTTTTCTCATCTTCAAGTTCTTTTTTCATTCCAGATGCATCTAAAACTTTATCAATTAATTCTGTAAGAGTTAAATCTTTTGACATTTCTTTTAATTTTTCTATTATGTTCTTAAATTCTAATTCTTTTCCACTAGAAATTGCTTCATATATACTTACTCCCATAGCATCTGCTTGGATTGTTAAATTTTCTATTGTTTTTAGACCTATTCCTCTTTTTGGAGTATTTATTACTCTTAATAATGAAACGTTATCTTTTGAATTATGTATTAATCTTAAATAAGCAATCAAATCTTTTATTTCTTTTCTAGAATAGAAGTAGAAACTTCCTATTACTCTGTATGGTAAGTTTTCTTTTAACATTTCTTCTTCTAATACACGTGATTGAGCATTAGTTCTATATAAAACTGCTATATCTTTGTATTCAACATTCCTATTTGTTAATTCTTTTATTTTTCTAATTACGTATTGTGCCTCGTCTCTTTCATTATAAGCTCTATAATATTTTATTTTTTCTCCAATTCCTCTAGATGTCCATAAGTTTTTATCTTTTCTCATTTTATTATTTTTAATTACTTGGTTTGCAGCATCTAATATGTTACTTGTTGAACGATAATTTTGCTCCAAAAGAATTGTTTTTGCATCTTTATAGTCTTTTTCAAAGTTTAAAATATTTTTATAATTTGCACCTCTAAAACTATAGATACTTTGTGAATCATCACCAACACATGTTATTTTTCTATTCTTTGCACTCAGCATTTTTGTTAGTATATATTGTGCCTCATTTGTATCTTGATACTCATCTATTAATATATATTGATATAAATCTTGGTATTTATTTAAGATATCTGGATTTTTTTTAAATAATTCTATTGGTAATAATAGTAAATCATCAAAATCTACTGAGTTATTTCTTTGAAGTTTCTTTTCATATTTTGCATATACTTCTTGAACTACTTTTTCAAAGTCACTTGCGGCATATCTTTCATATGCCTCAGGTGATGTCATTTCATTTTTGCAACTACTTATTTTATTTCTAATTGCTCTTGGATTATAAATTTTTGGGTCATACCCCATATCTTTGATTATTTTTTTTACTACAGTTAAAGAATCATCACTATCCATAATAACAAAGTTTTTATCATATCCTAATGCATCATAGTTCTCCCTTAATAATTTCAAACCAAAGCTATGGAATGTTGATACTTGTAGGTATTTTGCAGTTTGTCCTATAGTTTTGAAGAGTCTATCTTTCATTTCTTTTGCTGCTTTGTTAGTGAAGGTAATTGCTAAAATGTTTTCTGGAGCAACATTTTCCTTCTCAATTAAATATGCAATTTTTGTAGTTAATGTCTTTGTTTTTCCAGCACCTGCTCCTGCTATTATTAATAAAGGTCCATCATTATATAAGACTGCTTCTCTTTGTCTTTCATTTAATTCATCTAAATTCATAATACACACTTCCTGTCTTTTTTTATTATACATGAAATTAGATTAATGTAAAAGAAAAACCATTCAAAATGTTGAATGGCTTCTTATCTATATAAACTTAATAACTCTTCATATTTCTTTTGTTCATTATTTCTTTGTTTATCTAATAATTCATTATATTTATTTTGTTCTTCTTTTAACTCTTGTCTTATTACTTCTTCTTGTTTCATTTTATCTTTTTGACTCTTTAGCATTTTTAATACAGTTTTGTAGTCATCTAATGTTAACATACTATCAAGTGCTTGTACATTTTCGTCTTTTTCTACATTTACTCTTACTGGTTCTGTTACTCTGATTTCTCTTTCGACTACTTTTACTGGCATTTTTGGAGCTCTACCATAAATATATGTAGGAGTCTCTAATGGAGCAAAGTTTTCTGGTAATTTTTTTACTTTTTTCTTTATAAGTATTTTCTTTACTTTTGGTTGATAATCTTTTCTTATATAAATTAAAATAATTTTATATACAACTAAGAATATTATCCAAACTATGAAGATAATTGATGAAAGTTCAATTAGTGCTGTTGCATTTTTATTACCATATACTGACTTTTGAGTAAAGATATCTAGATTGTTTTTATTAACTATGTTTAATAAAAGTGCTAATAAATAGTTCATTATTATATATACTGAAACATTTAAAGTTTTTATAGATTTTGTTGTTTTATAATTGAATAAACTTATCCATAATATTATGTTTGTTGCAATTAAAGCAGCTAAATAAATTGCTAAATTAGGAAAGTATACTACTATGAAAAAGTTATCCATCATATACTTTAGCATATTACTTAGGGATGCATGGTATGCTACTATTAATGTTACTAAAATAAATACTGAAATACTTGCATATATCATTTTATTTCTTTTAGCATTTTTCTTATTTGTAGTTATAAAGATAATTCCTACAAAAATTAATAGTGCTAATATAAATATGTATAAACTTGAACTTTTTGATATATCTAAAAGTATTCGTAATTTGTCAATAAAAGACAATTTGCTCATACATCCACCCCCTAAATAATTTTTATTCTTTATTTATTAACTCTGCAATGTAAATAGTTTGTGTTGTTGAATCATTGTTTGTACATGTAATTAGAGTTAATGTTGTCTTATCATAATTTCTATATATTGCTAATTTACCTGTTTTTGGTTGTTTATAAATATTTGTAATTTGATAAGTATACGTTTTATCTTTATATGTAATTTTGGCAGTATCTCCTGCTGATAATTTGTATAAGTCATTAAAGAATGCTTTCCAACCTGTTCCTGAATGTCCTGCTAGTATGAAGTTTCCTTTATCAACATCTGGATAATTTGAACCTTCTACTACAAGTATGTTTTTTTCTACATCATTTTCTGATGATCTATTATCTAAAAATCCTTTTGTTAGATTTATTTTAGGTATATTTAAATATCCTATATAATCATTAGTTATCTCTCCAGACAACCCTTCTTTTTTTTCTTCTGTTTGATTATTTTCATTTTCTGCTACTGTTACTTGATTTCCATCATAGAACGCATTTGCCATATAATCATAGGCCATTATCTTTTGAGATTCAATATAGTTATAAGAAATAAAGAACCCTCCTATTAGAGTGATTATTGCACCTATAAATGCTGTTTCACTAGGAGAGATTCTTTTCTTCTTATTAGGCTTTCTTACTGTTTTTGTATACATATGCAATTCCGCTTCCTAAAATTGCAATACCTAAAATTGTTAAGATAATTGAAGATGATGATGCTGTATTAGGAACGATTGTTTCTTTAGCATTAACAAAGTTGATTTGATGTGATAAGTGTTGGTCATCTATTGTAAATGACACTTTTTGACTACTTTTAATGTATCCTGCTGGTGCACTTTCTTCTTCTACTGTATATGTTCCATTGCTTAAGTCTGTTAATGTATAAGAGTCAGTAGTTGTTGTAAATCTTGCAACTTCTTTTCCTGTTGAATCTCTTACAACTAGTACAGCTCCTGCTAATGGATTATTTGTTTCTTGATCTACTTTAGTTATAGTAACTACAACTTTCTTCGGAGCATTTTCAAATGTTATTTTGATATCTCTATGAGTATCATCAATTGTAAATTTAGTTACATTTTTATTTACTAAATATCCATTTGGTGCTTCTGTTTCTTCTAATGTATAATTTCCATTTGCTAAGTTTCTGATTACGTGACCATTAATAGTTGATGTCCAACTTGCAACTGTATTTCCACTTGCATCTTTTAAAACTAATTTTGCTCCAGCAATTGTTTTTTTAGTATTTGTATCAACTTTAAATACTGTAACTCTTGATGAGTCAATATTTAATTTAATTGCAGATGATACATTTTTTGTTACTTTTTCAAGTAATGCAACATTTTGCATTGCTGTGTTTGTTGGTTGATATTCATAAGCTGTATATTGTGTTGTTCCTGTTGCTTTTGCAGTTACTGTTATTTCACTAGTAATTGTTTTTAATGCTGTAACTGGAACTTTTACTTTAAATGATTGGTTAGCACTAACTTTAAACTCACCATTATAATCTGTAACTGTTCCATCAGATTTTTCAATTTTTGTTCCTGATGGAGCATTTGTTAGTGTAACTGTGTATTCACTTATGTTTGTAGCTTTTGTTGCTTTAATATCGCCAGATGTATAATATTTATCTTTGATTGTCATTGTTGTTTGACTTGCTGAAATAGCAAGTGCAGCATCTGATGGATTAATTGAATCATTCTTATGTGCTTTTGCTTCTGTAACTAATTGTTTTATTTTTTCACGCATTCCTTTTCCGTTTGCTGTTACAGTACCATTGTTTTTAAATTGGTCACCTAAGTTTGATGTACCATGTGTTTCATCTAAATACCACCAAACTGCTGTTTGTGTAATATAGTAATCTTTGTCATTGTTTCCTGTTATTGATTTATTAGGATAACCATTTTTTAAGATGTATACAATACCACCATCTATATTGTTACTATTTTTTACTAATTTTGCAGTTGTATTTTTTGCTGTTGATTTATGAATGTTTAAACAATATAATTCTTGACCACTTGTTGTTTGTTTATGATAGAACCCTACATTTGCTATATATCTTTCATTAACATAAGGTGCTTCTCCAAGTTGAATAGTTTCTGAAGCTGCATTAACAGTTTCAACAGAACCAACTATAATTGATATAGCAACAATTAAAGCTAGCACTTTTTTTGTCATTTTTGCCATTTTATTGAATAGTTTCATAAATTATCCCCCTCACTCAATGTGGCTATATTATAACACTTTTGCCTTTTTTTTGCAAGTAAAATAACTCTTTAGCCCCCTATTATTGCGTATTTTTTATGTTTTTTTTGCTTTTTTGCACTTTTTTTGTTAATTTATTGTTTTTTCTACTATTTTTTTATCATTTATATCATAAATTGTGAAAGTATTATTATCATATATTAAATATGTTGGATTATTATTTTCTTTTGGTAAAGATATAGAACCAGGATTAATAAAAAGATTATTGTCATGTTCTTTTATAAATGGTATATGTAGGTGCCCATATATTAAAATACTATGCTTCTTATTCCAATTATTTTCATTATAGATGTGTCCATGTGTTAAATATATATCATTATTATCTACTGATATATATGAAAGTTCACTTATTATTGGAAAATCACTTACCATAATATCAACATCTGAATCACAATTACCTCTCATGCAGATTAAATCATCTTTAAATGATTCTAAAAATGATTTTACATAAGGAATATCATAATCATTCTGCATCTTATTTCTTGGTCCAATATAATATAAATCTCCTAAAACAACTAACTTGTCACAACCTAATTCATGATACTTTTCTTTTATTTTATCTAAGTTATTTTTTATACCATGAATGTCTGATATAAACATTATTTTCACATAATCATCTCCTTCAACTTCATTATAACACAATTAATTTTTATACATACAATATTTTGTAAGGAGAGATATATGAATAGAAAATTAATTGGTTATGTTATAGCTATTTGTGCTATTTTCATAGTTGGAAGTGCTGCTATTTTTGATTTTAATAAAAAAGATGAGGTAAAGGCATCTACAAAAGTTACTCTAGCAGAAGTTGCTCATACAGTTTTTTATGCTCCAATGTATGTTGCTATTGAGAAGAATTATTTTAAAGATTATGATATTGATGTTGACTTAATACTAGCAAGTGGAGCTGATAAGGTAACTGCTGCATTATTATCAGGAGATGCTGATATTGGTTTTTGTGGAAGTGAAGCTACAATATATGTATACAACTCTAAAGAGAAAGATTATTTGCAAACATTTTCTCAACTAACGCAAAAAGATGGAACATTTATAGTTTCTAGAAAAAAATATAATAATTTTACACTAGATGATTTAATTGGTAAAAATATTATTGGAGGCCGTCAAGCTGGTATGCCAGAGATGACATTAGAATATGCTTTAAAGAAAAATAATATTGACCCAAGACATGATGTAAATATTGATACTTCAATTGCTTTTGCTGCGATGAGCGGAGCGTTTATTGGAGGGCAAGGAGACTTTGTCACATTATTTGAACCAACTGCATCACAAGTAGAAAAACAAGGTTATGGTTATATTGTAGAAAGTGTTGGTAATTTGGGAGGTATTGTTCCATATACATCCTTCTCAGCTAGAAAGTCTTATATTAAAAATAATAAAGATGTAATTAAAAATTTTGATAAAGCAATAATGAAAGGACTTAACTTTGTACATAATCATAGTGATAAAGAAGTTGCTAAAGTTATATTAAATCAATTTCCTGATACTTCTTTAAGTGATTTAGAAAAAGCAGTAAAAAAATATAGAGAAATTGAGGCATGGCCAAAAAACACAACATTTACAGAAGAATCATTTAATCATCTACAAGATATTATGATTGATTATGGAGAATTAGATAAAAAAGTTGATTATAATGATTTAATGTATAAAACTTCTTGAGATAATTATTTTTTTTAATAAAAGTATTAGCCAATATTTGCTAATACTTTTTATATAAAAAGACATAAATTTAAATTATTGAAATTTGTATAGTCATCTCAATGAATAAACTTATGTCTAATATAATTATTTTTTTATTAATATTCGATATTTTCTTTTGAAACATCTATTGCAGGACGTACGGCATAAGGAGTTGAATTAGCAACTTTCAAATCATGTAAGGCAATATGTGTACTGTGTGGTCCCCATGCTTGATCATCATTTTCTGCTCTTGGAGTTTCTAGCCACCAAGCATATACAGGTGTATTAATATGAGAAAAATATGTATTTTCCAATAAGTACACAGCATCTTTTAGTTCACCGTTTATCATTGTAGGAATATCGTCTCTTCCAATTCCTTTTCTTAATTCTTGTAATGTAAGAAGTCTTGCAGAATATCCAGAATAATCAAAATTTGTTGGCAGTTGTCCGGCTGCTGTTTGATTCTCATTATTATCACTTAATATACTTCTCATATTGTTTTTCAATTTTACATTAGGCCACTGAGAAATAGTAGGTAATCCTTTTATTGCTTCTATTGGACCATTATTGTTAACTGATTTATCGTAAATATATCTTTTATCAATGTCTGGAACTCCAGCATTAACATTGTTGTAGTATATCAATACTGCTGTATCGTCTTCAAAAGTTTTTGTTTTTGTATTATAATAGTCACTTATATAGTAAAATCTTTCAGTATCTTGGTCATAGACACCATCGCCATTTACATCACAATCAAATGCATCTCCAGTCGTTAAAATACCTGTTGTTCCAATATTTCCGTATGTTATTGAGTCTCCCTTATTATAAATAACTCCACAACCAGCTCCTTTATTATAATTACATACTTCTGTATGAAGATTAGTTGCTCTTTTACATATATATTCATTTAATCTTATACTAATATCACCATTAATATTCGGTATTGTTAAAAACTCATTTAAATATTGATATTCATCATTTTTTACAAGTCTTCTATTATTCATATATACCAACAAATTACCATTAATATTATTAATAATATTTAAATTCAATGTATCTCCTTCTATTACTTCTTTAGGCAAAACACTTTCATTTGGAATATCAACATAGTCAATATTGTATATTCTTCCAAATTTAAAGTTTAAAATGAACTTTTCACTATTATCATTAATTGTAGCATTGTCATTATATGATACTTTTATTTTTATTTTCTTCTTAACACCTAATGTACACTGACTGTTTTCACAAATTTTTGTCTTTAAATTATAGTCAAGAAACTCAAATTTTAGATTACTATTATCTATAGTTGCTGAACTTATTCCAATAGGAATATTTCCTAAATTGCAAATATCAATTTCATAAATGATGTATGAATCCTTATTTAGTAAATTTATAGTGGATTGAATATTAGAAACATTATAATCTTCATACGAACTACTTGCATTACTAGAACTATCTATTCTAACCCCAGTAACTCTAACATCTTTATCAATTCTAACTGTAGCTGTTGTATCATCAATACTCAAATTATTTTGAAACGCCGAAAATCCAATACTTAAAAATGAAATACAAAGTGCAATTACCATTATAATAAAAAATGAAGTTTTCTTGTTTTTAACCATTTTATTTTTCCTTACCTTCTATAAATTAGTTTATTTAATGTATATATTGTATCATAAAATATATTTTTTTTAAATAACATGTGAATATATTTGTAATCATTTTATGATAATGTCATGTTATATTTTCTATATAAGCTTTTCATTATTTTATCCTTTAACTTATTTTGTTAATCTCATAAAATTAGTAAATATTCTTACTAAGATACATATTTTAGACGTAGTGTTTTCTATCTGATTTGTTATATACTGCTAACACTTAGTATATTTCTACTACCAAATATAATTTATAATTAGCAATTTATATTTATTTACATAGAATAATATAGTTTGGAGGTAGTTTATGGAATTAGTCAAAGTGGTACATTTAAGTAAAATTTATCATAATTTAGATGGTGAAACATTAGCTTTAAAAGATATAAATTTTTCAATAAATGATGGTGAGATTGTTTCTATTGTTGGTCCGAGTGGATGTGGTAAATCAACTATTTTATCGATTCTTGCTAATTTAATTGATAAATCTTCTGGTGAAGTGATTTTTGATAAAAATATTAGTCTAGCATATATGTTACAGGATGATTGTTTGTTACCTTTTAAAACTATTTATGAAAATTGTCTAATTGGATTAGGTATTAAAAATATGTTAACTGAAGATAATAAAAATTATGTATTAGAACTTTTAAATAACTATGGTTTAGGTGAATTTGTTGATAAATATCCTATTAGTTTATCTGGTGGAATGAGGCAGAGAGTTGTATGCATGTAATAAAGACACAAATGTTAAATAATGTCTTCACTATGTTCATGCACAGGTATGAATAAGGTATAGACATTAGTGCAATAATTAAGTAAGTAACTTATAACTAAAAGAAAAGAGGCAAAAAATATGTTATTAGATAATAATACAAAAAAAGTAATTGAATTAGTTGGTATGTTTGATGATTTAAAGAAAATTGATAAAATAAGACTTGCTATATACTTATTAGAAAATAAAAACTTTGATATTAATTTTAATGTTAAAGATATAATAATTTTATTAAAAGAAGTATTAAACAAATTAGATCCAAATTATAGCAAAACTATTATAAATTTTTCTAAATATAAACATTTATTATTTCTTTCAGCCAAGTATTTAGAGCTAACTGATATTGAAAAGAAGAAATTCACTATTGAAATGTTATTTAATATTTATGAAACCAACTTTGACGATAAAAACATAAACAAAGAAATTAATAATCATTTATATGTATATGATTATTGTTATTCATTAATGAATAAGTAAACTAAAACCCTAGTAGTCGTTGTCGACTATTAGGGTTGTTTTTTTAGTGTTCGTTTTTTTCGAAATCTTACGAGTAAAACGCTACTTTATATATATCTTATCCGATTCATACCAGCAAACTACTAAATTGTAATTTGTTGTTTTAATTTTCTTTATTTGTTTGTTTTGATCCATTACTAACATGAATTTCAATATATTCTTTCATAGATACAAATTCATTAGATTTTGATGACCAAACAATTTTACCTTTTTCTTCTTCAGAATCTACATATTTTATTGTATATGTAAAATTAACACCTTTTTGATTATACTCATAAAATACTTTTGCTACTTCACTTTCACTAGTTCCATTTAAACTTGAGAAGTAAGGAACACCTAATGAATAAGTTAAAATTACTTCGTTATCATCTGCTTTTTTTATTGTTCCTGATTTTACTGATTGTGATATTAACTTTCCATAACTAACGCTCATATTATAAACATAGCGAACTTTTACTTTAATTTTGTCATTAACATCAGACGAGTCATCAGCAGATATATTACTATAATTTGGAATAGTTATTCCTTCCCCTAGAGAAATTACAAAAGTAATTTTTGAATTTTCATCTAATTGTGTTCCTTTCTTTATAGATTGAGAAATGACATTACCAGATTCTATATCTTTATCAAATTCTTCAGTTATATTGCAATTAAAATTATTTTCAGAACACCACTTATTCACATCTGCCTTTGTTTTATTAGAAAAGTCTTCCATAGTCAAACTTTTCTTTCCTTTTGAAACAGTTATTGTCAATTTATCACTTCTTGTAAAATTGGTTTCGTTAGTTGCCACATTATCAAATTCAAAACTTATTATATTTCCACTGGCAACAGTATCAGAATAATCTTCTTTAATAGTTACATTAGTAAGTTCATTTTCCTCTTTCCAAGTTTTTATTTCTGTGGCTGTTGATGTTTTCAAATCTGGAACTTTTATTTTTTCATTTGGATTTTTGCCTTTACTAACAATTATTGTAATTTGATTACCCTTAAATATTTTTGTTCCTGATTTTACCGATTGTGTAATAACCATTCCTTCCGAAATTTCATTATTATACTCTTGTTCTTCTTTTATTTCTATTCCGTTATTATTTCCCCATTTTGTAACAATAGTGCTTAATCCATTTTCAAAGTTTGGTACTTTAACTAATTTAGATAGTATTATAATAATAACAATAGCAATAATTACAATTATACTAACAATAATAGTTATAATTTTTTTCTTTTTTTGCTTATCTAAATAGGATGTATCTTCTTCTAAATCGTTATCTTGCGAAACAATACCTACTGTATTATCTTCGGTTTCTTCATTGAATTTCTCTAAAAAACTACTCACTTCTTTTTAAAACTCCTTTCTCTAAAACTAAAATCTCATCAGATTTTTCTGCTATCTCTTTTGAATGCGTTACCATAATAATACATTTATTATGTTGATGGGCTAAAGTTTTAAAAATCTTGACTATTTCTTCTGACATCTCTTGATTCAAATTACCAGTAGGTTCATCAGCAAATAACAAGTCAACATCAGTAGATAGACTTCTTGCAATTGCAACTCTTTGTTGCTCTCCACCAGACAATTTGTTAACAGTTCTATTCGCTTTAACTCTGTCTATACCAACAAATTTCAGTAAATTTCTAGCGATTACTTCAACATTACCTGGTATGTTATTATCCGTTATTCCCATTGCAACAAAAACATTTTCAAGGGCAGTCATATAGGTTATTAAGTTATAACTTTGAAATATAATTCCAATTTTATTTCTTCTGTATTCTTCTAAACCAATATTTCTTATATCTTTATTTTCATATTTTATACATCCACTTTTAGGTTCTTCCAAAGCAGATAATAAAGATAGTAAAGTTGTTTTACCTGAGCCACTTTCTCCAAGAATAGTATAAAATTTTCCTCTTTCAAAATTAAATGAAACATCTTTAAGGATATGTCTTATTACATCACCATCTTGATAATAGTAGCAGAGCTTATCAGCTGTTAAAATATAATTATTACTCATTTTTGCCTCCTACATTAGTATCTTTCTTGGATTTAATTTAAGTGTATAGCATATTGGTAAAATTGTTGATAATGAAATACTTAAAATTGATATTCCATAAATCATTAAGATAGTGCTACCATTTAATGAAACATTATAATTGCTAATTATTTCCTCATCATCTATCAAACTATCATAATTATAATAATTGCTTTCAGATAATTTAGTATTTTGCTCTGTAATTTGATTTTGTAGCATTTTATTAGATACATTTTTCGCAATCATATTACCAGTAAAAACAGATATTGTTATTGCTATTATTGCTACTAATAAAGTTTCAAATAATAATTGCATAGCAATATTTTTCTTTCTTTCACCAAGTGCCAAATAGATACCCATTTCCTTTTTTCTTTCTTTACAAAATAAAATTGATATAAGTCCTATGATTATTATTGAAGCAATAATAGAGGCATAAACAATTATGTTAGATAAATCTTTCATATTATTCATAGGTCCTGTAACACTACTTATGCTTTCCGAATTATCTTCAAATACATATCCTTTAGGTAAAGCATTTAAGTTTTCGCTTTTAAATTCTTCAATATCGTCAATGCTATTTAATTGATATTTTGTTTCTATTGAAAACGGATCATAATCGTCAACATTTTGTTTTTCTCTTTCTGTTACAACTTTATTATGAATATTTTTTACTGCTTCATTAGGCATATAAATAGTATCAACATATTGACTCTCAATCTCAACTAAATTTCCTTCAGTATCTCTTTCATAACTTTTACTAGTTTCAAATATTCCTATAATAGTGTATTCATCTTCAACTACTGTTGCGTTAGCACTATATATATCTACTTGACTACCTAACTTAATTTTATCGCCTACGGTTAATTTATTTTTACTTGCAACTTCTTCTGATATTAAAATTACATTATTTCCATTTTTTATATCATCATCTGTAAATCCATTACCTGATACAACTTTGATGCTATTATCATCTTGCACTTTAACAGTTTTTTTATATGCGCCTAATATATCAAAAGAATTAAAAGGGTGATAATCATCAGCAGAATCACCAGTTCTTACTATTACATCATCTGAACCGTTTTCAAGTTTATTACTTCCAAGCCAATATTTATAATAATAGTAATAATTTTTAACATAAGAGGAACTTCCAATTTTTTTTACTATTTCTTCTGTTAATGAATTATCGCCATCTTCAAGAAATAAAGAATAATCATCAACAATTTTAACTTCAACTGGTATTAAATCAGTAAATGACTTTTCGGTATTTAATAGTGCATTTTTTACTGAGATAGCACCTGCCATAACATTACAAATCAAAAATACAGCAATAAATAATATTAAAGAACGATTTTTTCTTCTTTTTATACTAAGTAAACTCCTATTAATAAAATTCATACAACACCTCTTTAATCTACACTATCTTTGATAAGATACTATTAATATCTTCATTATTACTTGCAACATAACTAAATGCATAAGAGTTTTTCTCATCTTTCCATACAGCATAAATAGTATCATCAAACTCGTATATTTCTACATTTGTACCATTAATTTTTCTCATTTCTTTTAATGTTGCACCATATATTCCACTATTATCATCTTGCCCTTTGCTTATTCTTATTGTTGAATAATCTTTATATGTTATTTGGATTAAAGTATCATCTTCAAATTTATACATTTCTTTTATTTCTTTAAATTTGAATTTTGATAAATCTATTTCAATATATTTTTCAAGTTCATTAATACTCTCAACTTTTGTCATTGGATTTGATATTAATGTATTATCATTAAAATTATTGTTAAATAAAACTATTCCTATCATAAAAACTGCCATTCCCCCTGCTAAAACAGAAGCAAGTCTAAATACTCCAAAATATTTTTTTCTTTTTTCTAATATTTTTATTTCTTTAAGTTTTTCAGCACTGTCTATTTCAATAGCACGATTTATCATCTCATTATCAGTTAAACCTAAAATATCCAATAAATTAATTTTTTTCAATTTTATAACCCTCCAATTCTAAATATTTTTTTAGTTTATTTCTTACTCTAGATAATTTAACACTTATATTAGTTTCCGTTATATTAAATCTATTTGATAATGATTTGACTGACTCATTTAAAAAATATCTTCTAATAAATAATATTTGTGTTTCAATATCTAATTTTTCAAGAAATAAGTTAATAAAATTAACAAGTTCATTTTTATAGAATTCATCATCTAAACTATAACTACTTGAAATGTCATAATCAAGTTCATTTAATGATGTTTCTTTTTGCCTTTGTCTATTGTTTTTTCTATATTTGTCAATAGAAATTTGTCTTGTTATTTTACAAACGAATGACTTTAAATATGTTGGTTTATATGGAGGTATGGTTTTCCATACTTTTAAATAAGTATCATTTACACACTCATCAGAATCGTAATCATTATTTAAAATTGCAAATGCTAAATTATACAATAGCATATTATATTTGTTTTTTAATTCTTCAATTCCCAAATTATCTCTATTGTAGATAAGATTAACTATATCTAAATCTTCCATAAAAGCCTCCTAACTGTGCACTCATATATATTAACGATATAAAACACTAAAATCTTACACGAAATTTATTATATAATTATATTTTAACATAAAAAAGCAGATTATTTAGAACCTGCTATTATTTTACAAATACTATTTTTCAGTAATTGTAACTTTTAAATTTTTATCAACAACTACATC
>ERZ808246.675-NODE-675-length-27380-cov-47.032790_pt1 | contig 27380 bp, 23 predicted proteins | sample MGYA00521083_ERZ808246 | MGnify/ENA primary metagenome ERZ808246 (study PRJEB31516, sample SAMN03275577) | gut metagenome | biome: mammalia-associated habitat; material: feces | host: Papio cynocephalus | place: Kenya | collected 2012-07-07 ...
TCGTGCTGGCCGCTCTGATCTACGGCATCTTCGTGATCAAGAAGGACGACCAGGAAGTCGGCGGCGACCCGTTCTACACCGACAAGCAGCTCAAGGCCATGAAGGCGGCCGGAACGGAAGCGAAGGCCTAGGCACCGAGCACAGCTCAACAACAAATCTTGGTGTCCGAAGCGTCCCCCTTTTCCGCTTCGGGCACCATCTTAAAAACACTCCAATCGCGAATACCGCGATACGACACGGCAACCACAGCAACCGAAACTTAAGAGAAAGGCGTTCAACGATGACCGGCTTCACTCCGGACGCACCCGTCCTTCACGAAATCAAGAACCACGACAAGGAACTCGCCAAGGCCGAGGCCGGCGTTGCCGCCATGGCCGCCAAGCGAGACAATCGTTGGTATCCGAAATTCCACATCGTCTCCAACGGCGGCTGGATCAACGACCCGAACGGCCTGTGCTACTACAAGGGCCGTTGGCACGTGTTCTACCAGCTGCATCCCTACGGCACGCAGTGGGGCCCGATGCATTGGGGCCACGTCTCCTCCACCGACATGGTCAATTGGAAGCGCGAGCCGATCATGTTCGCCCCTTCGCTGGAAGAGGAGAAGGATGGCGTGTTCTCCGGTTCCGCGGTGATCGGTGACGACGGCAAGCTCCGGTTCTACTACACAGGCCACCGTTGGGCCAATGGCCACGACAACACCGGCGGCGACTGGCAGGTGCAAATGCTCGCCGAGCCCGACAACGACGAACTGACCAGCGCCACCAAGCGCGGCATGGTCATCGACTGCCCGACCGACAAGGTGAACCACCACTACCGCGATCCGAAGGTCTGGAAGACCGGAGACAAGTGGTACATGACCTTCGGCGTCTCCTCCGCAGCCAAGCGCGGCCAGATGTGGCTGTTCTCCTCCGACGACATGGTCCGCTGGACTTACGAGCAGGTGCTGTTCGAACATCCGGATCCGGACGTGTTCATGCTCGAATGCCCGGACTTCTTCCCGATCCGCGACGCGCAGGGCAACGAGAAGTGGGTCATCGGCTTCTCCGCCATGGGCGCCAAGCCCAGCGGCTTCATGAACCGCAACGTCAACAACGCCGGTTACATGATCGGCACCTGGACCCCGGGCGAGCAGTTCAAGCCGGAAACCGAATTCCGCCTGTGGGATTGCGGCCACAACTACTACGCGCCGCAGTCCTTCAACGACGGCAAGCGCCAGATCGTCTACGGATGGATGAGCCCGTTCGTGGCTCCGATCTGCATGGAGGACGACGGCTGGTGCGGCAACATGACCCTGCCGCGCGAAATCACGCTGGGCGCGGACGGCGACCTGCACACCGCTCCGGTGGCCGAAATGGAGAATCTGCGGGAGGATACGATCGATTGCGGCGCGATCTCGCTCGACGTCAACGAGGAAAGCGTCATCATGGATGATGCCGAAGCCGTGGAAATCGAAATGACCATCGACCTGACCTCCTCCACCGCGGAACGTGCCGGCCTGAAGATCCACGCCACCGAGGACGGCGCCTACACGTATGTCGCGTACGACGACCAGATCGGCCGCGTGGTGGTGGACCGTCAGGCCAACGCCCGAGGCGACCGCGGATACCGCGCCGCACCGCTTTCCGAAGCCGAGCTCGCCTCCGGCGAGCTGAAGCTGCGCGTGTTCGTGGATTGTGGCTGCGTGGAAGTGTACGTGAACGATGGCCGTCAGGTGCTGAGCTCGTACAGCTACGCGTCCGAGGGACCGCGCGCCATCAAGCTCGAATCCGAATCCGGCACGCTTGCCGTCAAGTCGCTCAAGCTGCACCATCTGAAGTCCATCGGACTTGAATGACGGGAAGCAAAACAACCAAGTAGCAAAAGCATGAGGTGTCCCTTCACATCGCAGGATGGAGGGGACACCTTTCATATATACGGAATATATAAACCATATGGACGGAATCACGCATCGTACCTATGGCAAGACAAACGTCCCGCACCACCGTATATACTGTCGAGCCGGTAACAGACTTTTCTGACCGTCCGGCGGGCAGGCTCCTCACCTTACTGGTTTCCCGCCATCGGTCACGTGCGCGTCCACTTTGACGCAGAAAGCAAGGTGAACGATGGCGGAATCGCACGTTCAACAACTCCCCATGGCGAAGCGCGTGACGCGCAAACTGAAGACGACCTGCATCAAACGTCTACCGACGGCGGTCGCGATCGCGCTGTTGCTTGTCATATGGGAGGCATGGGTGCGATTGGGCCACGTGCCGTCCACGATGATCGCCTCCCCCAGCGAAATCGCACAGGCCACCGTCGAAACCTGGCCGACGCTCTGGCCCGCGACGCAGGTCACGTTGCTGGAAGGTTCGGTCGGATTCCTGTTCGCTGTGGCATGCGGCATTCTCATTGGAATTCTGCTGTACTGCTCCCGTATCGCGAACGCGGCGCTGTTCCCGCTGCTGTCCGCCGCGCAGACGATGCCGTTGATTTCGATCGCGCCGCTGTTCCTGATCTGGTTCGGCTTCGAGGTGTCCGGCAAGATCGTGATCGTGGCCGTGTTCGGCCTGTTCCCGATCGCCGTGCAGACGATTCGCGGACTCGAAGCGGTTCCCCAGTTCTATTCGGATGTGGCGCTGACCTGCGGCGCGACCCGCGCGTGGACGCTGTGGCATGTGAAACTTCGTGTGGCCGCGCGGCAAATCTATGGCGGCATCCGCGTGTCCGCCGCGTACATCTTCGCCACCGCCGCCACCGCCGAATACCTGGGCGCGCGCAAGGGTCTCGGCATCTGGCTGCAAGCCGCCTACAACTCGTTCCGCACGCCGCTCATCTTCTCCGCCACGCTGGTCATCATCGTCATCACCGGCATCCTCATGTGCCTCGTGAACCTGAGCGAACGTCTCCTGCTCGGGCCCGTCGGAGACGATGAGGATCCGGACGCGGGACAGTGAACGCACATCCGCGGCAGACGGCATCCGGGCATCCGCTGCCGGCCACGTCAGACCGCCCCGTATAATGAAATTCGCTGTTTAGCCAATGCGTGGCAAACCGGATCACCGGGGGCATTGGACGGACGGGGGCCTGGGCCCTTCGTATCGTTTTCTGCCCGAACTCCGTCCGCAGCGCAAATCCCTAGAAAACGGTAGAGCAACAGGATTCAAGGGAAATCGCAAGGAATGAAGAAGACAGTCCTCAGCAAAGCAATCGCACTTCTCGGCGCAATCGCCATGCTTGCCGGCACGACCGCGTGCGGCCGAAGCAACGAGGCCGACGCATCAAGCGATGGTCTGAAAAAAGTAACGTTCATGCTGTCATGGGCACCCGATACCAACCATATCGGCGTGTACGTGGCGAAGAACAAGGGCTACTTCAAACAGGTCGGACTTGACGTGGACGTCGTGGCGGTGGCACAAGCCGGCGCCGAACAGGCCGTGAACAACGGCGTGGCCGACTTCGCGCTGTCCAATCTCACCAATGTAGGCATGTACACCACCAAAGGCGCGAAGATCAAGCAGGTCATGCAGGTGCAGCAGAAGCCGAGCGCCATCTGGTGCTCGCTCGCCTCGAACAAAGACATCAAATCCCCGAAGGATTTCGACGGCAAGACCTTCGCCACGTTCGGTTCCAACGAATCCGACGCGGTGATCCGCCGCATGATCCAGACTGACGGCGGCAAAGGCACGTTCGACAAGGTGACCGTCGGCACGTCCACGTTCCAGACTTTATCCAGCAAGAAGGCCGATTTCGGCGGCTTCTACGCCACTTGGGAAGGCGTGCAGGCCGATATGTACGGCCCGAAGCTCAACTGCTTCACCGAACCGGACTATGGCGTGCCCGGCAACGCCGACACCATCGGCGTGATCACCAGCGACAAGACCATCTCATCCGATCCAAGCCTGGTGAGGAAGTTCGTGCAGGCCACCAAGAAGGGCTACGAATACGCCTATTCGCATCCCGATGACGCCGCGGCGATCCTCGTCAAGGAAGCCCCCGATGCGAATCTCAAGCTCGACTTCGTCAAGAGGAGCATGAAAACGATTGTGGACGGCCAGTATTGGGGCGATCCGGCGAAAATCAAGGATGGCTCGTTCATATTCGGCACCAACGACACCGAAGGCGCGCAGCGGTATTTTGACTTCCTCGCCAAGGAGAACGCCTACACCGATTCACATGGCAGGACGGTGCACACCGCACCGGTGGCCAAGGACATTTCGACCGACAAGTTCCTGAGGTGAATCCGATGGCATCCGCACCATGTTCCGGCAAACGCAAGTTGATTCTCGATGTCGACACCGGCATCGATGACGCGCTGGCTTTGGCGTATGTCTCCACGTTCGACGACGTCGAGATAGTGGGTGTCATCGGCACATACGGCAATGTGGCGGCCGGCACGGCCGTGCGCAACACACGATATGTGCTGGACCGGCTGGGATTACGGTGTGTGCCGGTTCTGGCGGGCTCCACCCATCCGTCATGGGCCGATTCCTTCATCGCGGACGCGGGATGCGCGCAATTCCATGGAACGGACGGTTTGGGCGGATACGGGCCGGCCGCGGAACCGCCCGCGTCGCTTGCGTTCGATTCGACGGAAACGTCCGCGTCAGCATCGCACAGGCTGATTTCCGTAGGCGGCTATGACGTGCATGACCGCCATGCGAATCCCTCCACCGATTCGTTCACACTTTCGTTCACCACATGCGACCACGCAGAAGGCGCAGACGCCGCCGTACCGGAAGGCGTGCGGCTCATCATCGACATGGTCCGCCGATACGGCAGGAACGTCACAGTGGTGGCGACTGGCCCGCTGACCGATATCGACGCGGCGCTGAACGCGGCGCCGGATATCGCTGACGGATTACGGCTGGTGATGATGGGTGGAACGCTCACCCAGGAAGGCAACTGCTGGGATGCGACCGCCGAAACGAACATCATCCAGGATCCGGAAGCGGCGGATCGCGTGTTCCATTCCGGTGCGGACGTGACCATGGTCGGTCTGGATGTCACGCACCAGTGTCTGCTGGGAACCGCCGCTACCGCGCAATGGCGATCGAACAATCCACCCACCGACGTACGGACGTTCCTTGCCGATATCGCCGATTTCTCAATCGCAGCGAACCTTCATGCGGACGCGCGACTCTTCTCGGCAGGCATGCCATTGCACGACCCGCTTGCCGCAGCCGTCGCATTGGACCCAAGTCTGGTGGAATGCTTCGACCTGCCGATGAAGGTCGAGACGCGAACGGGCGATTTCCACGGCACACGTGGCCGCACCATCGGCGATCCGGCTGGTCTCATCGACCCGTCAGCACCCCGTGTGCACGTCGCGCTGACGGTCGATCACGACCGTTTCGTGGCCGACTTCACCCGCAAAATCGCCGATATCCGGCGTTGATCTGTGTTGTTTTGGATGGAATCCGGTTTGGGTTTCGTCCAAAACAGCACACATCGGAGAAAACGGACCCTTACTTCTTCACGCCACCGAAACGGCGATCGCGGTGGATGTAGTGGTCGATGGAGCGCCACAGCACCTCGCGGCCGCAGTCAGGGAACAGCTCCGGCACGAAATCAAGCTCCGCGTAGGCGGCCTCCCATGGCAGGAAGTTCGAGGTGCGCTGCTCGCCGGAGGTGCGGATCACCAGATCGCAGTCGGGAATATCCGGGTTGTACAGATGCTCGGCGATCATCTTCTCCGTCACGCGATCGCCGGAGATCTTGCCGTCGCGCACCTCGCGCGCGATGGCCGCGCATGCGTCTGCGATTTCGGCGCGGCCGCCGTAGTTCAAGCAGAACACCACATCGATGGTCTTGTTGTTCTTTGTTTTCTCCTGAGCCACTTCCAGCTCGTCGATCACGGACTTCCACAGCTTCGGCCGGCGACCCGACCAGCGCACGCGCACGCCCCACTCGTTCATCTGATCGACGCGGCGATGGATGATGTCACGCGAGAATCCCATCAGGAACCGCACCTCCTGCGGGCTACGTTTCCAGTTCTCGGTGGAGAACGTGTACAAAGACAGATAGCGCACACCCGCCTCGATGGCACCGGCGATGGTGTCGAACACCACCGGCTCGGCGGCCTGATGCCCATCGGTGCGGATCAGACCACGCTGCTGGGCCCAACGGCCGTTGCCGTCCATGATCACGCCCACGTGGCGCGGGACCTTGTTCTTCGGAAAATCGGGAATGATCGACGGATCGGAGAATGGTGCCGCCGGAATGTCAAGGGATTTGTAATCCACGTTCTCAAAAGCCATACCGCTAATCTAGCAAGCGCATTGAACGAATCGGCCGTTCCAGATAGTACTCACCCCATTCTTCCACCATTTGATGGGTTTCCCGCTGAATCGACGGAGTGACGGGAACGCCGTCCAACTCGCCCCAATCGCCTTCCACCAAAGCGGAGAGCCGGCAGAGCGCATCCCACGAAACCGCTTCGGATTCAGGCGTGTGGTCGACGACGCACATCAATCCGCCGGCGGGAATCGAGAAATACCAGTCAAGAGAGGACGAAATTGGCTCCCCGCACACCACGCAGGCACGCAATCGAGGAGTCCAACCGGCGATCGCAAGCGCGCGCAGCACGTACGAATCGCCAATCGCGGACGGATCATGCGCATGTTTGGCAAGCGCGTTCAACGCGCCCAATACGAGCCGATATTGCGCGGGCGCAGGCTCCTTTTCCGCCACGACCAGCTTGTCGGAGGTCTCGCAGATCACGTTCGCCGCCGTGTACGCTTGGAAATCGGAGCAGATCGATCCGGCATACGCGGAAATCGATTCGGCTTGGGACACGACATCGAGCGACCTGCCTTCCGCGATCAGCAGCGACACGCGCATGAACGGTTCGAGACGTCCGCCGAATCGTGATTTGGTCCGTCTTACGCCTTTGGCCACGGCGCGGATTTTGCCATGGCCGCGCGTAAGCAAGGTGACGATGCGGTCGGCTTCACCAAGTTTGACGGTGCGCAGCACCACGCCTTCGTCCTGATACAGCGGCAATGCATGCCTTCTTTCCTGCGATCGCTCCACGGTTCCACGGCGTGAGTCCGCCAGGAAACCCTTAGTAGATGAACAGTCCCCAGAATGCGAAAACAAGCAGCACGGAGAACATGGCCATCACCGTCAGCCAGAACATCACGCGGCCGAAACGTGTGGAGGCCAGCACCGGTTGACGGCCGCTGACGATCTCGCCGATGGCTCCCTTGCGCGGCGGCCATTGCACGATGCCACGGTGGGACGCCTCTTCGATCAACCGCATGAACACCCGAGACCACGCCCATACCACGGCGATGCACACCACTTGGATGACCGGCCAGCTCCAATACATCACGCCCGGCTCCTCGGCGGGCGCGCTGCCCCACGCAAGCTTGACGACGCCCATGATCACGTCGCCGAGTCCCGCGCAAAAGAGTACAAATGTGGCCATGGTGGCGATCGTCAACGTGACCAGCGAATTCTTGAAGCCCCGTGCCATTCCCAGCCGATATCGCCGTCCGTGCGCACGCGCCCAGATCTTGCGCGCCAGCACGATGAGCCACAGCAATCCCACGACAAGCAGCAACAGCACCATGCCGACGTGCAGCGCCACCAGATAGATGGTCATCCCGCGGTTGGCTTTGAGCTCCAACGGAACGGCGATCGACTGGTACATTCTGGTGCCGGCGACGCGTTCGCTGGTTTGCGTGAGCCCCTGCGTGGTGCCGACAGCCCAGTCGACCACGTTATCCTCATACGCGTCGGCGAATGGCGTGCCGGAATTGGCTTCGTCGCCGAGCCGAAGCACATGGTTGGCAATTGGGTATGTGCGTATGGTGACGTTCCGGTTGCCGGCCTTATGCGCCAGCTCGATGATTTTCTCGGTGCCCTCCACCTGCGCGGTCATAACGTCCTTCGTACCGTATGCCACCAATGTGGGAATGGCGTAGGCTTTCGGCGTCAGCGTGTCGATATCAAGGTTCGTGAGGCCGAACAGCGAGGCGTCGATGCCGAACACGCGGCGGACGATCGACTGATAGCCGTCGTGCGCGCCGACGAGCGCGAAGTCCTGCGCGGCGAGAAATCCCAATGAATACCTGGGCTCGTAAACCATGGGGCTGAGCAATACCTGGAAAGCCACGTCAGGGTCCTGCTGCAGCAGGTACGAGGATATCCATGTGCTTTCGGAAGTGGCGTAGATGCCCACTTCGGAGGCGTCCACCGTATCCATTCCCCTCAGCAAATTGATGACCTGGTCGTAGATGGCTGCCGATTCCGGATAATCGCGCGTGGCGTCGTTGGTGGACCAGACCGGTTTGTCAAGCACTGCCGTCACGAAGCCGGCGGAGGACAGATCGGTGGCCATGTCTCCGAAGGAGTTGTCGCAGGTCCCGTAGCCGGCCCCATGCATGAAAACCACGCCGGGCCGGTTGCCGCCAGCCCCTTTCGGCTCGCGGATCAGCACTTTGATCCGCTGTATCTCGCCGGTGGAAGGCCGTTTCGCGTTGATGACGACATACCGCTTCGTCACCTCGTAATCGCCCTTCCTCGCCAAAGCCTTGCCTGTGGTGTTTTTGAAGGTCACGGACGTGTCGGCGTCGAGCGTCTCAATGGTCTGTTCGGTCGGCTCGTAGTTCCATGAGGATGCCGTCAGATTGGCCACGGACACCAGAATGCCCAGCAGAATGATGAAAATGGGCAGGCTCACCATCAGCCGTCGACCGCTCGTCCACGGACGATGCGGCTCCGCGGAACGAGACGGCTCCTCCCCTTGTTGGAGGGATTGACTGGCGATTGCTGACTGACGATCCTGTTCTGACACGCCGTTCATTCTACCGACCAGCGCTGAGAAACCGCGGCCGCGCCCCGCCGTCAACGCAACGGAGCACGGGGATACGGCTTTTCAGCAATCACCGTTTTGCGTCACCGGCACGACCACCGGACCGGTCGCGGAAGAAGGCACCTGGCCGTCCGCTTCCATCTGCGCTGCGATCTCCTGCGCCTTGGCGAGCAGGGTCTCGACGATCTGATCCTCCGGCACGGTCTGGATGACCTTGCCTTTGATGAAGATCTGCCCCTTGCCGTTGCCGGACGCCACCCCCAGATCGGCTTCGCGGGCCTCACCAGGACCGTTGACGATGCAGCCCATCACGGCCACGCGGATCGGCGCTGTCACGTCCTTCAAACCTTCGGTCACGGCGTTGGCCAACTGGATCACATCCACTTGGGAACGTCCGCAGCTCGGGCAGGAAATGATGTCGAATTTGCGCGAGCGCAATCCCATGTATTCCAGCAGCTTGCATCCGACCTTCACCTCTTCCACAGGAGGCGCGGACAGCGAGACTCGGATGGTGTCGCCGATGCCTTCGGCCAGCAACGCGCCGAACGCCAGACAGCTTTTGATCGTGCCCTGCCAGGTCGGACCGGCTTCGGTGACACCCAAATGCAACGGCCAATCGCCTTTGGACGCCAGCAGACGGTACGTCTGCACCATGGTGACCACATCATGGTGCTTGACGGAAATCTTGAAATCGTGGAAGCCGACATCTTCGAACATGCGCGCTTCCTTCAGTGCGGACGCGACCAGCGCTTCCGGGGTGGGACCGCCGTACTTGGCGTAGAGTTCCTTGTCGAGCGAGCCGGCGTTCACGCCGATGCGCAGGGAGATGCCCGCATCCGTGGCCGCTTTGCAAATCGAGGGGCCGACCTCGTCGAATTTGCGGATGTTGCCCGGATTCACGCGCACGGCGGCGCAACCGGCATCGATGGCCTGGAATACGTATTTGCTTTGGAAATGGATGTCGGCGATTACCGGAATCGGCGATTTTCTCACGATTTCCGGCAGTGCGTCGGCATCGTCCTGACTTGGCACGGCCACGCGCACGATATCGCATCCCGCGGCGGTCAGTTCCGCAATCTGGCGCAGGGTCGCCGGCACATCCGCCGTCACCGTGTTGGTCATGGACTGCACCGAAATCGGCGCTCCACCACCAACCGGCACCGGTCCGACCATAATGCGACGGGATTTGCGGCGCGGATGCAACGGGCTTTCGCTGATGTCCGCGTCTCCGGTTTTACGGAACGGTTTTTCGTTTTCTGGCATACGTGATCCTTGACATGCGCGAGGCGGCTCATACACCCCGCTATGGTTCTTACGATTGATTTCGTTCTTTACTTGTTTATCAGCCTGTCGGCGCGGTCGCGCGCCTCACGTTCGAGTTGGCTCATTTCCTCCACGGAAGCGAACAGCGGATTACCACGCAGTTCGGCGTCCATCTCGTCAAGGACCTCACGCACGGTGTCGACGATGCCAAGATACGGCAGCCGATGCTCGAGGAAGGCATGGACGGCCTGCTCGTTGGCCGCGTTGAGCACTGCGGTATGTTTTTCCGACGATTCGAGGCAGTGCCTGGCGAGGCTTACCGCGGGGAACGCTTCGTCGTCAAGCGGCTCAAACGTCCATGTGGCCGCTTTCGTCCAATCGCAAGCCGCGGCGACGTCCCCCAGGCGTTCCGGCGCGGACAGGCCGAGAGCGATCGGCAGGCGCATGTCCGGCGGCGATGCCTGCGCGATGGTGGCGCCGTCGCGGAATTCCACCATGGAATGCACGATGGATTGCGGGTGGACGGTCACGTCGATACGGCTCGGCGGCACGTCGAACAGTCGGCTCGCTTCGATGACCTCAAGTCCCTTGTTCATCAGCGTGGACGAGTTGATGGTCACGACCGGCCCCATGTTCCACGTAGGGTGGTTGAGGGCCTGTTCGGGAGTGATGTCGGTCATCTGTTCGCGTTTCCAGCCACGGAACGGGCCACCGGATGCGGTGACGATGAGTTTGGAGACCTCGCCGTGCGTGCCGGCGCGCAACGACTGCCAGATGGCCGAATGCTCGGAATCGACCGGATTGATCTGCTTGTCCCGCACTTGCGAATCGAACAGTAGATGGCCGCCTGCGACCACGGATTCCTTGTTGGCCAATGCCAGTTGCGACCCCGCCTGAAGGGCTGCGATGGATGGTTCGAGACCTATGGAACCGGTGATGCCGTTGAGCACCACGTCGGCGCCGGAGCCGGCCATGCTGACCACGGCGTCAGGGCCGGCGTTCACTTCGACTTCGCCGGCACCGACCTGTTCCAGCGCCTCACGCAACGCGGGCACGGCTTCCTTATGGAAAATCGCGACGGACGGCACATGGAATTTCGCGGCCTGCCGGGCAAGCAGCTCGACGTGCGCTCCGCCGGCGGCAAGTCCCGTCACGGTGAAACGATCGAGATGCCTTGAGATGACATCAAGGCCTTGGGTGCCGATGGATCCGGTGGAACCTAGGATTACTACGGTTGATGGTTGCATGGATTATGCGTTTGCTCCCCGTATATGCTGCCGATGTCTCGGCATTGGTTTTGCGATTATATGGAACATGAGAACAGGCCGGCGGTCACGCCAGCCTGTTCGTCGGAAATACGTCAGTCGAAGGATGGGAACGACAGATCCGGAATATCAAGATTCGCGCTGTCGATGCTCGCCGGGAAAAGCGGTTGGACCGGCTTGTCCGATTTCTGCTTTGCCTGTGCCGGCGGTTCAGGCGCCGGGGCGGCAGGCTCGTCGGCTTGGGCTGCGGACGTGGACGTCTCCGGCTGCGGGGCTGGCGCGGATGGCGCTACGGGTGCCGTCGGCGCAGACGTGGCCGACGCAGCTACCGGAGCGGCCGGAACGGCTGGAGCGGCCGGCTCAGGGGCAAAGGATGGTGGGACCGAAGCCGCAAGCGATTCCGGGTTCGGTGTGGCGACGGGCTTCGGGGTTTCGGACATGGACAGCTTGGGCACCTGCGGAGTGAATGTGTTCTCAGTCACGTTCGCTGCGTTGACCGTATGCGCCAAGTGAGCCAAGGCGGCAAGCGAGGGATCGGACCCAGTTCCGGATTCCGATGAAACGGGCTGGACGGCCGGAGTCCGCGGAGCGGAAGCCTGCGGGGCGGAAGCCTGCGGAACGTCATCGGCAAGCGGATCGAACACCTGGGTCTCCTCGGACACCTTCGGCTTGGCGGGCGACGCGGTCGTCTGCGGATGGAACACGGGTGGAACCACCGGCGGGACGGTCGGCGTATCCACCTTCGCCGTGGGAGCACTCACCGGGGACGGTGCCGCTGATGTGAAAATCTCATGCTCCGCCTTGTTCAGCGCATCGAAGGAATCCTTCTCATCGCCCGCCGCAGCGACCGTAACGGCCGGTGCGGATGGGGCGGACGGCGCGGTTCCGGCGGCGGGTGCGGCGGACGCCGGGGTCGCGAACAACGGCGTGATCATCGGGGCGCCGCCATCAGCGGATGCCGGCGCGATGTTGGATTGCGTTTCCTCAGAAGGCTCTCCAACGAAATCGGCGACGCGCGCATACGATTCCAGCCGGGTCAGCAATTGGCCGCAAGCGGCCAGATAATAATCGACCTGCCGCTCGTCGTATCCTTTCTTGCCTTTGCGCTGGGTGAAGACCACGTTGGAAATGGTCTGGGCATTCATGTCGGCGATCGCCTTGGAATCCTCTTCGCTGATCTGTTCAAGTCCCAATTCGCCGGCGGCTTTGGTCAGGCACTTGTCGATGACTCGATCCACCTGCTTGCGGTCATAGCTGGGGTTCTTTCCTTCGCCCGGCTTGAAACGCTCGCCCGGCTCGCGTTCGGCATGGGCGTCGAGCTTCTTGAACAAGTCCTCGGTCTGCGCCTTCCAAGCGACACGGCCATGCTGGGAAATCTCCCAAGTGGTCTGCTTGTCCACCACGGCGCGTTCCAGACGGGCCAGCGCCGCGTCCACCTGGGCGATCACATAACCGCCCTTGACCAGCTCGAAGGAAACGTTCTGAATGTCATGCTGGGTGAGTTGTGCGCCTTCGCCCTCGTACAGCCTATGCGCGCGTTCAAGGAAAGCATCCACCTGTTCCGCATCATATCCCCACTTCCGCTTCGCGGCGCGTGCGATCCCCGATGCGTTCCTCTCGGTTTCAGGTTCCTGTGCCATTGGCGTTCAACCTCCTGCTACACGTATTAACGTCACTACTTTACGTGATTGATTCGACGCAGCCGTCATAAAAGGCCGAATCGGCGATAATCGGCCGCAATCCACATCTCCGAAACCCCTCCGCCGGCATGGATTCCGTCTCGGATCGCCGACACGCGCGACCAACATCACGGACATACGGTACAGTGGATTGCTGCGGGCGATTAGCTCAGTTGGTTAGAGCGCCACCTTTACACGGTGGATGTCGGGGGTTCGAGTCCCTCATCGCCCACTTTTCTTCTTCTCCGCGATTTCAAGGATTCCCGATCGGACCTACGACGGATTCAAATACTTCGCCCCTGTTTTGCCCACATCCTGTCCACACACCAAAAATCCCCTGATCGAAGGAATCAGGGGATTTGGAAACTCACGAATACAGGAATCTACCTGCCCTTGCCGAACGCACGCAGGCGGACGCCATTCCAATCGGCGCTGACGGTCAACGGAGTGGCCGCGTTCATGCCGGCGGTCTTGGCCGCGGACTGCACGGTGCTGGAGCTTGCCGCCCCCGGGCGTCCCGGCTTCGGGGTCAGCACCCACAACGGGCCATCATCGCCGAGGACCGCGTATGCGTCCACGATAGTGTCGGACAACTCGTCCTCATCATCGCCGTCACGCCACCAGATGATCACGCCATCGACGGCGGAATCATAGTCCTCGTCGACCAGTTCCTCGCCGGTCAGCTCCTCGATCTTGGCGCGGATCGAGTCATCCACATCATCGTCCCACAACCATTCCTGTACCAGGTCGCCGGCGTGGAAACCGAATTCTTCAGCGTTATCAGATGCCGTTTGATTCACGTTCGCCAATATACCAACACAGCTCGAAATACATGTTACAGACGCTGGAATTGCTCACGTTTCGAGATTCCATGGCGATTTTCGGCGGGGCAGCGGCATATCCCCCTGCCGATTGCGGCCAATGGAACGCTCACTTCCCAGCGACGCACTTCGGCAGAGATCCACCTTTGCCGTCACGGATGGCGACCAGCGCCTTGTACGCCTCATCCAGGGTGCCAACCTTCACCACATGCAGGCCTTGCGGAACATGTCCGACGACATCGGAGCAGTTGGATTCTGGGGCGAGAAACCATGTGGCCCCGTCGCGCTTCGCGCCGATCATCTTCAGCCGGATGCCTCCGATGGCGCCGACCTCGCCCTTGGCGTTCATCGTGCCCGTTCCGGCTATGGTCTTCCCTCCCGAAAGCTTTTCCCCGCTCACCTTGTCTATCAAGCCGAGCGTGTACATCATGCCCGCGGATGGCCCGCCTATGTCATCGACGTGCATGGTCACCTTCATTCCCGACACATCGGATCCGTGCGATTTGAGGAATTTCCTCGCCGCCGCCGTGGCCGCGTCCTGGGAGGACGCCATCTCCTTGTTGCTTTCCTTCTTGTAATCCTTGGCGCTTTGGCCGACCGGGAACACCGCCTCCTGCGGAAGCACCGTGGATTTCGGATTCGCCCACTCCAACAGGGCCTGCGCGTTGGACACCGGATAGCCCGGCACACCCGAGGCGTTGACCGTGACGAGCAGCAGTTCGCCGGAATCCTTATACGTCTTCACGCCCGACACCGAGATGACCTGCTTGCCGTCTACCGCGCCCAGCACATTCTGGGTAGGCCCGGGGCCCTGCACCACATACGCACTGGGAAGACAGAGGATCACCACGCAGAGCACGGCCGTGAACAGACCGGCGAGATATCGCCATGGGCGAACATCAAACCATCGTCCGGCACGCCACCACCACCGTTTGAGACGCGGCAGAACGCCTTGGGAATTCCCCGTACGTGTGCTTTTGGCGTGAACTCGCTGTGTTTCCTGCATATCGGCCATGCCTCCCATACTATGGAAAGCAAACGAACTTAACAATCGCTTGGAACAAGGACAGGGGACGGTATGGACGAGAATGCGATCCGCCAGTGGCTTATCGATTGCTTCGGACCGATTCAGGGCGAAATGGCGTGGAACCAGCTTTCCAACATGCCGGAAGCCTTACGCGACCAGCTGATGAGCCAGGATCCAAGCACGTTGCCCAAGCCCGAAGAAGTCAAATCCATGATGCAGGCGTTCACCGCGGGCGGACTCAACACCGTGGGCGACATCCAGCATGTCACCGAACAGGGGCCGATCAACATTAAACTGGCGAAATCGCTCGCGTTGCAGAAAGCCAATGGCACCGGCTCCGACGCCAGCGTGAGCGCGGAGAACGGTGAAATCGCCAGACGCGCCATCAGCGAGGCGAATCTATGGCTTGACACCGCCTGCGAATTCAATCCGGCGCAGGGCGAGACGCAGCTGCTCACCCGCGCGGGATGGGTGGAAAGCACCCTCGATTCCTGGGCGCAGTTCGCCGCTCCCGTAGCCGAATCGATGAACGACGCGTTGGCTTCGATTATGTCGCAACGTTTCGGCGACGGCGAGATCCAGCCTGAGATTTCAGGGATTTTCGCAGGCCCGGTCGAGATTCCGATTCCGGACGATATGAAGGACCCGGCCAAGCTGATGCGTCTCGTCGGCAACACATCGTTCGCCATGCAGTTGGGACGCGCGGCCGGCGATTTGTCGCATGAGGTGCGTGGCAGCTTCGATCAAGGCATCGCATTGTCCAAGAATCCCGCAGGCGGACTCATCGTGCAGAATGTGGTCGAATACGCGAAGTCGCTGGACATCAACGTGAACGAGGTGATGGGGTATCTCGCGCTGCAGGAGCTCGCCCATGCGCGTCTGTTCGCCTCCGTACCGTGGCTGATGCCCCGTTTCGAGGCGCTGCTGGGCAAGTACGCACGTGGAATCGACATCGACATGGACGCCATGGAGGAACAGATCCGCGAGGCTGAATCCATCGACCCGGATTCCATGGCCAGCGCGGTGAACATCACCAAGGTGGCATTCCCGGACACACCGGAGCAGAAGCAGGCCATGGCCTCGCTGGAGAATCTGCTGGCGTTGGTCGAAGGTTGGGTGGATGCCGTCGTATGGCGCGCAGGCATGGCGCACATCCCGCATATCGAACAGCTTCGTGAGATGCTCCGCCGCGAGCGTGCCATCGGAGGACCGGCGGAACGCACATTCGAAAGCTTGGTGGGCATGCAGCTGCGTCCGAAGCGCATGCGCGAGGCGGCCGCGTTGTGGGAGAGCATCGGAGCGAAAGAAGGTTACGAGGCACGCGACGCGAAGTGGTCCCACCCCGATTTGCTGCCGCAGCTGCCGGACGAGCAATCGCGGGACGATGCCGGCACCGCAACCGAAGCGGCCGGCGCGACGGGCGTCGTCAACGGTTCCGGCAATCAGGATTCCACCGCATCGCAGGAAGCTTCCGGCTCCATCGATTGGGACGCCGAACTGACCAAACTGCTTGACGAGGAGGAACATAGGAACGACGACACGTCGGCTTCCGATGGAACGAACGGCCCATCCGATGCCGACGGCGACGTCGCGGACGGCGGTTCCGACACCCCGCGGTCACCGGAAGAATCGTGATTCCCTGCGACCGCGTTCGCCTTCGTTGCCTTCGCGGCTGCGCGCATAGGACACGTCGAGCGTGTCTTCGGCACGCGTGACCGCCACATACATGAGCCGGCGTTCCTCCTCCAAAAGGTCGCCGGCGGGCGGTGAGCCATACGGCATCAATCCCTCCGAGCACCCGATCAGGAACACATGCTTGAACTCCAGACCTTTGGAGGCATGGATGGTGGAAATGGTCACACCACTCAGATCGACGCCCACACCAAGCGCCTCCAACATGGCCAAACGATTCTGGGCGTCATCCGCGAGCGCGGAATTCTGCCATTCGCTGTCCCGTTTGATGCGGTAGCGCAGATGCTGTTCGGTCAATGCCCGGCAGAGGATCCTCTGCTGCGCGTTGACTCGTGTGAGAATGGCGCAGTCGCCGGCGGGAACCCCGTCGTCCACTAACTTGCGAATGCGCGCGGCCACGCCCTGCGCCTCCTCGATGTCGCTTCTGTAGACGGTTTCGAAGACCCGTCGTCCTTCCTCCCGCCCGGAGCTCAGTTTGAGATAATCCATGCGTTGCGGCGACGCGGCGAGCATACGATTGGCGTAGTTCACGATCTGGGGTGTGGAACGGTAATCGGTGTTGAGTCTGACGTCCGCGGAAAGCGGCCCGAATTCGGACGCGAAATTGAGCAGGCTGTAGCTGCTCGCGCCCGCGAACGAGTAGATGGTCTGCGCCGGGTCTCCCACCACGCAGATGTTACGGTTGATGCCGAGCCAGCGGGTGAGCAGACGATGTTGCAGCGGCGAGACGTCCTGGTATTCGTCGACGGTGATCCATTTGATGCCGGAGCGTATGCTTGCCGCCACTTCCGCGTCGCTGTCGATGAGGTGGCAGGATATCAGCAGGATGTCGTCGAAATCGATTTCGTTCCGATTGGTTTTTTCGGCCTCATACGCCTTGTAGACGTCCACGAATTGGTCCGGGTCCAGTCCCGACGGCGGTTGGCGGTGTGTGGCGGCGCAGACGCGTTCGTAATCCTCCGGGGCGATGAGCGAGATCTTGCACCAGTTGATTTCCGCCTGCAGATCACGCACGGTGTTGTCGTCGACTTGATAGGTTGTGACGCGTTTCAGGCAGCGTTCCACAAGTTCGAGGGGATTCCGGACGATGAACGGCATGGGCCCCTCGCATACGTCCGGCCAGACCCGACGGAGCTGATGCAGTGCCGCGGCGTGGAAGGTCGAGGCTTTGACGCCGGCCGCGACGCCGAGTTTCGACAGTCGGCTGCGCATTTCCGCCGCGGCTTTGACGGAGAAGGTGACGGCGAGGGTTTCGCGCGGATCCCAGGCTTTGGTGGCGCACGCGTAGGCGATTCGACGGGTGATGGTCCGGGTTTTGCCCGCTCCGGCGCCTGCGATGATGCGGACGGGTCCCCGTACCGCGCTGGCGGCCGTGCGCTGCGCATCGTCCAATCCGTCGAGAAGCTCTTGCGTTGTTGCACTCATGTGTTCCATTGTGGCAGATTGGTCGACGGGCGTGCCGCGTTCGCTTTCCGCCCACGTTTTTGCCCGTCGGATAGGGCCATCGGGCGATAAAAGCCGGAAAAGAGCGCGGTTTTACCGTCCGTTTGTATTAAGGTTGGGTTTGTGACCGAACGAAGCAAATTTATGATGGCCGCCTTGGCGAGCGCGGCGATGCCGAATGCCGTCATCGCGGGCGCGCGTGCCAGCGAACAAAGCAATGCCACCGATGAGGGATATGGCATCGACCATGCCGTGGTGCAGGATTCCGTGGGTAGGCTGTATGACACGCTCGCTTCGAACACTCCGGAGGGACGCAGGCGTCTTGCCGGACGGGTGCGTGCCGCGCAGACGTTGGCGCAGGCTCGGGAATTGGGTGGTCTCGGCTTCGATGTCGATCGCGTGCTTGCTTTTTCCAATGGCGAACAGAAAAGGTCGGCCACAGGGGATGTTTCCGTGATGGTCGCCGTACATCATCCCGGTCAGGCCCGCAGCTTGAGCTTGTTGACGTTGGATGATTGTGTCAGCGTGGGCACCGCTTTGGGGGCCATCCACCGTCTTCGTCCGGATTTTCTGCAGGAAGCGGGTTATCCGGTATTCACCACGGGGCAGATTCGCGCGCAGCTGACCGCTTGGATCAAGAGGTTGCGTCAGGCGGGTCACGTTCCGCAGGAGATCACGACGAGCTGGTCGGACATCCTGGAAACCGACGGCTTATGGTCGTTCACCACTTGTCCCGTGCACGGAGGCTTGTCCGACGGCGATGTGCTGTTCTCCGATTCGTCGATCACCGCCATCACGAATTGGCAGGATATGCAGGTCAATGATCCGGCGCGTGACCTGGCTTGGATTTTCGCCCGGTTGGATGAGAATCATCGCAATGCGCTGTTGAGCGCCTACGGCCGTATGCTCGGCAACCGTTTGGACGATCTAATCATGCTGCGAGCCAATCTGTGGCTGCAGATGGAACAGGTGGGCGATTTCATCAACGCGCTGAACAAGGCCGACAGCGTCAAGATCATGCAGTTCAAGGCGCAGGTGGAGCGTCTGGCCCATCAGTTGGGCCTGCTCACCGCCAAAACGCATAAGTCGAACGAAGCGCGGAAGGACGATCAGCAGAAACGCAATCGCACGCCGAGCACCATCACCGTCGGCACGTTGCTGGACGAATCCGAGAGGCGCCGTCGGGAGGCCGCTGAGCGCAATGGCGCGGATGACACGAACGACGCGACGGGAGAACGTCATATCGACGCCGTCGACATGGACGATGACAAAACCGGCGATTTCGACGTCACCGATTCGCATCCGGTGCGCAGGACCGAGCCGAACGTCAAGGATGCCACGGAATCGTTCGATCCGGTCGGGAATGACGATACCGCCGAACGTGGGAACACCACGAAGGAGGGAACGTCCATCAGCACGTTCATTCCGGAGCAGTCCGCAAAGCAACGGCATGAATCGCAACCGTCCAGTTCGACCATCGTGATCAGCAAACTGGAGACCGCCGACGGCAGCGACGACACGAACGAGGAGGCGATTCCTCAAGCTCACAGCGAAGCCGCGACCATGCTCATCCCGTTGCTTGAACGCGACGAGGCCACCATGCAGAAGGCCAAAGCACAGATCGACCAGCAGCAGGCATCCGCCCAACGCCAATCCTGAAGGCACCGCCGAAGGAAAACCGCGCGTAGAATAAGCGCATATATCGCAAACGAACACCTTCTCACAAGGAGCATCATGGATATCGAACTGGGCATCCAGAACGTGGCACGCACCGTCACCTTCAGCACCGAGCAGAGCGCCGATGAGGTGAACGCCATCATCGCCGACGCGGTGGAGAACGGAAAGACCATCAATCTGACCGATGACAAGGGACGTCGCATCGTGGTGCCGGCCGGTTCGCTCGGCTATGCCATCATCGGCTCCGAAACCAAGCATGCCGTCGGCTTCGGCAATCTCTGATCCGCCCGAATACGCCCGAATCGGATTTCAGACAATATGAATGGACGCCGGACCTGATGGTTCGGCGTTTTTCATTATTCGGAAAGCTTGGAAGAGAACCGGCGGCATGACGCGCGCCGTTCAGAACCGGCTGTCCGAATCCACTCCCCTGCGCATGATCTCGCGCACGGTGTCGTCGTCGGTGAGGTTCTCCCCCAGCGCATTGGGCTTGCCTTTGCCATGCCAATCCGAGCCGCCGGTCACCAGCAGGTCGTGCTGGGACGCGATCGCGAGCAATCGTTCCCGCTGCCGTGGAGGATTGCCGCGATGCCACACTTCCAAACCATCGAGTCCGTCATCGATCAAAGCGTCAAGCTGCTCGTCGGACAGCAGTCTGCGATTGCGCCGCGGATCGCCCGCATGCGCGACGACCACCACACCGCCCGCGTCCTTGACCACAGCGATGACCTCATGCGTCGATGGCGAAGGTGTGGGAATGTAATACTTGGACGTGGCGCTCACCGCGTCGGCGAAAGCGTCGGAACGCGTCCGATACACGCCCGCCGCGACCAGCGCGTCTGCGATGTGCGGCCGTCCGATCGTGGTCCGCTCCCCTTCCTTCACCTGGGCGAGCACATCGTCCCAAGTGATTGGATAGTCCTCCGCAAGCCGTTCCACCATGCGTTTCGTACGAAGCAGACGCGCCGCGCGCGTGTCGGCGAACATGTCGGAAATCCGGGTGTTGGCCGGATCGTATTGGAAGGCGAGCATATGCACGGACACATCTTCGTCGACGGCGGTGATCTCCGTGCCGAGCAGCAGCGGCAATCCGGCTTCCACGGCGGCCGCGCGCGCTTCCCGCCATCCGGCGGTGGTGTCATGGTCGGCGATGGCCACACCGTGCAGGCCAAGCAGCCGGGCTTGTCCGATCAGCGTGCCGGGCGTTTCCGTACCGTCGGAAAAGACGGTATGGCAATGGATATCCCAACCTTGCGCGGGCTGCGCGGCGTACCTCACGTGACTCATATGACTATCGTAAGCTCCGATCCGCGGTTTTTCGCGTAGACTGTGACATGACAACGTTTGTATTTTCGATTTTCAAGGATTGACGATGGGCGATTTTGAAGGCGAAGCCGCCAAGAACGAAACCGACGCCACTGCGGTGGGCATGGATGCCGTCGCGACCGACGACGATTTCACAAGACCACGCGGATGGCGTCACGACGCCACTTGGACGTATCTGATCATGCTGATTGCTTCGGCGGTGGCGTTGTTCGTATCGTTCATTCTGTCCGCGGACACGTTGAAGCTGGCCCGCAATCCCGGGCAGAAGCTCAACTGCGATGTGAACGCCGTCATGTCCTGCTCCACCGTGGCCGAATCCTGGCAGGCGGAGATCGTGAAGTTCGCGGGATTAAGTTTTCCGAACGCGTTCTTCGGCATCGCGGCCGAATCGGTGTTCGTGACGATTGCGGTGATCGGTCTGGCCAAGGTGGCCGTGCCACGCTGGTTCGCCACCTGCACGTGGCTGGGTGGGCTTGCCGCGCTGGCTTATTCGTATTGGCTGACCACACAGTCGCTGTTCGTCATCAACGCGCTGTGCCCGTGGTGCCTGGCGCTCATGTTCTCCACCACCGTGCAGTTCATGGCGCTGTCCCACGCCACGGTGGCGGTGCAGGATCTGCCGGCGGGGAACGCGGGACTTCGCAAGTATTATCGGCTGAATTTCGATTTGATGGTCGACGCGGTGTGGATTGTGGCGTTGATCGTAGTCATCCTCGTCAAGGACGGTCCGATGCTGTTCGCCTGACAACGGATGACATCATATGTCTCGCCCGTACATATGAGGAAAGGCCGACCCCGTGGGGTCGGCCTTTCCTGTTGTCGCCGAATCACGATCGCGCGACTACAACAGTTCGATTTTGCCCACGATGGTTGCGCTGCCGGTGAGCTTCACATCCGTGTCGGTCACGTCGACGCGTAGGGTGCCGCCGCGCACGGTGATCGTCCAATGGTCGATGCCGGTTTTGGCACGCAGCGTAATGGCGGTGGCGCATAGTCCCGTGCCGCAGGACAGGGTCTCGCCGCAGCCGCGCTCGTTGACGCGCATGGTGGCCTCGCCCACGTCGTCGCCCTCGCTCTGCTCATCGATGCGCACGAATTCGACGTTCTGATCCGTCGGAATCTCGGGCGAGACGACCGGCTTGACGACCAGATCGAGATCCTCCACGTTCGGCAGGCTGGCGAACGCGTCCTCAAGCACTGCCACGACATGCGGATTGCCCATGTCCACGAACGTGCCACGCGCGGAACCCTGCGTGCCCGGAATCGTAACTTCATAGCTATCGAGGTCGCCGCGCTTCCACGCGCCCATCTCGACTTGGAACACGTCCTTGCCGAGGCCCGGCACATCACCAAGTGAGGTCAGGACCTTCACGCCGGCGCGGGTGCCGAGCCGGAACGGCTGTCCGCCCGGCTGGTCGGCGATGCCCTGCCTTTGCGCGAACAAGGTGATGGCACGGGTGCCGTTGCCGCACATCTCGGCCAGCGACCCGTCGGCGTTGCGGTAATCCATGAACCAGTCCGCATTGCCGGCGGCACAGTCGGCACGCTGGCCGTCGTTCAGATCGGACACCGCCTGCGGATGCGCAAGACGGATCAGGCCATCGCCGCCGATGCCGAAATGACGGTCGCACAGGAACCGCACCTCATCGGCGGTAGGCTCGTAGACGCCATCAGCGTCGAGATACGCCACGAAATCGTTGCCCGTGGCGTGCGCTTTGTAAACAATGCTCGGAATGCTCATACCGATTCACTCTACACGCGGTAGGCTATTGGAGTGTTTGGCGTCACACGTGCACGTCATATTCGATATTCTTCGATATTCGCGCGTGGCAGGCGAATGAAGGAGGGCATATGGCTTCAACGGCACCGATCGGCGTTTTTGATTCCGGATTGGGAGGCATTTCCGTGGCGCGCGAGATCCGCCGCGACATGCCGAACGAACGCGTGCTGTATTTCGGCGATTCCGCGAATGCGCCGTATGGCACGAAAACGCCGGAACGCGTGCGCGAGCTGTCCGACGCCATCGTGGAACGCTTCGTGCGGCGGGGAGTGAAAGCGGTCGTCATCGCCTGCAATACCGCCACTTCCGCAGCGGCCAACGAATTGCGCGACAAGTATGATATTCCGATCATCGGCATGGAGCCGGCGCTGAAAGTGGCATGTGACCGCGGCCATGGCAAACGTCAACGCGTCATCGTCGCCGCCACTCCCCTGACGTTGAGGGAACGCAAATTCGCGGTTCTGATGGACCGTTTCAAGATGGACCATACGATTTACCCGCAGCCTTGTCCTGATTTGGTGGAAATCGTGGAGCACGGACAGTTGGACGACCATGACGTGGCTATGCGCGCGCTGCACCGGTATTTCGACCAATACGATCTGTCCGCGATCGACTCCGTCGTGCTCGGCTGCACGCATTTCGTGTTCTATCGCGATTATTTCCGGGAGCTGCTGCCCGATACGGCGGCGGTCATCGACGGCAACGAAGGCACCGTCCGTCATCTTGGCGTGGTGCTCGAATCGCTCGGCAAGCTCGCTCCGGAAGACGCCGAAGGAGGCATCGAACTGTCGAATTCAGACACTTCGGAGGACGTTGCCCGACTGTCGCAGTCGCTGCTTAATCGCTGACCGCGAATGTCCCGGCAAGACGCGTAAAGTCAAGGGAGGTCAGGCAGACTCCCCTGCGAATCGGACATGATATGAAAGGACGGCGCATATGGCCAACAGAACAGCGATGATCGACGTCGGCGGCGGATTCCGCGCGATTTACGGCGCGGGCGTGATGGACCGCATGCTCGAGGACGGCATCCGCGTCGACCATTGCTATGGCATCTCCGCAGGCAGCGCCAACATGGTCTCGTTCATTTCCGAACAGCATGGCCGCACCCACACGTTCTACACGCAGTACGCGTTCCGTAAGGAATACGCCAGCCTCGACAGCTACATCAAGAACCACAATTACGCCAACCTCGACTATGTGTACAGCACGCTGAGCAACCATGACGGCGAGAATCCGGTGGATTACGAGGCTTTCGCGGCGAATCCGACCGGCTTCACCGTGGTGGCGTGCAATGCGGACGACGGATCCACGAAGTATTTCGACAAGTCGGACGTGAGCTACGACAACTATGACATCATGAAGGCGTCCTCCGCCGTGCCGGTCGCGTGCGAACCATATGTGATCGACGGCGTCCCATACTACGATGGGGGCATCGCCGACCCGATTCCCGTGCAGAAGGCGATCGATGACGGCTACGACCGCATCGTGGTGATCCTCACCCGTCCGAAGGACACCGTGCGCGAGCAGAAGAAGGATGTCGGTCCGGCCGCGATTCTGAGGCGCACGCATCCGGAGGCCGCGGAAAAGCTGATGAACCGGTATAAGACATACAACGACGAAGTGGCGTTGGCCAAGGAATACGAGCGGGATGGGCGCGTGCTCATCCTCGCGCCGGAAAGCATGTATGGCTTGAACACGTTGAGCAAGTCGTATGAAGGTCTGGAACGTATGTACAGGGCCGGCTATGCGGCCGCGGAAGCGATTCCAGCGTTCCTGGAAAGCTGAACGGAATCACGGCGATGGCGAACCGCATGGACTCGCGCGGCGAAGCGACCAACGGCTCTTCAGGGCCGGAAGACGGCGCGCCTGCACTCAATCCGCAAATTCTCGTGACCCTGTGGCACGTGGAACGGTTGGGATCCTTTTCAGCCGTGGCCCGTGAGACGGGGTTCTCCCAGCCCGCCATCAGCCAACAGATCCGCCGGTGCGAGCAGGACGTCGGAGCCAAGCTGGTGGATCGCACGTCGCATGGCGTCAAGCTCACGCAGGTCGGCCGCATCCTGGCGAGGCACGGCCAGCTGATCGACAACCGTCTCATCCAGGCAGCCAAGGATGTGGAGGAATACCGGCGCAACGGTTCGACGCACATCCGTCTGGTGGCCCCGCCATCCGTATGCTCGTCATTCGTGGCGCGAGTGCTCGTGCATATCGGCAAAACCTCCGACATCCGCGTGAGCCTGATGCAGATGGAGCCTCCCGAGGCGGTGGAGGCATTGGAGCAGGGACTTGCCGATTGCGCGATCACATTCCAATACAATTCACTGCCCGCGGTCGACCAGCCAGCCGATTTGGAGGTCGACCCGTTCGGCGTCGATCCGCTGATGCTGCTGGTCGGCGCGAACAGCCGGATCGCACGCGAGCAGGCGGATTCAGGCGATGTAGTCCGGTTGGCGTGTGCGGCCGACGAACAGTGGATCGCGGGTTGCGAGACCTGTCAGGCCAACTTGGTCTGTCTGGCGCGCGCGGCTGGCTTCACACCGGAAATCACACATTCGACCGACGACTATTGGGCCACACAGAATCTCGTGGAAGTCGGCATGGGCGTATCGATTGTCTCGCATCTGGCCACAACGGCAGGCCTGCGGCCTGGATTGGCGGCGCTGCCCATCGCCGACGACAACGCGTTCCGCACGGTCTGCTTCGTCACGCACAAAGCGGATGACAGGCCCGCCGTAGCCTGCGTGAAAACGGCGATCCTCAAGGCATCGAGACGTTATCTGGAACACTGCCACCAATAGGCAGCGCAACATCCCTTATTGCGATAGCCGCAAGCACTTGCCATAAGCAAACTTCATAGCAGTCTCAGCTTTCTGCCGAGGAACACACCATCTTCCCGCAAGGCGTTCGGCCATACTGAACAGTATGGAAGAGAACAATCGCACCAATTCCGGCTTCGATGCCGACGCCATCGACCACACCACCGCCGCCGACCTTGCCGAGGTTGGCTCCGACAAATGGACCCGCTACCCCGGCTGCATCGGCGCGTTCATCGCCGAAATGGACTACGGTCTGGCTCCGTGCATCCAACAGGCCATCGACAACGCCTGCGACCATTGCAAACTCGGCTACATCCCTGAGCCTTGGAAGCGTCAGGTGGCCGAAGCCTGCGCCGGATGGCAGAAACGACATTACGGATGGGACGTCGACCCCAGCATCATCCGCGTGGTGCCCGACGTGCTGGAAGCCTATGAACTGTTCCTGCGCGAACTGGTCGGAGCCGGCAACAGCATTGTGGTGCCGACACCCGCATACATGCCGTTCCTGAGCGTGCCGAAGCTCTACAACATCGACGTGGTCGAAATCGAAATGACCACGGGCACGAATGCCGACGGACAACGCGAATGGCTGTTCGACTTCGACGCCATCGAACGCGCGTTCGCGGCCGGCTGCCACGCATTCGTACTCTGCAACCCCCACAATCCGATCGGCAAGGTGCTCACCTTGGAGGAGGAGCAGCGCATCAGTGAGCTCGCCGCCAAATACGATGTGCGCATCTTCAACGACGAGATCCACGCGCCATTCGTGTTCAACGGACGGCACATCCCGTTCCCGACCATCAGCGAAACCGCGGCGCTGCAGTCGATGACCGCCACCAGCGCCTCCAAATCGTTCAACATTCCAGGCACCAAATGCGCGCAGGTGCTCCTCACCAATCCCGCCGACCGTGCGATGTGGGCCGAGCGAGCCGAATGGAGCGAACATCAGACCGCAACGATCGGCGCGATCGCCACCACCGCCGCATACACCGAAGGCGATCCATGGTTCCAGGACGCGCTCACCTACGTGCGGCGCAATCTGGATCTTTTCGACGAGCAGATGACCACACGGTTCAAGGGTGTCGGCTACATCAGGCCGCAGGGCACATACATCGGATGGCTTGATTTCTCGGGACTCGGCCTTGACGATCCGGCCACTTACTTCCTTGACAAGGCGAAGGTGGCGCTGACCGACGGACGCTCGTGCGGGCAAGCAGGCAGGGGTTGTGTGCGCGTGAACGTGGCGATGCCGTATCCGCTGCTGGTCGAGTGTCTGGACCGCATGCATGACGCATTGCATACGGATGGCCTGCTGTAACGGGAGAAAGACCGCGGCAAACGGTTGACGTGACGGATTGTTGCGCTATGGGCAAACCGACGCATGATACGATGACGGCGTTCCCCCGACGCCGTCGGACATGCGCCCCCCACATTCACTCCAGAGAAAGTCTCAGCGAATGAGCGATCACCACGACCATCCCGATCCCGGAAATCCACTGTCTGAAAATACCGTTCCCGGAAGCCCACCGGCGGATTCGCAGATCACATATGCGCAGGCCTCATACAGGCCTGCATGTGCGTCTCGCCCCACGTATGCGACGTGTTCCATCGGATTCCAACCCATTGGAACACCTATGCAGGCATCGTTCCAACAGCCGCCTCCACAACAGCTGTCTTCCCAACAGCCATCCCAGCAAAGCCCACGGAGGGAATCGCGGTTCTCCTACAAAAACGGCATTCCTCCGAGGCGGAACGGCAAGTGGATGCCCGACCATCAGTGCGGTCCCG